>JRYE01040526.1_pt1 | contig 12526 bp, 9 predicted proteins | sample 235321 | NCBI WGS metagenome assembly JRYE01 (sample SAMN03074214, study PRJNA261473) | activated sludge metagenome | biome: Common Effluent Treatment Plant; feature: Wastewater; material: Activated sludge; isolation source: activated biomass in a lab-scale reactor treating industrial wastewater at... | reverse complement strand
GTTGCCCGGCCAACGTTGGCACCGGTATAAGAGGCCGGTAAGCCTGCTGCGGCTTCGGTGAGGTCGGCCTCAATGGCTGCCCATACTTCTGCTTTGGGGGTACGGGGTAAGTTATATTCACTGCCACTTGCCGGAACATGCAATCTTAAAGGTACATCCCCAAATGCCCGTACCAGCCTAAAGTAGGAATAGGCCCTTAAGAATTTTGCTTCCAGTAAATAACGGGCCTTAAGTGCACCATCCATATTAATATTGGGGATATTATCCAGTACCTGGTTGCAATAGTTGATTTGCTGGTACATCCCTACCCAAAAATCATTCACCCTGTCGTTGGTGGAGGTTACGGTATAGGCATCAAATTCATTCATAAATCCATAAGAGCCATCGGAGGGTTCAGTTCCGGTTGAAGCATCATCGGAACCTAAACTTTCCACCGCCATGCTGGCAAATGCTGAAAACGTCCAGCCACGGGTGTTGGCATACATGGCATTAACGGCTGCCGTGGCATCTTCCTGCGTTTGCCAAAATTGGGTTACCGGTTGCTGCGCCTGCGGGGGAACGTCTAAAAAATCTTTCTTACATCCTGTTACCAGCAGGGCTGCCGATAACAAGCTGAGCAGATAAGAAGTCTTTACTTCCCAATTTCTGTTTATTATTTTCATGATAATATTTTTTTAAAAATTAAAAAGTAAGGTTTACGCCAAAATTATAAGTTGCATATAAGGGATGCACTTGTTGGTCAATACCCGACCTTGAAGGTGAGCTTGCCGGTACTTCAGGAGTAAAGCCCCTGTAAGAGAACCAGGTGAAAGGGTTTTGTGCATTTACATATACTCTTAATTTTGAAATACCCGTACGTTTTAGTCCGGAAAAAGTATAACCCAATTGTGCATTTCTTACTCTAAAGTAGCTTCCGTCTTCTACATAAAATGAACTGGTTACACTGCTATTGCCGGATGTAGCTACAGATGGATAAGTGTTGGAAGTGCCTTCTCCGTGCCAGCGGTTATCATAATAATCTTTGGTATAATTTTCACCGCCATACCTTAAGGCAAAATTTCCATTGTAAATTTCTACGCCTTGCACACCCTGGAAGTCGAGGGTGAGGTCAAAGTTTTTATAACCTACTGTAGTGTTGATACCATATATCATCCGTGGATTGGGGTTACCCAATATCACCCGGTCTTTATCATCTATTGCGCCATCGTCGTTTACATCTTTAAATTTAAAATCGCCGGGTTTGGCGCCGGGTTGTATTACTATACCACCGCTGTTTTTATAATTGGCAATATCTGCCGCAGATTGGAAAATACCAACCACCTGCCTGCCATAAAACTGGCCGATGGGCTGGCCTACCATGGTACGGGATATAACGCTTGTACCCAGGTATTGGTAAATGGGGTTACCGCCGGTACTTACCGATGAAACTTTATTTTTATTAAATCCTGCATTGGCACTTACGGTGTAATTCCAGTCTTTATTGATATCATCTTTCCATGTGAGGGCCAATTCTAATCCTTTATTTAAAAAATTGGCCTGGTTGCCAATGATGGTTCCGCTGCTGGTACCTACCGAACCTAAAACCGGGATATCAAAAATGGCATTTTTGGTTTTGCGGCTGTACCAGTCAATTTCTGCATAAAGGCGGTTATCGAGCATAGAGGCTTCAACACCAATATCTATTCCTTCTCCCAGTTCCCAATCGGTTTTGGGAGTTACTACCGAGTTGATGCTGGCGCCAATACCTGTTGTACCATCGCCACCCACATATACCAACTGACCGGTTTGAGAAGCAGTAAGTACGGAGAGATTTGCCGGAACACTCATGTTACCAATTTTTCCCCAGCTTCCCCTTAGTTTAAGGTTGTTGAAAATTTTCTGGGTTTCCATGAATTTTTCGTTGCTGATTACCCAACCCAATCCAATGGAAGGGAAATAGCCCCAGTTATTGCTGAATTTTGAAGACCCATCAGCCCTTATTGATGCCGTTACTAAATATTTATCGGCAAAGGCATAATTAATTCTTCCAAAATAAGAAGCCACCCTGTTGATGGAGCCTGCGTCGGATACCGTCATGGTATCACTTCCTAAGGCAAAGTACTGTCCGCCATTAAAATCGGGTACACCCCTGCGATAAGCATTCAGTCCATAAAATTTATATTCCTGCGCTCCCTGTCCGGCTAATATTTTAAAGGAATGATCGCCAAATCTCCTGTCGTAAGTGAGGGTATTTTCAATAATCCAGTTGCGGTTTTCTCCTCGGTTCCTGTTTAAAGCGGTAAAATCATTACGGTAGGCAACCGGTACAGAATAATATTTAGTGTAGTGGGTGTAATTTTGAGTTTCGGCTTGTGAGAAATCACCACCAACACTGCTGTGGAAGGTAAAATATTTCAGGAATTTTAAATCAGCATAAATATTGCCGTTCAACTTCCAGGTTTTAGTGTTTTGGTCAAAAAAGTCAACCGTTGCCTGTGGGTTTTTTTGGTTTGCCGTAGCAATATTATAATCGCCTGCATCTCCATAAGCTCCATCGGCATAATAAACGGGTAATATGGGCGCTGCATTAAACAGTTCATAAAAAATACCCCCGGGCATATCTTTTGATTTGCTTAATGAGGCCGTGGTGTTTACTCCAATTTTAATGGCTTTAGATAAATGAATGTCGTTGGATAAATGCACGGTATAACGGTCGTAATCATTGGTTTTTACTAATCCATCCTGGTGGTAATAACCCAGGGAAACATTATAGTTGGATTTATCGCCACCACCCGTAATTGAAACCTGGTGGTTGGTTACCATTGCCCTTCTTAAAACCTGGTGGTACCAATCTGTGGTGCCAAAAGAGGATGGGTCGGCATACCTTCCGGCGCTTCCATTAAGTACATCCAGCTCATTGATGAGTTGAGCATATTGGGGCCCGTTAACCATGTCAATTTGATTGGTGACTACCTGGGTGCCAATAAACCCGTTATAGTTGGCCACTGCTTTTGCATTTTGACGGCCTTTTTTGGTGGTTACTAAAATAACGCCGTTGGCTGCCCTAATTCCATAAATGGATTCAGAAGAAGCGTCTTTTAAAACACTCATGCTTTCAATATCACTTGTGTTTAAAAAACTAATGTCGTCATACCACACGCCATCTACTACAAAAAGCGGGTTGGTATTACCATAAACGGTTCCTACGCCCCTGATGTTTATTTGCGGAGCAGAACCGGGTGCGCCGGAATTGGTGATTTGCACACCGGCTACTTTACCTTGCAAGGCGCTCAGTGCATTGGACGTGGATTGTTTGGAAATTTCATTTCCTTTTATTTGAGTAACCGATCCGGTTACATCAATTTTTCTTTGAGAACCATAACCCACTACAATTACTTCATCTATTTTTTTTACAGCCGGGTTTAAACGCACATCCACCACATTGCGCCCATTAACGGATACGCTTTGTGTTTCATATCCAATACTGCTGAAAACCAGCGTGGCATTGGAGCCTACATTAAGGGTATAATTGCCGTTTGCATCGGTACTGGTACCATTGCTGGTACCTTTTTCGGTTACACTTGCATTGGCAATAGGCTGCCCGTTTTCGTCGGTAACTTTACCGGTTACCAGTTGCGCTTCATTGGCATTACTGCCGGCAGGCAGTACCAGCACAAGGTTATTAGCGGCCAGCTTATAGGTTAAGCCGGTGCCATTTAATAAGCCTTGCATTACATCGTTAATGCCGGCGTTGTTAAAATTCAAATCTTTTTTTTGCTTTAATCCTTCCAGGGAAGCATTATAAGCAAAGCGGTAGAATCCGTCCTGCTCAATGGTTTTAAGCGCTTTTTTTACTTCCGTGTTTTTCAGGTGCAGGTTAATGGTTTGCCCCATTAAAGGATCAGCATTTACCTGTAAGGTGCTGATGAGGAGAAAAATTGCTGCAAGCTTCATAACAAGCAAGGTTTTTTGTAGCGACTTTAGCCCAATGTGCCGGCCGATGAGTGCTTTGTTTTGCATAAACGTTTTTTTATAATTAGAAAAAATTTCGGCTTCATAGGGATAGGAATGATTAAATTGATTTTAAAGGGGTTGTTTTTTTGGGGTTACTGATTAAAATATTGTTTCCGTTAATTTGATATTCAAAGGGAACCAGTATTTTTAAAATATCCAGGGCTTCATGAACGGTTTCATTTACAAAAGTTCCGCTGAGCCTGAAGGTTTTAATTTTAGAGTCGGTAAAGTGAATGTTTACATTGTACCAGCGCTCCATGAGCAGGGCAATATGGTCAAAACTTTCTTCTTCAAATTTAAGTTTGTTGTACATCCATGCGGTTTCAGGTATGTCCACTAAATTTTTATTGGCTTTAAGCGAGGTAATGGTAATGTCGGGCTCGTTTATTTTGAAGTTTTCCGGGATCAATTTTTTTTCTGCAGGGGTACTAACGGGTATGATTTTTTTTGCAAACACCAGTTTTTCATTGGGGTTTAATATCACCTTTGCACTTCCGGGTTCATTACGCTTCATCACTTCAATGGCGCCATGCAGCAAAGTGGCTTCTATATTGGGTTCGGTTTCGTAATCTTTTACATCAAATTTTGTACCCAGTACTTTAATATCAATTAAGGACGTATGCACAATAAATGGTTTTTGGGCATTGTGTGCTACATCAAAATAGGCTTCACCTTTAAGTTCTACCTCCCGGGTTGTGTTATTAAAGTTTTTATGAACGATGAGGGCAGATGCAGCATTGAGCCAAACTTTTGTTCCATCGGGAAGGGTTAATTGTTTTCGGTTACCGGCTTCTGTGGCAATTTTGGATGCTACAGTTGGAAGTTGCGTATTTTCTTTAATTGACTTTTGGGTTAAAAGATTAATGCCAATCAATACAATGGGGAGCAGGGCTGCGGCAATCACTAATCGTTGGCGGTACTTTTTCCATAAACCGGTGGATGGTTTATGCTCGTTATCCTGCTTAAGGGTATAAAGTAAGACATTGAGTTTATCTTCAGATGCAGACCCTTCCTGTGGATGTGCAAATTTTGGCCAGGCTGCTTCTATAGATTGAGCAATAAACCCGCTTTCTGCATCTTCTGCCAGCAGGGTATTGAGATATTCCCTTTCTTCAGGGCTGGCTTCGCCGGATAGCTTTCGGGCTAATAAACGATATAGATTTGGATCTTTTTCCAAAGCAGTAGATTGTAACATTAAGACAATAAAAAAAGACCTTACCCCTAAGCAGGTTTAATTTTTTTTGAAAAAAAGTTTAATATCAGGCCTTTTTTGAATATCATCTTTCATAAAAAGAAAAAGCCTTTTAATGGCAAGGGTCATTTGGGTATCTACGGTTTTGGGGGAAATATTGAGGATTTCTGCTACTTCTTTATATTTTAAGCCATCTTCCCGTATGAGTTTAANNCGCCATAGGTTTATAAATACATCTTCGGCAATTTCTTCTGCCCACTGTTTATTTTTACAAATGGAAAAAGAAAACTGGAGCAATTTGGCATAATAATGCCGGTACAGGTTGCGAAATGCATCTTCGTCCCGTAGGGCTATTTGATGGAGCAATGTTTTAATCTCATCTTCAGACATATGGCCGCCTGATTTCAGTTATTGAATTAAACTTGATGAAGGTACGGTTTTTTTTCAAAAGCCGAATCATGGGTTGATGAGGGTATGACCCTTCAGCAGCCTGGTTAATAATTGACGATGGGTTTAATCTACCTTAGTAATTTTAATAGTATTGGTATTGAGGTGCAATTTTACCGGTATGCTCCCCGTATTAACTACAATATCTCCTTTTTTTAGGTAGCCTCTTTCTTTAAGAATATCAATTTGATCAAAAATGATATCATCAATACTTACTTCTTCATCATAAAATAATCCCCTTACACCCCAGCTTAAACTCAGTTGATTGATGAGGGTGCGTTCTTTACTGAAAATGTAAAGCGGTGATTTGGGCCGGTAGCTACTGAGCATAAAGCCGGTATAACCACTTTGTGTCATCCCGATAAGTGCATCTGCTTTTGCATCCTGTGCCAGTTTGCAGGCATTATAACAAATGGCATCGCTAATGAAGGACGGGGAGTGGGGTTGAGGGGCCAGCAAATCTTCCCGGTTATAATGATATAAAGTACTTTCTACATACTGTATAATTCTCGTCATGGTTTCTACCACCAATTTTGGGTAATCTCCTGTGGCAGTTTCACCACTGAGCATTACGGCATCGGTACCTTCCAATACGGCATTGGCCACATCGGTTACTTCACTACGGTTGGGTTTGGTATGGTTAATCATACTTTCCATCATTTGCGTTGCAACAATAACCGGTTTTGCCCTGCGGATGCACTTGCGTATAATATCTTTTTGAACAATCGGCACTTGTTCAATGGGAATTTCCACGCCTAAATCTCCCCGTGCAATCATTACGGCATCACTGGCCAAAATAATATTGCGGATATTTTTTACCGCTTCGGGCATTTCTATTTTGGCAATGACTTTAATCTTGCTGTTTTGAAGTTTTATTCTTTCTTTTAAATCCAAAATATCTTCTTCTTTACGAACAAAGGAGAGCGCAACCCAGTTAATTTTTTGTTCAATAATAAAATCCAGGTCGGCAATATCTTTTTCGGTGAGCGAAGGCAAAGAAAGTTCACTGTCGGGAAAGTTTACGCCTTTTTTGGGCAACAAAATACCGCCCAGGGTAACACTTACCGTTAATTCTTTTTCATTCAATACTTTCTCAACCTGTATTTCCATTTTTCCGTCATCTAAAAAAATGCGTTCCCCTGCTTTTACATCTTTGGTTAAGTTGGGATAAGAAATATATATTTTATCTTTTGTACCCACTTGCTTTTCCGTGGTGAAAATGAGTTTATCGCCGGTGTTGAGTGTTATGCTACCTCCTTCCAGTTCGCCTACCCTTAATTTAGGCCCTTGCAGGTCTCCCAAAATACCAATATTGTAAGGCTCTTCTTTATTAAGCCGGGCAATATAGTTGATGATGGTTTTTTTGTCTTCATTAGTGCCGTGTGAAAAATTGAGGCGAAAAACATTTACACCTGCTTTTACCAGTTCCAGCAATTTTTCATAGGTATTGCAGGATGGGCCCACGGTGGCCACTATTTTGGTTTTCTTTTGAGAGTGGGCAATACCGGCTTCTTTATCCATTTCCTGGTGCAGGTACTTGCTGATATTTTTGTCTGACGTATTCATTTGCTGCTGTGCTTAATAGGTTTAATAATTTAAGAAGAAAGAATTTTTACAATTTTCATCCATTCTTCGTTAATGCGTTGTTTCTTTTTTACGGCTTCATTGAGTGGAATATAATTGATGCGGTTATTGACAATACCTACAAATACATTGAACCGTCCCTCCATGAGGCATTCCACGGCATGGTATCCCATACGGCTGGCAATCAACCGGTCGAAACAGGTAGGAGAGCCCCCCCGTTGAATATGGCCTAAAATACACACCCGGGTATCCAGTCCGGGAATTTTTTCTTTTATGATTTTGTCTATGTAATCGGCGCCGCCTTTTTCACCTTCNNCGAGGCAATGAGGTTGTCAATATCGGTTTTCTTTTCGGGGATTAAAATATTCTCGGCGCCTGTGGCAATGCCACTGTGTAAGGCAATATAGCCGGCATCCCGGCCCATTACTTCAATGATAAAAAGCCTGTCGTGGCTTTCGGCGGTATCTCTTATTTTATCAATGGCCTGTACGGCGGTATTTACTGCGGTATCAAAACCTATGGTAAAATCGGTGCCGGCAATATCTTTATCAATGGTTCCCGGCAGGCCAATGCAGGGGATATCAAATTCATTGCTGAAGGTTTGTGCGCCTCGAAAACTACCATCGCCTCCTAATATCACTAAACCGTCTATCCCTCTTTTTTTAAGATTGGAATAGGCTTTTTCTCTTCCTTCTTTGGTGAAAAACTCTTTGGACCGGGCCGTTTTTAAAATGGTTCCGCCAATTTGGATGATGTTGGCTACGCTGCGGCTTTGCATTTGGTAAATATCATCTTCTATCATGCCGCTGTACCCACGCTCAATGCCATATACTTCAATGCCATGATATAAAGCTGTGCGTACTACCGCTCTTATACCGGCATTCATACCCGGGCTATCGCCCCCGCTGTACATTACGCCAATCCTGGTTACTTTTTTTTCTGCCATATTTGAATATACACCGTTTATTGTTTTGTAATAATATGGGGCAATTTGTTTTTAAATTTACATTCGTTCCGGCACCTTAATGCCCAGCAAATGCAATGCATTTTGCAGTACATGAGCTGTGAGCATAGACAGCTTTAGCCTGAGTTGTTTTTTTTCGGGGGTTTCTGCCTGGGCTATGGAATGTTCCGCAAAAAACGAACTGAACGTTTTGGCTACCTGGTATGCATACACCGCAATTGCAGAAGGGTTGTATTCATGCGCCGCTGCCTTCAGCACTGCCGGAAACTGTTCAAGGGCTACCACTAATTCTTTTTCCAGCCGTAGAAATTCTCCTTTGGTAATTATTGGCTCAGGGGCATCGTTTTTTCTTAATACCGACTTTATACGGGCATAATTATATTGAATAAACGGGCCCGTAAAGCCATGAAAATCTATGCTTTCCTCTGGGTTGAAAACCATTCTTTTTTTGGGATCTACCCTTAGTAAAAAAAACTTTAATGCACCCAGGCCAATGGTACGGTAAAGTGCTTTAAGCTCTTCATTTGAAAAATCTTTTACTTTTCCCTGTTCATTGGTTTTTTGTTCGGCTTCCTGTTGCATTTCGGCTACAATATCATCAGCATCTACCACGGTGCCTTCCCTTGTTTTCATACGGCCGCTGGGCAACTCCACCATACCATAACTTAGGTGATAAATCCCTTCGGCGGCAGGTATTTGAAGTTTTTCGCAAATGAGTTTCAGTACTTTAAAATGATAGTTTTGTTCGTCGCCAACCACATAAATGCTGTTGTTGCATTGGTACTGTTTATATTTTTCAAGGGCAAGTCCTATATCCTGGGTCATATAAACGGCTGTTCCGTCTTTGCGCTGTACTATTTTTTCGTCTAAGCCATCGGCGGTTAAGTCAATCCATACACTGCCATCTTCTTTTTTAACAAACACTTTTTTCTCCAGGCCTAATTCCACTAATTGTTTACCTAAAATATAGGTCTCGCTTTCGTAATACATTTTGTCAAAATCGCTGCCAATTACCTGGTAGGTTTCATCAAAGCCTTTATACACCCAACTGTTCATTTTTTTCCATAAGTCCATTACTTCGGGCTTGCCGGCTTCCCAGTCTATGAGCATTTGCTGGTCGGCTTTCATTAAAGCCGTATTTTTTTCGGCTTCTTCTTTACTCATACCGCTTTCAACCAGTTCTTTGGCTTGTTTGTTATGTTCTGTGCCAAACAATACATAATAATCACCTACAAAATGATCGCCTTTGGTATGGGTGCTATCCGGTGTGCTGCCGTTTGCGTAAAGCTGCCAGGCCACCATGCTTTTGCAAATATGAATGCCGCGGTCGTTGGCAATGCAGGTTTTAATTACCTGGTACCCGTTAAACTTTAAAATTTCAGCAATGCTCCAGCCTAAAAAATTATTTCTTAAATGGCCCAGGTGAAGCGGCTTATTGGTGTTTGGAGAAGAATACTCCACCATTACCTTTCCTGCATTGGTTAAGGTTTTTCCATAATGGGTATTGCGGTAGTGCTCTTGTAAAAATTGATGCCAATAGCCGTCTGTAATAGTAAGGTTTAAAAATCCCTTATTAATATTGTATTGGCTAAACTGCCCGGGATTTTGTTGTAGCAATGCCTTGCCTAATTCGTTACCAAGCGCATCCGGACTTTTTCCTGTTTTTTTCAAAAGGCCAAAAAGTACAATAGTATAGTCGCCCTCAAATTCTTCTTTTGTTTTATTTACCTGGAAGTCGGTTTCGGTTACTGCCGCACCAAAAAGCCCGCTGAGTGTATGAGCCGTGGCTTTTTGAATGGATTCTACAATGTGCATTTGGCAAAAATAACAATTACCATCCGTTTGGAAAAAATATGTATGTTATACACATTAAAGGATTGTAATACACTGTTTTTTATACCTTAAGCGGGTAAATAGCCTTTGTAAATAAGCGCCAGGAGCAGTACCCCCAAAATAATCCTGTAAATACCCCAAACCTTAAAGCCGTGTTTTTGCAAAAAGCCGATAAAAAATTTGATGGCAAGCAGGGCCACAATAAAAGCCACAAGGTTGCCAATGGCAAGCAATTGCAATTCGTGGTTACTAAAGCCAGCATTTTGGCGGTAGTATTTAAAAAGTTTATAGCCCGATGCGGCAAGCATGGTGGGTACGGCAAGAAAAAAGGAAAATTCCGCCGCTGCATGCCGGGTTAATTGTTGCTGCATACCGCCTATGATGGAAGCGGCGCTGCGGCTCACTCCGGGAACCATGGCCAGGCATTGCCAGCACCCGATGATAAAGGCTTTGAGGAAGGATAATTCTTTTTCGTTGTGGATCTTATTTTGCGTAAATACGTTGTCGATAAAAAGTAATAGAATACCACCCAGTAATAAAGCCAGGGCAACAGTAGTGCTGCTGTCCAGCAAGGCATCAATTTTTTTGGAAAATAAAAAGCCGAGTACAATGGCGGGAATTACGCCAATGGCCAGTTTTAAATAAAAGCTGATATTTTTAAGATCAAAGAATTTTTTACGGTAAAGCACTAAAACCGATAGGATGGCTCCCAGTTGAATGGCAACGGTAAAAACTTTTACAAAATCATTTTCTTCCACACCCAAAAGTTTCTCGGTGATAATCATATGCCCCGTGCTGCTAATGGGAATATATTCCGTAATACCTTCTACAATTGCAATAATGATACTCTCAATAATATTCATAATGCTAAGCCGTTGATATCATAAAAAACCGGTTTAATACCTGAACCTATTTTCAAATTATTAAACCGGCTAAATAAGTATGAATAAAAAATCAGTCTGTTTTCGTTTTTTTCATAATAGCGTAAATCTCTATTACAAATCCAATGATAATTAATAAGGGCGCCAGGGTAATCCGTACGGGGCTATACACTTCTTTGGGGTCAAAAACCTGCGGATTGCTGCTTTTGCCGCCGGCCATCAAAAAAAAGCCAATGGCCAGTACGGCAAGGCCAATTAACATCNNTTTATAATTTTCTTTATTAAAGAGCGCTATATTGGCGTGGGATTCTTTGTGTGCTTTTGCAGTGGTATCCGGTTTGTTTTTTGACATAAACTTTTTGGTTGAGGCTGCAATATAGTTTAAGGTTGCAGAAGTTCCAAAACTGGCACTGTACCGGGTTTAATACAATTCATCCAGCTTCATTTTTAAATATTTAATTACGGCCCTATGGGTACTGATTACGGTAATGGCTATACCCAACACAATTATTAATATACAAAGGAAGAAAAGCCCACGGTTATCATGCAGCACTTTAAAATCGGGTATNNCTATGGCAATAGCCGAAGCAATCAGGCCATTCACAATGGCTCTTTTATTTAAGGGCTTGGAAATAAAACCCCTTGTAGCGCCTACCATTTGCATGGTTTTTATTAAAAACCGGTTGCTGTACATGGCCAGGCGGATGGTATTATCAATGGATATAACCACCAGGATGGTAAGCAAAATAGCCGCAATTAAAAAAATAACGGCTGCGGTTTTTACAAACTTGCTTACCTGCGTTAAGGTTTCGGTGGGGAATTGAAATTCGCTGATTACCCCCGGAAAATAATTTTGTAAATCGGTAGCAAGCAAAGCCAGGCTGTCCTTATCTACATGGTCGGCCTTTACATAAAAATCAATACTTTCCGGCAAAGGGTTGTTGGATAAAAATTGCTTCCAGGTGGTATCGTTTTCTGCATTCCATTTGGCGATGGCTTTTTCTTTGGTAACATATTCTACCCGGTTGGCATAAGGCAATGAACTGATGTATTGCGTTAAGCTGTCAATTTGCACTTTGGGGGCATCCCGGTTCAAATACGTATGTACCTGTATACTTTCTTTAAAATAGTCGCCGGTTTTGCGAAGATTGAGGAAGAACCAGCCTACAATGCCAAATAAAAAAAGCACTAAGGATACGCCGATGATCGCATAAACATAGCTGGGTTTGCTTCTGGTGCCCGGAGCTTTACCAAATTGAGCCATAAGAATGATTTGTTTTAATTAGAAATTGGATATTTTTTTCAGTTAAATTTTTTTTAGGCTAACCCTTTTATAAAAAAATAAAGGAGTACATGCCCGGCAATGGCGCAAAAATAAAGGTTTTTAACTGCTTTGCTTTAAATTTGCGGCTTACCCAAAAATCGGTTGTGGGTCAAATATATTTTTAACAAGGTAGAGTTCTGCCTATTATTTTGTTAAAATAATTTTTTAAAATGTTGATTGAAAATAAGAATGGAATATAATTTTAGAGATATAGAACGAAAATGGCAGGAGCTATGGAAGCAAAATAATTTTTATGCCGTAAGTAGCCAAAGCAGCAAGCCAAAATATTATGTGCTGGATATGTTTCC
>JRYE01003705.1_pt1 | contig 12574 bp, 9 predicted proteins | sample 235321 | NCBI WGS metagenome assembly JRYE01 (sample SAMN03074214, study PRJNA261473) | activated sludge metagenome | biome: Common Effluent Treatment Plant; feature: Wastewater; material: Activated sludge; isolation source: activated biomass in a lab-scale reactor treating industrial wastewater at... | reverse complement strand
TGCGGCACTTTTTCCATTTCCATTTTACCCCTGGCACCCACAAATAAAATTTCGGTTTGCGGGCTTTGCTTTTTAATGGCATTGGCAATAGCAATGGCAGGAAAAATATGCCCACCGGTTCCGCCACCTGCTATAATAATTCTATTCACTTTCCCTGGCCTCCTCCTCTTCTATTTCTTTTTTTATTTCTTTAACCTGTGTGCCCTCCTGCTGCTCTACATTCCTGGATACGCTGAGAATAATACCAATGGAAAGACAGGTATATAATATACTGCTTCCTCCCATGCTTACCAGGGGTAGCGTTACCCCGGTATTGGGAAACAGCCCCACATTTACCGCCATATTGGCCATGGCCTGAATGGCAAGCATAAAACTTAACCCCAGCGCCAAAAATGCGCCGAATGCATAAGGACAGCGTTTGTAAATGCGAATACAGCTGTACAGGAAAAGCAGGTAAATAAAAACAATAAAAGCCGCCCCAAACAAACCGTATTCTTCTATAATGATGGCGTAAATAAAATCGCTGTAACTGTGCGGAAGAAAATTCCTTTGCTCACTATTTCCCGGGCCAACACCCAGCAGCCCGCCTTTTGCAATAGCAATTTTTGCCTGGTTAACCTGGTACGTTTTATCGCTCTCCAATTCATTACTGCCATAAACAAAAGTTTGCACCCTGCTGATCCAGGTAGGGATACGGGCTACCGAAAGCAAAGCGGGTAATTTTTTGGTTTCATGAGTTTCTTTATCATAGGTACTCAGTGCTACTACCACCAATAACACCAATGGGATACAAGCAATACCCAGGGTAGCTAAAATATGTTTTGTGCTTACCCGCCCAATAAACATGAGGATAAAACTGGTGCCTGCAATTAAAATCGAGGTGGACAGGTTTGCCGGGGCAATAAGGCCGCAGATGATAATTACCGGGCCAAGGATGGGAAGAAACCCTTTTTTAAAATCCTTGATTACTTTTTGTTTACGACTGAGCTGCCGGCTCATATACATAAATAAAGCAAGTTTGGCAAGATCAGAGGTTTGCAGCGTCATATTAATAACGGGAAGCTTTATCCAACGGCTGCCGGCATTTAACTCTACGCCGGCCACAAGGGTATAAAGCAACAAAGGAGCAGATGCTAAGAATAATATAAGCNNGATGATAAAAGCAAATTGTTTAAACAAATAACTTTCGTTGCTTTTGCTCATTCTATAAGCCAAAGAGCCGGTGCTGCTATACACAAGCAATAAGCTGGCCAGCGTAAGGATAATAACAATGGCCCATATCACCCTGTCGCCACGGGTTTTACTTACGAGGGTGCCCCCCATATTACTAATACCGGGGCTTAAAATAGATTTTATGTTTAAATTTTCGGCCATTACCTTAAAGGTCTTTTACTGCTTTTTTAAATTGCACCCCCCTATCTTCATAATTTTTAAATAAATCGAAACTTGCACATGCCGGGCTCAGCAATACCACATCACCCTTTGTAGCTAAATGAAAAGCGGCCTCTACGGCATCTTTGGCATTTTGGGTGTTAACGAGTTGAGGTACCACAGTTTTAAAAGCTTCATGTATTTTGGAATTGTCAGTACCCAGGCATACAATAGCTTTTACTTTTTCGGCAACCAATTCTTTAAGAACGGAATAATCATTGCCTTTATCCACACCACCTAAAATAAGCACTACGGGCTTTTCCATGCTCTCTAAAGCATACCAGGTACTGTTTACATTGGTAGCCTTACTATCATTTATAAATTCCACACCTTTAATGGTGGCCACAGGCTCCATCCGGTGTTCCAGGGTTTCAAAAGTTTGTAAGGCTTCCCTTATTTTTTCCTTTCGAATATCAATTGCCGTAGTGGCCATGCTTGCTGCCATACTGTTGTAATAATTGTGTTTCCCTTTTAAAGCAAAATCGTTGATACTCATTTGCATTTCTTCGGTACGCCATTTAATATGCATTTGTGCATTGGTTAAATAAGCGCCTTGTGGTAATTCTTTATTCATAGCAATTGGTGCTGGTATAGATTTAATGGTATAGTTATTAATATTCTTTAGGGTTGTTTCATCATCTGCACAATACACAAACACATCCTGTTCATTTTGGTTCTCAATAATCCTGAACTTACTTTTAATATAATTCTCCACCTTATACTCATACCGGTCCAGGTGATCTTCGGTAATATTGGTTAGCACGGCAACATCGGGCCTAAAACTGATGATATCGTCCAATTGAAAAGAACTGATCTCGGCGATATACCATTCTTTAGGGTCTTCGGCCACTTGCCGGGCAAATGAAAAACCGATATTACCCACCAGGGCACAATCCAGGCCTGCATGTTTGCAGATGTGGAAAATGAGTGACGTGGTAGTGGTTTTACCATTGCTCCCCGTTATCCCAATGATTCGGCTTTTTCCTTTGTACCGGTAGGCCAGTTCAATTTCACTGATAACCGGGATGCCTGCAGCTCTAATTTTTTTAACCAGGCTGTTCTTTTCCGGTATGCCGGGGCTTTTCATCACTTCATGTGCATTAAGTATAAGAGCTTCGGTATGAGCGCCCTGCTCATAAATAATTCCATGCTTATTCAATTCCATACGATACGCCTCATTAATTTCTCCAGCATCACTTACAAACACATCGTAACCCTGCTTACTGGCAAGAATTGCAGCTCCCACACCGCTTTCGGCCCCGCCTAATATTACCATTCTCTTTTTCACATTCGTAATGCGTTAAAATTGGTTCTTCATGAGTATGGTGCGCATCTCCTCTTGTGCGTTCAGCATTACAAAAATTGGTTCTTCATGGGTATAGGCTTACAGGACAAATTTGCCTTGCAGCTTCCCAATAAATAGGTTTTTCAACAGTATAGAATTTAACGGGTAACTGGTTTCCACTTTTTACCCGGTTACGATTTTAAAAAAGGTTTTTCAACGGCATAGAACTTAACAGGTTAGTTTCACCTACGGACCGGGGAAAGAATGGATACTTTTTACGGCATGTCAGTTTTCCCCAAACTATTTATCTTAACTTGAGCGTAACAATTGCTGTAGCCACGCAAAAGATGGTTATGATCCAAAACCTTACGGCAATTTTACTTTCATGATACCCCAGTTTTTGATAATGATGATGCAAGGGACTCATCAGGAAAACCCGTCGCCCCTCTCCATATTTTTTCCGGGTATATTTAAAATAACTCACCTGGATGATCACACTGAGATTCTCCACAAAAAACACCAGGCAAAAAATGGGTATCAATAATTCTTTTCTTACAATTATGGCTAATGCCGCAATTATTCCACCTAAGGCAAGGCTGCCCGTATCTCCCATAAAAACCTGCGCCGGGTAAGCATTATACCATAAAAACCCAATACAGGCGCCCACAAATGCCGCTATAAAAATGCTGAGTTCACCCAGGTTGGGGATGTACATAATATTTAAATAATCGGCCAGCTTTATATTGCCGCTTACATAAGCAAAAATGCCCAGGCCGATACCGATCACCGCACTTACTCCTGTGGCCAGCCCATCCAACCCATCGGTAATATTTGCGCCATTAGATACCGCTGTAACAATAAAAATGACCAGGATGATGTAGAGTACATAAGAAAAATCTTCTAGGTTTTTGGGCATGAGTCGGGCATAATTGAATTCATGATTTTTTACAAAAGGTATGGTCGTAATCATATCTTTTGCATTTACAAATACCCTTGTTTTGCCATCCACAATTATGGAATCATACTTAATCGTATGGCCGTCTTTATCTTTCACCGGCAAAGGTGCCGACTCATTGGTACGAATCACTTCTCTTTTTACAATCACATTAGGGCTAAAATAAAGCGTAGCGCCAACGATGATGCCCAGCATCACCTGGCCAAAAATTTTGAACCTGCCGGCCAGGCCATCGGAATCTGATTTTTTATATTCAATGCCCTTTTCCTTTGCAATGCGTTTTGCCCTTAGTTTTAGAAAATCATCAATAAAACCTATTACACCCAGCCATATGGTGCAAAGCAACATGAGCCTTACATATACTTTATCAATATTGGCCAACAAAAGCGTTGGAATAATAATGGCGAGCAACAAAATAATTCCACCCATTGTAGGGGTACCCTTTTTCTGCTGCTCCCCGGCAAGCCCCAGGTCTCTCACCGATTCGCCCAATTGCTTTGCCTGCAAATACCGTATTAGTTTTTTTCCGTACACTATGGTAATAAACAAACTCAAAATAAGCGCAAGCAATACCCTAAAGGTGATAAACTGAAACAGCCCGCTGCCCGGAAAGAGAGAAACTTTCCAATGTTCAGTAAGCCAATCAAATAAATAATACAGCATAGGTTGCCCCTTTTTTTATATTCGTTTACACTTTTTAATTATTTCTCCATCAATTCAAACATTTCCAATAAAACCTGCTTATCATCAAACGGATGTTTAACGCCATCAATATCCTGGTATTTCTCATGCCCTTTTCCGGCTATTAAAACGATATCTTCTTTTTGACTTATACTCACCGCTGTTTTTATAGCTTCTCTTCTATCCGTTATACTGATAAATCTTTTTTTTAACCCTGCATGCACTCCGGCTTCCATTTCTTTAATGATTTGACAGGGGTTTTCTTTGCGGGGATTATCTGAAGTAAAAATCACTTTATCGCTGTGTTCACAAGCCACTTCAGCCATTACCGGCCTTTTGGTTTTATCCCTATTACCGCCACAACCCACCACGGTAATAATTTTTTCATTTCCCTGGCGCAGGTTATTAAGGGTTGCCAATACATTTAATAAAGCATCGGGGGTATGCGCATAATCAACAATGCCCACCACTTTTTCTTTACGGCTCACCTGGTAATCAAAGCGGCCTTCGGCACCGTTCAGCTCACTTAGAATCAATAACGCATCCTGCTTATCCATGCCCAGGCAGGAGGCCGCCCCAAATACGGCCAAAAGATTATAGGCATTAAACTCCCCAATCATTTTAAAAAACACTTCCGTGTCGTTCACCATCATATGCAGGCCCGTGAGGCTATTATTCAAAATTTTTCCTTTAAAATCTGCCAGGGTTTTTAAGCTATAGAAATACTTTTTAGCTTTTGTATTTTGAAGCATTACTGCCCCACGCTTGTCATCGGCATTACTAATGGCAAAAGCCCCGGCCGGTAAACTATCGAACCAGGATTTTTTTACATGGATATAGGCGTCAAAGGTTTTGTGATAATCCAGGTGATCATGCGTAATATTGGTAAACAGCGCCCCGGCAAACACTAATCCTTCAATTCTTTTTTGCTGAATGGCATGGCTGCTGCATTCCATAAACACATAGGTGCACCCGGATTGATACATGGTATGAAGAAGGCTATTGAGTTGAATAGCATCGGGTGTGGTATGGGTTGCGGTTATAACCCGGTTTCCAATTTTATTTTCAACCGTACTGATTAAACCGCAGGAGTAACCACTTGCTGAAAATAGTTTATACAATAAAGTAGCCACCGTGGTTTTGCCATTTGTGCCGGTAACGCCTACCAATTTCATTTTTAATGTGGGTTCATCATAAAACAGGTGGGCCATTCTTCCGGCGGCGGCTGAAGAATCATTTACTTTTATATAGGTAACGGCATCCGCAAAATCTTTCGGCATATCTTCACACACAATGGCAACAGCGCCATTGGCTATTGCTGCCGGTATAAATTGATGGCCGTCAACACCTGTTCCTTTAATGGCTATAAAGCAAGCGCCCTGCTGTACTGCACGGGAATCTATATGCAATGCATTTATTGCAATAGCGGTACTGCCATTTACAGTCTGAACAGAAGTTTTATATAATAAATCCTGTAATAACATGCTTGTTTAATTAAGCATTAAGTTTATTTTTTGACCATTGGATACCGTTGATCCTGCCGCCAAACTTTGGCTGATCACTTTGCCCTTCCCTAAAATGCTTACTTTCATTCCACGGTTTTCCAATAAATACAATGCATCCTTTAAACCCATGCCCACTACATCTGGCATTATGGAAGCCGGCAGCCCGTTAATACCCGGCGATACCAATGCGCTGGAATTGGCTACCATTTGGGCGTTTCGCCATGTTCCGGAAACCGATGAATCGTAGTAGTTCATCTTCATGAAACTGAAAATANNTTATTTTATTATTATGGATATAACGGCCATAAATCCGGTCGCTGATTTCCTTAAAAACCCTTCCGGCCACATCAGCTCCATAAATAAACTTTGACTCCCTTGAATTTTGAATAACCACTGCAATAGAATATTTTGGACTTTCGCTGGGGAAATAACCGATGAAGGAAGCCTGGTAAATTTTATTGCCTTTATTGTATCCTTTATTATCTAATGCAGAAACAGCGGTACCGGTTTTGCCTGAAATGGAATACAAGGAATCAAATAATATCCTGTGACCGGTACCATGGGCGCTATCCACCACCGCTTTTAAACATTCCTTAACCTGCGCCAGTGTGGCATCTTTGCAAATTTTTTGTACCAGTATTTCCGGGTTGAATTTTTTAAGGTCCACCCCATATTCTTTAATGGTATTTACCAGGTAGGGCCGCATCATTTTTCCATCATTGGCAACAGCATTATATAACATGAGCATGTGCAATGGTGTTACCAGTTCTTCATAGCCATGCGCCATAAAGGGAATGGTGGTTTTTGACCAGCTACGGTTTTTGGGCGTTTTAATGGTAGGCTTACCCGATGAGGCAACAATATCAATGCCCGTCATTTGATTAAGCCTGAATTTTTGCAAATGGCTGATAAATTGATCAGGCTGATTATTATAATATTCATAAGCCAGCTTTGCAAAAGCCACATTACTGCTTTTAAAGAAGGCTTCTTTAACCGTCATCTCATGTTCACCCAGGTGCGAATCTTTAATTCTAAGGCCATAAAATTTTTTAACCCCTCCTTCGCAATCCACAATTGAGTTTTGGGTAACATAACCATCATCCAGTAAACTAATCAGCGTAGCCAGTTTAAATATGGAGCCCGGTTCTGTGGCCCTGCCTATTCCATAATTGAGGTCTTCAATATAGGATCCATCCGGCTGCTTGCCGAGATTTGCAATGGCCTTTATTTTCCCGGTGGCCACTTCCATCACAATGGCCGTGCCATGAGTGGAATTATTATTGACCATCATCTTCATTAAGGCGCTTTGGGTAACATCCTGGATGTAGGTATCCAGTGTGGTTACAATATCTTTCCCATTTATGGGGTCAAGATCGGCGCCATCCACTGGCAAATAAGTGCCGGCTGCATATCGCATTAAACGCTGACCACTAACGCCTCTCAGGAGGCTGTCATAGGTTAATTCAAGACCTACGTTTTTCTTACTGTTTTCCCTAGATAAGCCAATGGTACGGTTGGCAAATAATACATAAGGATTAATTCGCTTATCCCTGGTATCAATGATAAAACCACTTTTATTTTTTCCTAATTTAACAAGGGGAAAATTCCGAAGCTGGCAATATTCATCAAATGATATTTTCTTTTTTAACGAATAATACCTCAACCGTTCTTTATACCCCAGCTGAAGTTCTTTCTTATACTGCAGATGGGTTTTATCTTTAAATAAATTTGCCAGGCAAATACTCAGCGAATCAATATTTTCTTTAAATCGTTTCCCACCTTTAGCCCGCAGGCCATCAGCACTAAAATCCACAAATACATCAAATATGGGCACTGAGGTACTCAGCATATTTCCTTCTTCACTGTAGATGCTTCCCCTTTCGGCCTCTACAGGAAAATACTTTAAATGGTCTTTCTTGCTTACATCCAGCCAAAACTCGCCCTCGGCCTGTTGTACATAAAAGGCCCTGCCCAATACACACAACCCTAAAAAGGCGATGCCTATAAAGCAGAGGTAAACCCTCCATAATATGTCTTTTTTTATTTCCAATCCTTGACGAAGTGCTTTTATTTATTTATTACCTGATGAATCTTCTAAAACTATGGGAGGGCTTATTAATTCTTTTAAACCCAAGGGTTCTACCGCTTTTATTAATTCACTGGCCTTGCTCCTGAAGATCACCTGGCTCTTAACATTTTTATACTCGTACTCCAACTCTTTAATATTTTTTTCGGTAACGGCTATTTTTCTAACCAACTTATCGGAGTGGTGACCATTGTAGATATAGACAACGGCCAAAACAGACAAAAACAGGAAAAACGGGATGTTTCGCACCATCCATTTATAGTTAAAAATGCGTCTCCAATCCTGTTTGGAACTGTGGGTGTTTACTATTTGTTTTTCTTCTGCCATTACNNAATTAGCGGTTTTTTGGTTATAATTTTCAGGGGGTTGATTTTTTTTATTCCATATAAGTGGTCTTCCTGCTCCTCAAAAAATCCGGATCTAAAAAAATTTTTTACCATCCGGTCTTCCAGCGAGTGAAAAGAAATAATGGCTATCCTGCCCTTTGGCTTTAAACAATCCACAGTTTGCAGCAGCAACTCCTTTAAAGCGCCCAATTCATCATTTACCTCAATACGTAACGCCTGGAAAACCTGGGCAAAATATTTATTGGGGTTTCCTTTTACCAAACTATGTACAGCATCTTTAAATTGCCGAATGCTGTCCAGGTTTTTAATGCTTCGTTGCTCCACAATGGCCCTGGCCAGCGATTTTGAATTGGTTACTTCGCCAAATTGCTCAAAGAGTTTATGCAATTTTTCTTCGGGGTAATGGTTTACAATATCCTTTGCAGTAAGTGTGCTGCGCTGGTCCATCCGCATATCCAAATCCGCATCAAATCGTATGGAAAAACCCCGTTCGCTTTCATCAAACTGGTGGCTGGATACGCCCAGGTCGGCCAGGATGGCATCCACTTTTTCAATTTCATAAAGCCGCAGGAAACGTTGCAAATGCCTGAAGTTGTGGGGTACAAAAAGCATGCGCTCATCTTTGGGCAAATTGTTTTGGGCCGCTTCATCCTGGTCAAAGGCAACAAGCCTTCCTTTTGCCGATAGCCTGCTCAGTATTTCCCGGCTATGGCCACCGCCGCCAAAAGTGCAATCCACATAAACGCCATCTGCATTTACCACTAAAACCTCCACCGCTTCTTTCAACATTACAGTGGTATGATAGGCAGGGTTCATTCGGTTAAACAAATCTATTTTTCACTCATACCCGGCGATGATGGCTTATTCATTACCTCGTTTGCCAACGTGCTAAATGAATCTGATGTATAAGAGTCAAAGAACTGCTGATATTTTACTTTATCCCAAATCTCAATTTTGTTTAATGCGCTTACCAATACAATATCTTTTTGCAACGAAGCATGTTCCACTAAATTTTTAGGAATCAATAACCGGCCGGCCGTATCCAGCTCTACATGAGTAGCCCCATTAAAAAAGTACCTGCGGAATTCTCTAACTTTGGGATCAAAATCGTTGAGCGTACTGATTTGCTCAAAAATGGGCTGCCAGCTTTGTATGGGATAAAGGGTAAGGCATTTTTCAAAACCCCTATTTATCACAAACTGGCCCGAGCCGGTTTCAGGAAGTTGCTTCTTGAAGCCGGCAGGTAACAAAAAACGCCCTTTTGCGTCAATAGTACTCTCATATTCACCCAAAAATTGGATCATGAAAGGATAAAAAATGGTTTATTAAGCTGATAACGATACGAAAATAACACTAATACCCACTTTTTCCCACAAATTGGAAAAAATTTTTATCCACAAGTCATTATTATGAGCTATACCGGGTATTTAGGGTAAGAAATAACCCTTTATTACAAACTTTTTTGTGAATTAAATTGTGGATTGATGTGAATTGCTGTGGATTACTGTGAATTACCTGTTTCAATTTCCTTCTCAATAATCTACTTTTTGTAGCCTAAGTCAAAAAAAGAACCGGCCAAAAGCCGGTTTCCAAAAAATATTTTTTCGTTTTGCAAGCGTAAAATGAAATCAAAAAAAGTTTAATTCTTTGCCATCCCTAAGTATTGTTTATTGATTTTATCTACAATGTACCCGCTTATCCAACCTACATAAGAATTGCGGAAGAAGATTAATTTTTTATTGGGGTTCCTGGTATTGACCTGTTGCATTAATTCATCCAACCATATAGCGCCCGCCAGTAAGGCTTTTTGATCGTAGGTTTTAACTACTCTCCCTATATTTTTCAGCGAAGCTTCGGCCAGTTCCCGGTCTGCAAGCATAGATAAATCAGGCTTTGAAAGCTTGGCAAAATTTTCAAAAACCTGTTTACGGAAATTAGAAATATCTTCTTTCTTTAGTTCCACCGCATTATCATAAACCAGCTCAGGGTACATCATAGACGCAACGGCCCATACAATGCCACCCGATATATATACCACATCCCTTGATTTAAAGTCGGTTTTATTGGTGAATTCATAAACAATTAAACGGCCCAGGCTATCGTCCAAAATTTTTTGTGCCGTTTGCCTGTAATCCTGCAGGCTGCTTCCCTGTAACTTACTTTCAATAAGCCTTTGAAAAGATTTTGTTCCCAGGGGAAAGGTAACAGGAATAAAATTTTTACCGGCATCAAAATACCCGCCTTTGGTATTTCCGCCGCCTACATCCAAATGGTCGGCCGTTAACCTGCTTTTTGAAGGAACAATACCCCTGAAACTGAATTCCGATTCCTGGTCGGCGGTAACATAACTTATCCTGATTTTTGAATCAAGGTCTTTGGGCCTTACAATATTAGCAAAATACTCCACCTTATTATACTTATCCAACTCCTGCCTGAGCCCGCTACTTATTACAATATGCGTATGGTTGGGAGATATTTTAAAACGGTTTTTGGCAATATGGTAAAATACGGTAATGGCATCATAGGTTTCTTTTTCACTTTGGTAAGAGAGCTCGGCAGCATTAGTGTTGATGGAGGTATCCAGTTTCAGCAGGTATTCATTTTCTCCGTCCTTACCCATACGCACTTCTATTACACTCATTTTATTANNAAATCCCCAATACCTTGTACATTCTTCAGCAGGGTTTCAACCACCTTGGCAATCACATCCAGGCCCTGGGCTTTATATAACTTAATCGCTTTTTCGTAGGATGTTACTGCAAGGTTCTTTTGCTCCGTTTTTGAATATAAATTTCCTAACCCTTCATAAGCCTGTGCCTGGTAATAAAGGTCATTCTTTGATTTGGCATTTTTAAGGCCAATATTAAAATATTCTTCTGCAGCCTCATACTGCTGCGCTTCCAGCAACGATGTAGCCGTTTTTAAAATCCGGGAAACCGACTGTGTTTTTATGTCCTGCGCCATTGATGAAACACTAATCAAAAGCACTAATAATCCTGACCATAATTTACGCCTCATATACTAATTTTTAAAATCAATGAAACCTATATGTTTTTTACGGCATTAAGCCGGGCAACAAATGTAGCCGATTAAACCCGGGGGCAGGGAATTAAAACCGTGGTTTTGTAAACAGTTTTTCAACAGGTAAAACTATTGTTATATGTATGTACGCATTGGCTTTTTTGCCTCCCGTTTATTATCTTTAGTGTATGCAATTTTCCGATATTATCAATGCCAAACTAAGTGATGAAAAAGACCGGCCGCAAATGCGAAAAGAATTTTTTGCTGTAAGTGACGGATTACAAAAATACCTGGAAAAGTATGGCCGGGGAAAAATCTTCCCGGTACGATATACCGACTTGCTCAATTATCGTTTTAGGGATGCCATAAAAGATAAAAACGGAAAACTTACCCATTGGGAAACCGTTCACTACGACCTTAAGGAAATGGAATTTTTACGCAGCGGGTTAGTGCAAACTTATGCTATGCTTAAAACCGAAGGCAATGCCCGGTTTAGCACACATTTGGATGTAGAGCGTATTGATTTTTGCGAATTTGGCAACAGCGCCCCTTTTCGCATCCGCATCATCAACCGCATTAACGGTAATTATGACCACTACTATATTAAACAGGCCGACGCATCCAGGATTTATGGGCTGGAGTTGGAACACCTGTTGTCTCCGCATGCCATAGTATTTCAATATCAGAAAAACACTTTAGTTGAAGAGCATATTGCCGGCATACCCGGAGATGTTTTCCAGGAGCATTTTTTAAACAACCCGCTGCACAACAAAATACGCATTGCCAAAGAATTTGTAAAATTTAATGAACGCTGCTTTGCCCGGCTTTTAGGCGACATGCGGTCATACAATTTTGTAGTAAGCGCCATTCCCGATATTGAAGATTTTCAATATCATATTAGGGCAATAGACTTTGACCAGCAGTGTTACGAAGGAAATAAAAAATTTTATTTACCTCAGTTTTACAAAGAAAACTTTGAGTATGTACAATTAACCCTGGCCAGCCTGAGCGCCGAAGTGATTGAACAATACCGTACCGAAGAAAGAACCAGCATTGCCTACCGGGTAGTGGATTGCCGCCACAGGCTCATGGAACTCTTTAATACCATGATGAAGGATGAACTTTCCGAAAACTATAAAATTAAACTCCTTGCGCAACAGTTAAACGAACACCACAAAAGCACAAATTTCAGTAAGTGCAAAACCATGGGATGCTTAGTAAAAAAACAATTAAAAGCACATATCCAATCTCATCTTAAAAATG
>JRYE01013126.1_pt1 | contig 12603 bp, 11 predicted proteins | sample 235321 | NCBI WGS metagenome assembly JRYE01 (sample SAMN03074214, study PRJNA261473) | activated sludge metagenome | biome: Common Effluent Treatment Plant; feature: Wastewater; material: Activated sludge; isolation source: activated biomass in a lab-scale reactor treating industrial wastewater at... | reverse complement strand
TGCCGGCGATGGCGAGGTGGGAACGGTGGGACGAGGCGTGCATCGAAACTTCTCCGTGGTTGTGCTGGTGCCGGGTTCGGCGTGCATCGAAGTGTAGTGTTGGTGAGCACAGGGGTTTGGGTTGCTGGAGGATCATCCATGCGTGCATTGAAGTGGCGGGTTCTTGGGGTCGTGCTGGCGGTGGCCTCGGCGGCGGGGATGGCACCCGCAGACGAGCCACCGGCGGCACCCCAGCCCGCGACACAGCCGGGGCCTCAACCCGGCGGGGACGGGCCGGTGGTGGACCCGATGCTGGTGGATCACGCACGGGTTGTGGTGCCTGTGGTCGTCGAGGATGTGCGGAAGATCACGCCGACGAGTTGCTATGGGCGCTCGAGACCGCGGACAAGAGCCTGAACACGCTGACGGCCGAGGTCGTGTGGACGAAGGAGTTCGGGCTGGGGGGCGACGCGCATGTGCGCAAGGGTCGGCTGTTCTATCGCGACACGCGCGAGCATCGAGAGCCTGGTGCCGCGGTCGATCAGAAGGGGACGCGGGCGTTCGCGGCAACGTTCGATGAACTGACGATCGGCAGCCGGCACGAGACGGAGCCGAAGCACTATGTTTTCGATGGGACATGGCTCGCGGAGAAGGAGCCCCGCGAGCAGCGGATGACGCGCACGAAGATCGCGGGCGAGGTACGCCGGAGCGACCCGATGCGACTGGGCGAGGGGCCCATGCCGATCCCCATCGGGCAGCGGCGCGAGGACATCCTGGCGCGGTACGAGGTCTCGCTCCTCCCGGCGGAGGAGGGCGTGGAGGGAGACGCGCTGAAGGCGTTTGTGAAGGGGTCCTATCAGTTGCGGCTGGTCTCCAAGGATGCGCAGGCGGAGCACTCGGAGATTCGCCTTTGGTACAAGCCGATGGCGGACGCGAAGGACGCGGCGTTGATCCCGCGGATGGCGCGGGCTGTCTCGCGGGCGGAGAACATCGACGTGATGCAGTTGGTGGGCGTGGAACTGAATCCGACGATCGAGGAGGGCGTCTTCTCGACGTCTCCCGTGGACGGATGGAAGGTGATCGATCAGTAGGCCGATGGATAGGGGTGGGGTTGGAACACGGAGGAAGCCGCGTGGGACATCGAGCGATGAAGCGAACGGGGCGGCGTTTGGCGATGACGCTGGTCTGCGGGTTGGCGTGCGGCTGGACCTGCGGGTGGGCCGACGGTGTGCCTGGGTTGGATGACGGGACGGGTGGTGTGGGCGGACGCTCGGCCGTGGAGCCGATGGAGTTGCCCGTGTCCGTGAGCGTGTCGCGGCTGGTGTCACGTGACTTTCTGAGCGAGGACGAGCGGCGGGCGCTTCGCGTTCGGTATGGGTGCTGGGCCGAGGCCGATCTAGCGAATCCGGCGTCGGCGGCCCGTGCGGCGCTGATCGACGGGCGATACGGCGATGCGGCATTCTCGGCCGAGGGGGCGGACCCTCTGGATCGTGCCGAGGCGTGTATCCGGCGCGGCGACCTGGATCGCGGGTTGATGCTGCTGGGGACCGATGCGTCGGCGCGCGGGGCATACCTGCGAACGCTCGCGGCGATCGAGCGGGGCGATTCGAACGGGGCGATCGAGGCGTCGGCGGGTCTGGCGTCGATGGCGCGCGATGAGAACGCCGACGCGGCGACCGTGGTGGCGGCGGCCCGCGGGCTGATGCTGCGCGCGCGAGTCGCGGCGCTCTCGGATGATCCGGCGTCGGGGTATCAGGAGATCATGAACGTGCTGGGACGCGTGCGTGATCGGCTAGACACGATGTCATGGGAGGGGTTGCTGGCCGAGGCGATCCTGCTGCGGGACAAGGGGAATCCGCAGGAGGCGGGGGAGTCCTTGCTGAAGGCGTTGTCATTGAATCCGAGGTGTGCCGAGGCGTGGCACGTGCTTGGGTTGATGGCTGTCGATTCGATGGATTTCCCCAGGGCCGAACGCGTGGCGGCACGCCTGGACGAACTGGCGAGCGGCCCGAGCGGCAAGGCGACGATCGGGGCCTCGGGGTTGGGGGCGATGGTCGTCGCAAGGGCACGCTTGCGCCAGGGCGATCCGGCCGCGGCGATCGCGATCCTGGATGAACAGATCGCGCGGCAGCCTGCGTGGCGCGAGGTGCTGGCGCTGCGTGCGGCGGCAGAGTCGCTGCGCTACGACTTTCCAAAGGTTGACGCGCTCTTGAAGGCCTTTGACGAGTTGTCGCCGGGGAGTCCACTAGCGTGCTTCGAGGTCGGAACGGCTCTCGCGGGGGCGCGCCAGTATGCCGATGCGTCGCGGTATCTGGAAGAGGCGGCGAGGCGGTCGCCGAAGTGGGCCGAGCCTGTGCTGGAACTCGGCCTGCTCGAGGTGCAGGCGGGGCGCGACGACAAGGCGCGCGAGGCGCTCGAGCGGGCGATGGCGCTCGACTCGTTCAACGTGCGGGCGAAGAACTCATTGAAACTCGTGCGAGATCTCGGCTCGTTCGCGACGGTGGAGAGCGAGCACTTTCTGGTGCGCTACAAGCCGGGCGAGGACGAGATCGTGGCCCGGGAGATGCTGGCGCCGCTGGAGCGGATCTACGCACGCGTTACCGGAGATGGCCCCGGCGGGATTCGCCACGAACCAACGTGGAAGACGCTGGTGGAACTCATGCCCAACCACCGCTGGTTCAGCGTGCGGATCACCGGAATGCCGGCGTTGCACACGATCGCGGCGGCGACGGGCCCGATCATCGCCATGGAGGCGCCGCGCGAGGGGACCGATCACCTCGTGGGGCCGTACGACTGGCAGCGGGTGGTGCAGCACGAGTTCACGCACACGGTGACGCTGTCGCGGACGAGCAACCGCCTCCCGCACTGGTTCACCGAGGCGAGCGCGGTGTATCTGGAGGATCACCCGAGGGATTACAGCACGGTGCAGTTGCTCACGAAGTCGCTGGTCGAGGAGGACCTGTTCGACTTCGAGACGATCAACATCGCGTTCGCGAGGCCCGAGAAGCCGAGCGATCGCTCGCTGGCGTATGCCCAGGGCGCGTGGATGTACGAGTACATGATCGAGCGGTTTGGGGCCGAAGCACCCCTGAAACTGATGGATCTCTACGCGAGCGGGAAGCGCGAGCCCGAGGCGTTCCGCGAGGTGCTGGGGGTGACGCGCGAGGAGTTTCTCGGGGCGTTCAAGGTGTGGGCGCGGGAGCAGTCGATCTCGTGGGGGATGATCGCTGGGCCCGGGCGTGAGACGATCGATCAGTTGATGGATGGCGTGCGCGAGGAGGCGTTGAAGCACGCCCCGGATCGGCCCGTGGATGCGCCGGTGGATGCCAAAGTTACGGATCCGACCTCGGGCACGGAATCGTTGAGCGCCGAGGCCACGGAGAAGATTGTGGATGTGGCCACGCTGCGGTCGTGGCTGGAGAAAGACCCGACCCATCCGGACGTGCTGAAGATGCTCATCGATCGATTGATGGACGAGTCGAAGGGCGCGGTGACGGAAGAGATCAAAGGGCTGCTCGATCGATACGCGGCGGCTCGGCCCGTGGACCCCATGCCCCATAGCGTGCTCGCCAAGCACCTCCTGGATCGCGGCGAGTTGAGCAAACCGGAAATCAAGGAATCGATCGCGCATCTCGAGTTCCTCGACGCGCGCGAGCAGCACTCGCCGGCGTACGCGATGGAACTCGCGCGGCTGTACGCGGCCGAGGGCGACCTGAAGACCGCGAACGCGAGAGTCGAACGGGCGGTGGGGATCGCGCCGTACCGCCCGAGCGTGCGGGAGTATGCCGCGACCATCGCGCTGCGTGCGGGTGATCTGGAGACGGCCGAGCGTCACATCCATGCACTCACGGTGCTGGAGCCCGACCGGGATATCCACAAGAAGCGGCTGGAGGCGATCCGGGCGAAGCGGGCGGCGGTGTCAAAGTAGGTCGAATCTCCGACTCGACATCGACCCAAACTCTCACGGTCTCGCCGAGCCACGCTCGTTGGGACTCGGCGAGGTATGGTGGATCTCGTCGCATCATGCATGGGCCACGACGAGGGTGCCACTATCATCAGCATCGGTGGATCGTGTCGTGCTCGGCCGCGTTGGTTGTAACGCGGCCGCTGGTTGGAGGGGTTTGTTGCAGAAAATAGGTGACGGCTTGGAAAGCCGGCCTGCTGGCGAACGAGGAGCGGTTTCATGCGTGTGTGCCTGGTGTCGCGCGAGGTCAGGCCGTTTGTGGGTGGCGGGCTGGCGACGTACGTGCTGGAGATGGCGCGGGTGCTGGTGTCGCGCGGGCACGAGGTGCACGTCGTGACGGTGCCAACGGAGCGGCTCGCGGCGCGGCTGGGCGAGGCGGCGCCTGGCGTGGTGGCGCACGAGGTGGACATTCATCGCGGGCACGCGGCGATCCCCGGGGCGTACTTCAGCCACTCGAACAGGTATTCGATGGGGGTCCTGGAGACGCTGCGTGAGTTGCACGCGCGCACGCCGTTCGACTACATCGAGTTCCCCGAGTACGCCGGCGAGGGATACTGGTCGCTCCGCGCCAAGCGCACGCTCGGCGACTTCGCGGGGTGCGTGCTGGGCGTGAGGCTGCACACGCCGCATTACACATGCATGGAGGTGGATCGCAAGCACACGCTGCCGACGGAGAACGCGCACATCGAGCACATGGAGAAGTGGTGCATCCGTGAGGCGGACGTCGTGCTGTCGGCATCGCGGGCGATGATCGACCGCGCGACACGCGATCTCGGCGGGATGAGGCGCGGCGAGGAGCGCGGGCCGATGCGACTCGTGCGGTTGCCCATCGATCTCGGACAGATCCGAGCGGATTTCGAGCGGGGCGAGCCCGAGAGTGGGAGTGTTCCCACGATCGTCTGCATAGGCAGGGCCCAGTGTTGCAAGGGATCGCACACGCTGGTCGAGGCGGCGCAGATCCTGTTCGAACGCGGGCTCGACGCGCGCGTCAGGTTCATCGGGGGCGACACACACACGGGACCCTTCGGGCGCTCGATGCGTGAGCATCTCGAGCGACGCATGAGCGGGCGATTCCGCGATCGGTTCACGATCGAGGAGGCGCGGAATCGCGAGGGACTAGGTGCGGCGATTCGTGGCTCGATCGCCGACGGGGGCGTGTGCTGCTTCCCCTCGCTCTGGGAGAGTTACTGCCTGGCCTGCGTCGAGGCGATGGGCATCGGCGCGTGCGTGGTGACGTCGGATGCCGGGGCCTTGCCGGAGGTCGTGCGCGATGGCATCGATGGGATCGTGACGCGGGCGGACGATCCGGTGTCCCTGGCGGACGGGCTGGAGCGGGCGATCCGCGATCACGAGTTGCGCCCGCGATTGATGGCGTCGGCACGCGAGCGCGCGGAAACCTTGAGCGGCGTCGAGAGTGTCGGCGTGGCGCTCGAGCGTGTGATCGGGGAGTGCCGGGGCGGCGAGCGTGTCGCGGCACGACCGAGGTTGGAGCGGCTGCCGAGCGCGACGGTGATCGTGCCGTTCTATAACGTGGCGGAGTTCCTCCCCGCAACGCTGGAGTCGCTCAAGAACCAGACGCACAAGGACTTCGAACTCATCATCGTGAACGACGGCTCGACGGACGCCGACGCGATTGCGCTCTTGGATCAGTTGCGCGCGCAGGGGTATCGAATCATCGACAAACGAAACGGCGGACTTGGCTCGGCGCGGAATGTCGGGTTCAGAGCGGCCCGGGGCGAGTGGGTCCTGCCGGTGGATGCGGATGATCTGTGCGTGCCGGAGTATGTGGAGACGCTGCTGCGCGTGGTGTCGCGCGACCCGCATCTGGCGTGGGCGAGCAGCATGTTCACGAGTTTCTACACGAACCCGGAGGAGGTCGTCTCGGGGTATATCCCGCTCGCGGGCGATCCGGACCTGTTGCCGTATCACAACATCGGCGGGCCGGGCGCGGGATCGATCCTGCATCGACAGACGGTGCTCGACGTCGGCGGGTACGACGAATGGCTGACGAGTTTCGAGGATTGGGATCTGTGGTGCACGCTTGTCGAGCACGGCTACCGCGGCGTGGCGATCCCGGAGTTCCTCCTGAAGTATCGGCTTCGTCAGGGGTCGCTCATCCGGTCGGAGGTCTTGCCTCGTCAGCAGGCGCTGCGGGCGTACCTGATGAAGAAGCACGCGCGTCTGGCGAAGGACCCGTCGGTCGCGGCCAGGATGATCCTGTGGGATCAGTTTGTGTCCCAGGATCGGGTCGGAGCGTTGGAGATGCAGGTGCGTGAGTTGCAGGTTCGGCTGGCGGAGGCGACGGGGACGGCACACATACCCGCGGAGGTGGCGCCCACGCCGCCTTTGACGAGCGTGATCGACCCGGTCTTGGTGCGGAGCGAGGCTTTCGGTTTGATCCGGGAGAACATCCGCTACCGGATCGCGGACAAGATCAACGACGCGATCAAGGCGACCGGGGTCCACGGGGCCGTAAAGAAGGCGGCAGTGAAGGCGATCGGAGTGATGAAGAAGCGCAAATGATGCGCTCTCGTCGGTTAGTGCCCACGTTTGCCGCACGGGCAGCAGGTGCCTGGGGCGGGTCCTACGCCGCCGCAAGGTGATGTGGTGGAAGTGTTTGCGCTCTTTGATGCAAAGACGGAGAGTTTTCGAGTGAAGATCCGGCCGTTGCCGTCGGGGTCATCGACCGGGGCGTCGGCTAAGGCGGTGGGGCGGATGAGTTCCAAAACGGTGCCATCGGCCTCGCAGACATATTCGTAGAGGGGCATGGTGAATCTCCGTCGTGCCGGCGACGTGCTTGGTCGCTGGCGTGTGGTTTGATCGGCTGATGATAGGGGGTTCGTGAGGCCGGTCTGAGCGATGGCTCGGGATGGCACGCCCTTTGAGGGGCGGAAGTCGTGGACTTGGGANNCGGGCGTGCTGACGGCGATGTACCGGCAGGATGTCTTGTCGAACAACCTCGCCAACGCGAGCACCGTGGGGTTCAAGGCGATGATCCCCGCAACGCGCCAACGTGCGGCGGCGAGCGTCGAGGATGGCGTCATGCAGATGCCCTCGAACACGCTCCTGGAACGGCTGAAGGGGGGCGTGCTGCTCGCGCCGAATCTCGTGGACATGGGGCAAGGGGCGATCAGCCCGCGGGGAGGCCCATTGGATGTCGCGATCGAGGGGCGCGGATTCCTGGCCGTGCGCAAGCCGGGCGGCAACGACGGGGGCGAGGACGCGGCGTTGGCGCTCACGCGTGATGGACGCATGACCCGGAACCCGGCGGGGCGGCTGGTGACGACTGATGGGTTTGAGGTGCTCGATGCGAGTGGATCACCGATCACGATCGCGCCCGGGGGCGAGGTGACGATCGACGGAAACGGGCGTATCAGCCAGAACGGGGCGGTGGTGGCGACGCTGAAGTTCGTGGATGTCGCCGATCCCGGGGCGCTGCGGCCACTGGGCAATGGGATGCTGGACGCGAAGGCGGGGACGGAGTTCGCCGAGGCGTCCGGGCGATTGATCCAAGGGTCGGTCGAGGAGTCCGGCGTGGACGAGATCCGGACGATCATGCAGATCACGTCGGCGTCGCGAGAGGTGGAGGCGAACATCTCCATGATGCGTCAGATCGACCGGCTCAACGGGGAGTTGTTCAACACGTTCGCGAGGCTGACGTGACGCGAGGATGACCGATCGGCGACGCGCGTGAGGCGCGGCGTCGCGTGACGAGGGACGAAGAATGGCGATTAATGCACTGCAATCCGCGGCTTCGGCGCTCTCGGCGCTCAACACCGCGCTCGATGTCACGGCGAACAACCTGGCGAACGTGAACACGGCGGGGTTCAAGTCCAGCCGCGTGAACTTCCAGGACTTGCTGTATGTCGAGAAGGCGCAACCGGGGAGCGTGAACGCGAACGGGGACCAGAGGCCGATCGGCTTGTCGGTCGGGCTGGGGACGCGGATCAGCGGGACCCAGCGCGATTTCGCGTCGGGATCGGCGCAGTTCACGGGGCGGCCACTGGACGTGATGATCAACGGCGAGGGGTTCCTCGTCGTGGGGACCGAGGATGCCATCGGCGGCGGCGTGGCGTACACACGCGCCGGGAATCTCGCGCTCAATCGTGACGGCGAGATCGTGATGGCGAACGACCAGGGGCGGCGATTGCAACCATCGATCACGATCCCGCCCGAGGCTCAGGACATCAGCATCGGGGCGGACGGGCTGGTGACCTATCTGGTGCCCGGGGACACGACCGTGACCGAGGCGGGGCGGATCGAGATCTCGACGTTCGTGAACCCCGCGGGATTGCGGCAGGTGGGCGAGAACCTCTTTGCCGAGACGGACGCGTCGGGCGCGCCGACGACGGGTTTCCCCGGGGACGCGAACCGCGGGAAACTGTCGCAGAACTTTCTCGAGGCGTCGAACGTGGATCCGACGCGCGAGTTGATCGATCTCATCCGCACGCAGCGGGCCTTCGAGATGAACAGCCAGTCGATCCGGGCCGCGGACGAGACTCTGCGGAACGTCGGACAGTTGACGCGATAAACGAGGGACTCATGGGCGTGATCGCGGGACTCATTCTGGGCGTGCTGATTGGACTCGGGGGCGCCGACGGGGCGGACCGTGTGCGGCTGCGCGAGGTCGCACTCGTGGAATCGGGTGCCGTGGTGCGGCTCGCGGATGTCGCGGCGGTCGAGGGCCCGAATGCCGAGCGATTGAAGGGTGTGATGGTCGGCGGTGGAGGCGCGGCATCGACGATCGGTGTGCGCGACGTGGAGCGGGCGCTCAGGGGTGAGTCGTGGATCAACTGGGGCGGGCTGCTGCTCTCGGGCGCGGAATGCCGAGTTGTGGTGAAGGCGGCTCCCGCGCCCGTCGAGCGCGGTCCGACGGTCAAGGACACGCCTCCATTGGCGAGCCCGAAGGGCGTAATGGAGCGGGCGATCGCGATGCATCTGGCGCGGCTGGTGGGCGTGGCGGACGATGCCGTCCGTATCGAGGTGGACCAGATGCCGGCGGAGTTGGCGCGGGTCTCGCTCGACGGTCGGATGATGACGGTCCAGCCGATGGGGCAGTCGGAGCGGATGGGCCTAGTGGTGCGCGTGTATGAGCGCGATCGCGTCGTGGCGACCGGAACGGTTCGCGGGCGCGTGCTGGTGCTGCGATCCGTGGTGGTGGCGTGGCTGACGATGGAGCGGGGGCATGAGATCCAGGAGAACGAGGTCTCGCTCGAGGAGCGGTGGGTGGGGATCGCCGAGTCGCCGATGGATTCGGAGACGGCGGCGGGTTCGGTGGTGCGTTCGCGCGTGGGGACGGGCGAGGTGATCTCGACGCGAGCGGTGGAAACGCCGATCGTCGTGCGCAAGGGGGACACGGTGGCCGTGGACTGCCTGAGCGGGTCGTTCGTGGTTCGCGTGACGGCCGTGGCGCTGGGCGCGGGGCGCGAGGGTGACGTGATCGAGTGCAGGACCCCGGGCTCAAAGGAGTCGATCCGGGCGCGCGTGGCGGGGCGTGGGCATGTGGTCGTGGAGGTCGCGACGGGCGTTGAGGCGATGGCATCGGAGGCGAATCGATGATGGAAGCACGCGGCATCGGCAGGTTGGTCATGGTCGCGGTCGCGGGCGCCGCGCTCGCGACGTCGGCGTCGGCTCAGATGCTGCTGATGCACACCGATCCGCCGGCGGTGGACCAGAACGGCGCGCCGGACCCCAACGCCGGACTGCGCGCGGTGAGCCTGATCATCGTGGAGCCGCCGAAGCCCCGTGACTTCAAGGTGCACGACAAGGTCACGATCATCATTGCCGAGTCGAGCAAGCAGTCGGCGTCTCAGAAACTGGACACGAAGAAGGACGCGGCGTTCAGCGCGTCGCTCAAGAAGTTCCCCGACCTCATGAAACTGCTGGAGGCGCAACTCACGAGCGACGATGGTGGCGAGATCGTGGGAGCGGACGTCTCGCACTCCAGCAAGTTCAAGGGCGAGGGGACCTACACGCGCGACGACCGCTTCACAGACCGCGTGACGGCGACGATCATCGACGTCAAGCCCAACGGCGTGCTGGTGATCGAGGCGAAGCGAACGATCAAGCGCGACGAGGAGGAGCAGGTCGTGAGCCTGTCGGGCGAGTGCCGACGCGAGGACGTGACCGAGAGCAACACGATCCTCTCGACGCAACTGGCGGAGTTGACGCTGATCTCGAAGAACACGGGGCAGGTGAAGGACAGCGCGACGAAGGGGTTGATCCCGAGGTTGTTTGAGTTCCTGTTCAACTTCTAGGAAACCCGATCGGGCGATGGGCCTCAGGAGTCGGCACTCGTGATCCGACATGCGCCTTTCGTGGTGCTCCCGTTCCAGGTGATCCTTCGAGACTTTGAAGTGACATGGCATGGCGGTTGCGTGGTCGTCGTGCACGCCGGAGTGCGTTGTGAGGATGCCGGCGCGGAGGCTCGCCATGCGTGCATGGATACATGGTGTCGTCGTGGCGATGGTTGNNGGACACGGACAGTTCAAACTCCAGGGCTTCGGGCTGGTCGTCGGCCTGAACGCCACGGGTGACTCGGGGAAGGAGTTGGTCGTCGCCCGCCCACTGGCGGCGGCGCTGACACGCTCGGGGAACGCGCCGCAGAACCTGCAGGAACTCAGCCAGAGCAAGTCGGTGGCGCTGGTGACGGTGTCGGTGACGATTCCCGAGGCCGGGGCCCGGTTCGACGATCGATTCGACGCGATCGTGAGCGTGGTGAACAGCGCGAAGAGCCTGAAGGGTGGGATGCTGTACCTCGCGCCGCTACGCGGACCGACGGCGTCGCACGTGGAGCCGTTCGCCATTGCCGAGGGTCCGATCGAGATCGAGGACACGGGAACGCCGACCGTGGGACGGATCCGTGGCGGGGCCCAGATGATCAAAGAGGTCATCCCCGCGACGATCGAGGACTCCTTCGAGATGATCATCGATCCGGCGTTCGTCGGATACCTGGCGGCGACGGAGATCGCGTCGGCGATCAACGCCGCGGCGCAGCCCCAGGGTCCGGGCGTCGCGAAGGTCGTGGACGATCGCACGATCCGCGTGCAGATCCCGGATTACGAGCGGGAAAACAAGGCGGCGTTCATCGCGGCCGTGGAATCCGCCGACGTGAACCCGAGCCTGCTCGGGCTTGGGGCGCGGGTGATCTACAACGCGCGTCGCGGGGCGATCATCGTGACGGCGGACGTCGAGATCAGCCCAGTCGCGATCACGCAGAAGGACCTGAGCATCACGACGGTGACGCCCGTACCGACGCCCTCGGCCCAGAGGCCCCTCGTTGAGCAGGGCAAGTGGGTGGGCTTGGGAACACGCGGGCGCGAGTCGGAGAACGCGAAGTTGTCGGAACTCCTGGCGGCGTTCAAGCAACTGAAGATCCCCGCGCCCGAGCAGATCAACATCCTCGAGATGCTGCACAAGGCGGGGAAACTGCACGCGGAGTTGATCGTGGATTAGAAGAGGGAATGGGGAATGGGCAGCAGGCAATGCCCGAGGATGGCGTGTTCGTGGATCGATCAGGCGCAGGAGTAGGAACGCGAGCGATGGCGAGTTTGGGAGACATGGCACTGGACTCGATCGGGCGCCTGAGCGCCGCTGGTGCTGGTGCGCCTGGTGGTGGCTTGGCACGTGTGTCTCGCGATCGGGCTGGCGACGAGCGGGCGTCGTTTGCAAGCGTGATGGGGCGTGTGGGGACAACCACAAATCCTCAATCAAAGAAGAGTGACGCGAAGGACGAGGCCCGCGAGAGCGCGGAGGAGTTGGTCGCGATCGCGCTGGTGCAGCCGATTCTGTCGCAGATGCGATCGTCGAACCAGGCTGCCGAGCCGTTCAAGCCCAACGAGGCGGAGCGCACGTTCGGCACGATGATGGACNNACAACGTGGCACAGCGTCTGCGACGCGACGGGGTGGCGCCCCCGGTGGGCGGCCGCGTGGAGCGAACGGCATGAGCGTGACGGCAAAGACAGCCAACCAGAAGCACACGAGCACGAAGGCCCCAACTCCGATCACGCTCGATGCCGTGGGAACGCGACTGGAGTCGCTGCTGGACGGGTTGAATGAAAGGTACACGCGCCTGGTGGAGTTGGGACGCGCCCATCGCGAGGCGCTCCGGCTAGCGGACGCGGCGGCGCTGAAAGAACTCACCAAGGTCGAGGGCACGATCCTCGGCGAGATCGCACTCCTGGATCGCGATCGCCAGACGTTGGTGCGTGAGGCGTGCGGGACGATCGTCGTGCCCGGAAAGACGCTGGCGCTCACGGACATCGCGGGACACGTGGGCGAGCCCCGGCGTGGGGCGCTCGTGCGAAAGGCCGAGGATCTCCGCGGGGTGATGCGGCTCTGGCTGGAGTTGAGCGCGGCGATCAAGCAGGCGGCGACGACGCTGGCGGCGCACATGGACGGCCTGGTCCGCCAGGTCGGGAAGCAGTTGAGCCACGCGGGGACGTACTCGCGTCGCGGATACATCGAGGCGTCGGGGGCGGTGGTGTCCTCGTTGGACCTAAAGAGTTGAGATCTGGGGAGTACGGACGATGAGTCTCACATCGGCGCTTCAGATCGGTCGTTCGGGTCTCTCCGCCGGGCAGGTGGGGATCCAGGTCGCCGGCAACAACATCGCGAACGCGGCGACACCCGGGTACTCGCGCCAACTGATGAACCTGTC
>JRYE01012592.1_pt1 | contig 12603 bp, 16 predicted proteins | sample 235321 | NCBI WGS metagenome assembly JRYE01 (sample SAMN03074214, study PRJNA261473) | activated sludge metagenome | biome: Common Effluent Treatment Plant; feature: Wastewater; material: Activated sludge; isolation source: activated biomass in a lab-scale reactor treating industrial wastewater at... | reverse complement strand
CGCATATAAAAATGGCCTTAAGATTATTGACACCCGAAATAAAGTGGAATTTGCCAAAGGATTTATACCCGGGAGCATCAATATTCAAGGCAATAACTCTTTTTCTACCTGGGCCGGCTGGTTACTCAATTACCAGGAGCAATTTGTGCTTATTGCAGATGAAAACCAAATGGAAGATATTACCCGGAAACTGATGAGGATTGGGCTTGACAATGTGTTTGGGTATATTCCCAACATACATGAAATGGGCATTGAATTACAAATGGTGGACAACATCAGCCTTGATGAATTTAAATCTTACATGAGCCAGGGCCCTGTACAAATTGTAGATGTTCGGGGGTTAACTGAATTTAATGCGGCACATTTAGAAAATGCCCATCATGTTTTCCTCGGTACTTTGCAGGAAAATCTTGACAAAATAAACCGGGACAAACCCGTTATTATTCACTGCCAGGCAGGCGACCGCTCCTCTATTGCATATTCATTACTTAAAAACAATGGATTTAAAAATATAAAAAACTATAGTGGCGGTATGAAGGAATGGCAGGCAGCCAAAGGAAAAACCATCGCCTGCAACACAACAACCTGTACAAATAATTAATTAAAAAATGGGACTCTTATCAGCAATATTTGGCCAAAAAGATAATGCTAATCTCATCAAAGCAATTCAGCAAGACGCTATTTTGATAGATGTTCGATCGGCTCATGAATTTTCATCCGGTTCCGTAAACGGTGCAATTAATATTCCGGTAGAAAAAATTACGGCACAATTAAATACGTTAAATAACAACACCCGGATCATTGTGTTTTGCCAGAGTGGCGTACGCAGCAAAATGGCTCAAAGCCTCCTGGAAAAAAACGGTTTTAAGAATGTACTCAACGGAGGATCCTGGCAAAATGTAAAAAAATTAACCCATGAATAATCCTCAAGAAGAAATTCAGTGCTGCATCACTCAATGTGATCAACCCCTGGACAGCAAGTATTGGGAGGCGCAATGGCAAAACAAAACCACCGGCTGGAATATAGGCCATGCAGCTCCGGTCATTACCCAATACATGGCCCAATATGAAAATAAAAATGCGGCCATTCTTATTCCCGGTTGCGGCAATGCCTATGAGGCTGAATTTCTTTTAGCCAATGGATTTACAAATATTACGCTTATGGATATAGCGCCAAAAGCAGTGGAACTATTGCAAAATAAATTTAAAGGCAGAACTGAGGTAACTGTTTTGTGTGAAGATTATTTTCATCATAACGGCAATTACGATTTAATCATTGAACAAACCTTTTTTTGTGCTATACCCCCGGCAAGAAGAAAAGAATATGCTGAAAAAGCCGCTGCGCTCCTCAATCAAAAGGGCAAAATCATTGGCGTGTTATTTGACAAAAAATTTGACAAGCCAGGCCCTCCTTTTGGCGGTTGCCCTTGTGAATACAAGCCGGTATTTGAACCGCATTTTCATATTGCAAAAATGGAGGAATGTTACAATAGCATTGCAGCAAGGGCCGGCTCAGAAGTATTTAAACAACTGGTAAAGAAATAAACATGAAATCCTATTTTAGCAATTGGAACTTAATGCGCTTACTTAGGTTGGCCGCCGGTATTTTTATCCTCATCCAGGGCTTACAAGTTCATGAATGGATATTTATTATTGCCGGGTTATGGTTTACACTAATGCCTTTGCTCAACATAGGCTGTTGCGGATCGGCTTCCTGCAATACCCCGATGAAACAATGGAAAAATAAAAATGACCGGGAAAACTTTGAAAACATAAAAAACAAAACCTGCTGAAATAAGTAAATTATAAAAAATGAACTTTCTTAAAAAGAATATCGTATTGGTTATAGGCGTTCCCCTTGGAGCATTAGCCGGGTTTTTATATTGGAAATTTATAGGCTGCAACTCCGGCACCTGCGCCATTACCTCCAATCCTTATAATAGCACCATTTACGGTGCCGCTATGGGCGGGCTGTTATTTTCAATCTTCCGGCAAAAAAAATCTGCTTAATCAATGTTAGAATTTTTAAAACAACCCTGGCCATGGTATGTGGCCGGGCCTTTAATAGGGTTAGTTATTCCGGCTTTACTTATTTTAGGAAATAAATCTTTTGGTATCAGCTCATCCTTCCGGCATATTTGTGCTTCCTGCATACCGGCAAAAATTCCCTTTTTCTCTTACAACTGGAAAAAAGAAATTTGGAACTTAATATTTGTTTTAGGGATTTTTTTGGGGGGTATGGTTGCCATAAATTTTTTAGCAAACCCCAACCCGGTTTCCATTAATGCAAAATTGGCTGCCGAACTTTCCGGCTATGGTATTACAAATTTCAACAATCTTATTCCGGCAGAAATTTTAAACTGGCAAACTTTATTCAGCGTAAAAGGAATGCTCCTAATGGTAGCCGGCGGTTTTTTAATTGGGTTTGGCACACGCTATGCCGGCGGTTGCACCAGCGGCCATGCCATCATGGGTTTATCTAATTTACAGTTGCCCTCATTAATCGCCACCATTTGCTTTATGGTTGGCGGTTTTATTATGGCCAATTTTATTTTACCGGCTATCCTTTCACTTTAATCCTTTTAATCAATGCAAAAAACTATAGATACCAATACCGATTTTGAAGTAAGATCTTTAGATGCCATCTGCGTAAATGAAAGCAGGCTGCAACATAAATGGTACCATAATATTAAATACCTGGTTACCGGTATGTTATTTGGAATAGTGTTGGTAAAAGCCGAAATCATCAGTTGGTTTCGCATCCAGGAAATGTTCCGGCTGCAATCTTTTCACATGTATGGTATAATTGGGAGCGCTATTTTAGTAGGCATGCTCTCTATTTGGCTCATCAAAAAGTTTAAGATAAAAACAATTTATGGCGAAACTATTGAACTCCATAAAAAAGAATTCAATAAAGGGCAAATCTACGGAGGCTTGGTTTTTGGATTGGGCTGGGCCATCACCGGGGCTTGTCCCGGTCCATTATTTGCCCAAATGGGTACCGGGGCTACTGTAATTGTAATTACCTTTTTGAGCGCTATTGCCGGAACCTGGGTATATGGATTTTTTAGAGATAAGCTCCCTCACTAATTGGCATCATTTCTTTTTTTTAAAGGATGGAATCTAAACTTCTTGCCGTTTGATTACGTACTGGTTTTCATGAATTTATCTCGCCATGCTGCAAAATTAGCCTGCTTATTGCCGGGCTAAAAGCATTCCCTATTCACTTTCTCAATGAACTTTAAATCGCCCGGGTTTTATATAAAAATAATAAAAGTATTTTTATACTTTTATTAAAGTTGTTCCTATCTTTGCGGTATTAAAGAACCATTAAAATAAAATGTTCATGGAAACAATTGCAGAAAACATACTCAATGTTACCTTACTTGAGCCCAGGCTGAAACATCCCACCATTTTTGCCCGGTTTGATGAGCTAAATGAAGGCGAAATTTTAATCATCCACAATGATCATGATCCCAAACCTTTGTACTATCAATTATTGGGTCAAAGAGGAAATATTTTTACCTGGGATTATTTAGAAGCCGGCCCGGAATGGTGGAAAATAAAAATACAAAAACGAATTTCAGGAGAAAATAATGAAACCCTGGGCGAAATTGTTGCCAAAGACATGCATAAAGCACAAATATTTAAAAAATACGGTATTGATTTTTGTTGCGGAGGTAAGAAAACGGTAAAAGAAGCTTGTGCAGATAAAGGATTGGACTATGCTATCCTGGAACAGGAATTGCAAAAAGCCGACCAGGTAATTTCCTCCAGGCCTTTGCCTTACAACGACTGGAGCCTTGATTTTTTAGCAGACTATATTGTAAACACCCATCACAGCTATACCAAAAAACAACTTCCCGAAATAAGGGGATATGCCGCCAAAGTGGCCCGGGTTCATGGTGATAACCATCCTGAGCTGCTGGAAATATACCAGCTGGTAGAAGAAGTAAATGCAGAAATGAGCGCACATATGGTAAAGGAAGAACAAATTCTTTTTCCCTACATCAAAGAAATTGTAGCCTCAAAAAATAAAACCGCTGCATCGCAATTTGAAGCTTTGGGTTCGGTACGTGGCCCCATCAGCATGATGGAAATGGAGCATGAGCATACCGGCAATGCTATGGAACAAATTCGTAAGCTTAGCGACAATTATACCTTACCGCAGGATAGCTGTGCAAGTTACAGTTTATTGTTCCGCATGCTGGAAGAGCTTGAAGAAGACCTTCACACCCATATTCACCTGGAAAACAATATCCTGTTTCCCAAGGCGCTGCAAATGGAAAAAGAATTGAAATAATCTTAGCTGATGAATAAAATTAAACCGGGCTCCCTGGATTGGGTATCGGGAAAAGTAGCCGGATTTTACGGAAAAGACTTCATTAACCTTAATAATGGAAGTGTAAAACTGGTTAAAATATCGCCTCATCATAAATATCCAATTCATCATCATCCTGAAAAAACTGAATATGCCTATGTATTAAACGGGAGCCCGGAATTTTTTATTGATCAAAATCACTTCAACAGTGAAGCAGGGGATTTTTTTATTTTTCCGGTAAACTGCAGCCATGCTATTGAAAACAATACGAACCAGGAATGCCAGTTACTCANNCGTGAGCATCATTATGGGCTCCTGCTCGTATTGAAAATTAAACAAGGCATTCAAAAAAATATTGATCCCGAACGAATCAGTAGTTATGTACTCTATTTTTTTGAAAATGACCTCAGGGAACATTTTCGTAATGAGGAAGACAATTTGTTTTCTAAACTAACCGATGATAACGCTTTAAAAATTCAAGCGTTACAGGAACATCAACAAATTTATTCCCTAATTGAAACGATCCGTAACGAGAAAAACAGTTACCCGCTTTTGGTCCAATTTTCAGCCCTGCTGGAAAAACATATCCGATTTGAAGAACGCATTTTGTTTAGTCATATCCAGGAGGTGGTTCCCGAAAACGATTTGCTGAACATATCGGCCCATCATCACAGCGACAGTAACCGGGTAGATGATCTATGGACCGATCATTTTTGGGAAAAGGATAATTAAGCTGAAAAGCAACAGCACCTACATGACTAAAATAAATGCTCATACCAAAATTTCTACCTTATTAAAAGACAATCCAAAGGCATTGGAGGCCATCATTAGTTTATCTCCAAAATTTAACAAACTACGGAACCCGATTTTACGAAAACTAATGGCTTCCCGTACTTCCCTTGCTATGGCCAGCAAAATAGGCGGTGTACCTATTGAGGATTTTTTAAACAAACTTCACAGCCTGGGTTTTGAAACCGATCATAGTGTGGAAGTGCTTCCTGAAGAAACACAAAATCCTTTACCCGGGTTTTTAAGAGAAGCCAAAAAAGAATCTATTATAACGCTTGATGTAAGGCCGGTAATAGAATCTGGCAAAGATCCTTTTAACCTTATTATAAAAACCGTTAAACAGGTTCCGCAGGGCGGCATACTAAAACTGATCAATAGTTTTGAGCCGGCTCCGCTTATTCCTATTTTAACCCGGCAGGGATTTGAATATTATGTAGAAACCGTTAGCGAAACCTTGGTAAACACCTATTTTTTTAAAAAAGATAATACCTCCATAACCGACCCGGAAAAGGTTGCCAGTAACGGTGATTGGCAAAATACACTCGATGGTTTTAAAGACCAGTTGGTTACTATTGATGTACGTAAAATGGAAATGCCCTTACCGATGATGACCATATTGGAAGCCCTGGAACAGCTTCCGCCTGGAAAAGCATTATTCGTATATCATAAACGCATCCCGGTGTTTTTATTACCGGAGTTGAAGGATCGTAAATTTGAGTATCGTATTAATGAAATCAGCGAGGGAGAGGTACATTTATTGATTTTTAAAGCTTAGCATGATTGTCTCAAAACCCCTATCGCCCATCATCAGCACAACTCCTTACAAAGTTGTTTTGCCGTTTTATCTTTATGCGGCGCTTTCATTTCTTGCGGCAACCCTACTGCTGTTTTTTTCCACCGATGCCTTTTTAAAACATTATTTTCAGCCCCATATACTGGCCATTACACATATTATGGCCTTGGGTTGGGCCACCATGATCATTCTTGGCGCCAGCCACCAGCTTGTACCCGTATTAATTGAAGGAAAATTATACAGCAATACCTTGGCCCATACTTCCTTTATATTGGCAGCAATTGGCATACCGCTTCTGTCGTATGGCTTTTATGAATTTAATATGGGCGCCCCGGCAAAATGGGGTGGCCGTTTTGTAGTATTGGCCATGCTGGCTTATCTCATCAATATTGGAAAAAGTATAGCTAAAAGTAAAAATGAAAATGTACATGCCGTTTTTGTTTTTACTTCGGTTTTATGGCTATTGGTTACGGTAGCTTTGGGATTGGCGCTGCTGTACAATTTTACATTCCCCTTTATGCGCCATGATTCTGTGCATTATCTTCCTTTACACGCACACATTGGTATTATCGGCTGGTTCCTGCTTTTAGTGATGGGAGTGGCATCAAGGCTAATTCCACTTTTCCTGATCTCAAAATATTCAAACCCCCGTTTATTATGGGCCATATATTGGCTCATCAATTTTTCCCTGGTTGCGTTTATACTTATCTTTTACTTTCTGCCGCTCTCCTTTTCGCTCATCCCAAATTTATTGCTCATCACCGCTGTACTGTTGTTCATTTACTACTGCAGGGCCGCTTATCATCAACGCATAAGAAAAAAGGTAGATGAACAGGTAAAATTATCTATTCTTTCTGCCGTAATGATGGCGTTACCATTAGTGTTCCTGGGAATCATCCTGGCCATGTTTATAAACCGGCATACGGAAAACAATGCCTTAATGGTGGCCTATGGGTTTATTATTTTTTTTGGATGGCTTACTGCAATTATTTTAGGCATGACGTTTAAAACCCTGCCTTTTATTGTATGGAATAAAGTATATCACCGTAAAGCCGGGCTGGGAAAAACACCCAACCCAAAAGATTTATTCAGCAATACTGTTTTTAAATGGATGAGCGTGGCGTACCTGCTCGGCTTTTGTATTTTTATATGCGGGTTATTTTTCCCCAATGCCCATTTATTAAAGCCCGGCGCATTTTTATTACTGCTTACCGCAATACTTTATAACTGGAATGTATTAAAAATATTAAACCATAAAGCTCCATAACATGAATATAACCACCAATAATGAAATCAAATGTAACATTGCTTTATCGGGCCTTTATAATGTTTATGATCCCGAAATAGGGTTGAATGTGGTGGATTTAGGGTTGATCTATGAACTTCATTTTGATGAAGAACAAAAAAGTATTTCCTGCAGCATGACGCTCACCACAGAATTTTGCCCAATGGGTGAATCCATTACCGAAAATGTAACTACATCTCTTCAACAGTCTTTTGCCGATTACCATATCACAGTAAACCTTACATTTGAACCCCACTGGAATGTAAATATGGTTTCGGAAGAAGGTCGTGAATTTTTAGGAAGATAATCATGTTAAGTTTAAGTTGTAAAGCAGCCATAAAAGCAGTGATATTTCTCGGTTTAAAATATGAAACCGGGGAGCGGTTTAGCATCAAAGATGTGGCCTCCCATATTAATGAAAATGAGCACACCATAGGTAAAATTCTTCAAAAACTGGTGAAGCAACATATCATTTACAGCGCAAAAGGACCCAATGGCGGATTTTATATTTCTCAAAAGCAAATTCAGCAGCCCATAATTAATATTGTGGAAGCCATTGATGGCCGGGAAATTTTTAAGCAATGCGGCCTGGGCCTGGCTAAATGTTCTGAATCACATCCCTGCCCCTTTCACAACGATTTTAAGCCGGTAAGGGAACTGTTTAAAAAAATGTGTGAAGAAAAAAAAATCATTGATTTATACCTCAATGTAAACCAGGGCATGTCCTTTCTTACAGGATAAATCTTAATTGGGGTATCTTTGCAAAAAGGATCATTCCAAATTTTTATACTTCTTGAAAAAAATTGCCATCATAACCGGTGCAAACGGAAACCTGGGAACATTCATTGCTAAAAAATTTCTACAGGAAGGGTATGGAGTGCTGGGTATGGTGCATCAAAAAAAAAGCAACCCGGCTTTTTCGGATGAAANNAACCTGTAAAACGGCTATAGAAACCATTATCCGCAACTATCATACGATTGATGTAGCCATTCTTACTGCAGGGGGTTTTGCCATGGGCGATATTTCAAATACTACATCTGCAAATATTTATGCTCAATACCAATTAAATTTTGAAACGGCCTATCATATTGCCCAACCGGTGTTTTTACAAATGATGCATCAAAATTCAGGACGTATTTTTTTTATCGGCTCCAGGCCGGGTTATGACTTTGCACACGCCAAAGGCCTTACGGCTTATGCTTTATCTAAGTCGTTATTGTTTCGCCTGTCTGAATTAATGAATAAAGAAGCAAAAGGAAAAAATGTAGTAAGCGCCGTTATTGTACCGAGTATTATTGACACGCCTCAAAACCGGGAAGCCATGCCCACATCCGATTTTTCAGAATGGGTACAACCTGCTCAAATTGCGGATGCCCTGTTTTATTATTCCACAAGCCAGGCAGCGGCTATCAGGGAACCTGTAATCAAAATTTATAATAACTCCTGATCATCATATTCCTGTTTCTGTATCAGCAGGAACTGTTCACTATTTTTTAAACAGAAACCGTTGTTTAAGTCGTAATTTTATACTTCACGGATTGCAATCATAAATGCGATCATTTATTTATCAATACACTTTGCTAAAAGTTTAAACCCGCTCAACATCATGTCTTATTCAAAAGCAAAATCAAAACAGGAGCTTACCGTAAATCAAAAGCAATATCAATATAGCTCACTCAAACATTTACCTGAAAATATCACACACCTGCCCTTCAGCATCCGCATTTTATTGGAAAATGTATTACGAAATTATGACGGGTTCAGCATTACCGATGAGCATATTGAAACCTTGCTAAAATGGAAACCGCAACCGCCTGATAAAGACATTCCGTTTAAGCCTGCCAGGATTTTAATGCAGGATTTTACCGGTGTTCCGGCTGTGGTGGATATGGCTTCGTTGCGTGCCGAATTTATTCGGCATGGTAAAGATGGGCAAAAAATAAACCCGGCCATCCCGGTTGATTTAGTCATTGACCATTCGGTACAGGTGGATTATTATGGAACGGATTATTCCTATGACAAAAACGTTGAGCTGGAATTTGAACGTAATAAAGAACGCTATGAACTTTTAAAATGGGCACAAAAAGGCTTATCCAATTTTACAGTGGTACCCCCCGGAATGGGTATTTGCCACCAGGTAAACCTGGAATATTTAGCGCAGGGAATTACAAGCAGGGATGGCTGGCTGTTTCCTGATACATTAGTAGGCACCGATTCTCACACTCCCATGGTGAATGGCATTGGCGTAATTGCATGGGGGGTTGGCGGCATTGAAGCAGAAGCCGCCATGCTTGGACAGCCCATTTTCTTTACCTGCCCCCAGGTGGTGGGATTAAAACTTAACGGTAAAATTCCCGACCAATGCACGGCTACCGATATGGTACTTTCCATTACCCGGCTGCTGAGAGACCAGGGTGTGGTAGGTAAATTTGTGGAAGTGTTTGGCGAGGGTTTAAATCATTTAACGGTTACCGATCGTGCTACCATTAGCAATATGTCGCCGGAATTCGGTTGTACGGTTACGTACTTTCCAATTGATGAGCGCACCCTGGAATATATGAAAACCACCAACCGGAGTGAAGAACAAATCGCCATTGTAGAAACTTATTGCAAAGAAAATTTACTGTGGCGCACCGGCAATGAAAGCATCCAATACTCTTCCGTAGTGGAATTAGACCTTTCTACCCTGGAGCCCACTGTTTCCGGCCCCAAACGCCCACAAGACAAAATTTTTGTAAAAGATCTTTCCAAAAAATTTACGAGCATTTTAAAAGAAGAACATAAAAGAGATTATCAACCGCAAGCCCAAAGAAAAGAATCGGCCTGGTTGATGGAAGGCGGCTCCGGAACAGAATTTACATTTGGCAAAGTGCCGCTAAGCGGCGAAAGCCGTGCCGAAGTAATTACCGATGATAAATTATTTTCAGTTCGCATTAAACAAAAAAACAAAGAGTTTGTGATCAGTGATGGCAGCATTGTAATTGCGGCCATTACCAGTTGTACCAATACGTCTAATCCGGCGGTAATGATGGGTGCAGGTTTACTGGCCAGGAATGCCGTTGAAAAAGGATTGAGAACAAAATCATGGGTTAAAACATCATTGGCTCCCGGTTCAAAAGTGGTTACTAAATATTTGGAACGTTCCGGCTTATCGGCCGATTTAGAAGCGTTGCGCTTTCACACCGTGGGTTATGGATGCACTTCCTGCATCGGAAATTCCGGTCCTTTACCTCCGGCAATTGCTACGGCGGTAGATAAAGGTGAGTTGGTTGTTGCTTCTGTACTTTCCGGCAACAGAAATTTTGAAGCACGGGTACATCCCCAGGTAAAAATGAATTTTTTAATGTCGCCCATGCTGGTTGTAGCTTATGCCCTGGCGGGCCGTGTAGATATAGACCTCATCAACGAACCGATTGATTATGACCCTAACGGGCAAGCCGTTTACCTAAAAGATATTTGGCCATCCAGGCAAGAAATTCAAAAAACCATTAACGAATGTTTAAAGCAGGGCGATTTTAAAGAAGTATATGATGTTATTTTTGACGGCTCAGAAGACTGGCAAAACCTCAATGTAAACCTGGACCAAAATTTTGAATGGAATAAAACTTCAACCTACATTAAAGAAGCGCCGTTTTTTGAAAACCTTAGCGCTACGCCAAATGAAGTTACCGATATTAACCAGGCAAGGGTATTATTATATTTAGGCGATTCGGTTACCACCGATCATATTTCACCGGCCGGCTCTTTTAAGGAAGATTCTTCAGCCGGTGCTTATCTTAAAGCCAACGGCATTGCCAAAGAAGATTTTAACTCCTATGGTTCCCGGAGAGGAAACCATGAAGTAATGATGCGGGGCACATTTGCCAATGTGCGTATAAAAAATAAAATTACCGACAAAGAAGGCGGCTTCAGTAGGTTTTTTCCTACCAACGAGGTAAAAACGGTTTATGACACGGCAATGGAATATCAAAAAACAAAAACGCCTCTAATCATTTTAGCAGGAAAAGAATATGGTTCCGGCTCTTCAAGGGATTGGGCTGCAAAAGTCACTTTTCTATTGGGTGTAAAAGCCGTTATTGCCGAAAGTTTTGAACGCATACACCGGAGTAATTTAGTGGGAATGGGCGTTGCCCCTTTAGTGTTTACCAATGGGCAAAATGCCAGCTCATTGGGCCTGGATGGAACAGAAACCTTTACGATCAGCGGACTGGCCAATAATTTACAACCCCATAAAATACTGGATGTAAACGCCATTCACCCATCGGGTAAAGAAACCAAATTTACGGTAGAAGCAAGGTTGGACTCTGCAATTGAAATTGAGTATTATAAAAACCAGGGCATCCTGCAATATGTGTTAAGGGAATTTTTGAAAAAACATGAGTGATTTTTTTCACTGCAAGAAATACTCTGGTTGTGGGGTGCATGGGTATAGAAATGCGGATACCAAGGGTTAATACCGGGCTCCAAGAATTTCTACCGCAACACTGTCGGTTCCCTTAGCCGCAAATTCTTTGGTTTTGAATTTTATACTTTTACCGGGAGCCACACTATCATAAATTACGGTACGGTCTTGCTGAAGCATTGTGCCGGTTTTACTATAATAGGAAAACTTAAGATTAATATCTTTAAAAGTAACCACTTTGGCGTTATTGCTTATTACCCCTTGTACCACGGTTTGGCCAATAATATTTTTTTTATCTTTTATTTGAATCTCCAGGAAGCGGGCAGGATTTTTTTGCTCCACCTGCTCCAGTGATTCTTTTGTAGTTTCATACTCATCTTTTCCCTTGCCTGTATTGCTGCCGTTATCCTTACAGGCCAGAAAAAATATAGTAAAAGCAAAGCATAAAGCTCTTGTACTTTTCATTTCCCTGAATTTTATCGTATAAAAATAAACATATCTCCTTATTTTGTATAGATTTGCCATAAATGGGATGTTAATTTTATTTTTCATCCAAATGTGTAAAATAAATGCAGCAGGTTAATAATTTAAGCCGTGATCATTCTTTAATCAGCAATTGGGTTTGTGAACTCAGGGATGTGGAGGTACAACAGGACCGGATGCGTTTTCGCAGGAACCTGGAACGTATTGCCGAAGTAATTGGCTATGAAATCAGTAAACAATTGGAAANNAGTGCTAAAACAACAACCCGTATTGGCCACCATTTTAAGGGCCGGGCTTGCCATGCATAACGGCCTGTTGAATTATTTTGATAAAGCCGATAATGCTTTTTTAAGCGCTTACCGAAAACACAATGCCGACGGCAGTTTTGAAATAAACCTGGAGTATATGAGTTGCCCTGAACTTGCCGGGAGAGTGGTGATCATTAGCGATCCCATGCTGGCTACAGGTGCATCACTGGTAAAATCCATACAGTATTTAAAAGATGAAGGCGATATCAAAGAGCTGCATA
>JRYE01007810.1_pt1 | contig 12640 bp, 12 predicted proteins | sample 235321 | NCBI WGS metagenome assembly JRYE01 (sample SAMN03074214, study PRJNA261473) | activated sludge metagenome | biome: Common Effluent Treatment Plant; feature: Wastewater; material: Activated sludge; isolation source: activated biomass in a lab-scale reactor treating industrial wastewater at... | reverse complement strand
GGAAAACGTAGGGCACCTCAGCTTCAGGTCGCCGTCTTTTTTGGGCTCCAACCAGGTCTCGGGATAACGGTCGAGCGTGTCATTCCAGACGCCCGTCGTGTCCGGCATGAAGTAGCCGTTCTTGACGTCTTCGTCCTCGTGGCTGCGCTCCTCGATGCTGCGCGGATTGAACACCCGACCGCCCGAGTTATTCTCGTCCCAGACCGGGATGTACTCCTGCCCGCACTCACGGCAGAAATGCAGCGCAAAGAGCCGACGGGCACGGTCACCCGGGACGAATTGACTCCCTTCAAGCGTGAGGTAACGCCACCCGGCAGGTTCGAGGGTGCCATAGACCTTGCTGCCACCTGAGATGAACTGGTGGAGTTTGAAGGCGAAAAGGCTGCGCCCGCCCTCGGAGGGCGGCTTGTCGGTGGTGCGGTAGGCGAGCAGCAGGAAGTCCGCCAATACTGCTCCGGCCTGCTCGACATCGACGCCCGCATCCGCCGCCAGCTGGTCGGCGGCAGCATCCAGGGTGATGGGACGAGCACGACGCCACTTGCCTTCGTCGCGGGTCAACCCCAACGTGAGCTCCACCCAGACAGCAAGCGGGTGTTGGGCGAGCGCCGTGTAGGAGGCGGACTCCGGTACGCCGGCACGGATGGATTCAGCAAGTTGCGACCGCACGTGCTCGACCAGCAACTGCTCGGGCGTGACCCGCTGCAAGGTTTCGGTGATGACACTGGCGGCCGTGATGCGGGTACCAAACAGGCGACTAGCCACTTCAGCGACCCTTTCGTTCTTGGCCTGCTCGGTACCTTCAGTCGCCATCGTTGCCGAAGTGCCGATGCATTGCAGGTTGTCGGAGAGCGCCTCGCGTACCCTACGCACGAGGAGCGCAACATCCGCCCCCTGGCGACCACGGTAGGTGTGCAGCTCATCCAGCACCAGGAAGCGCAGGCCCTTGGCGTTGCGGATGACGGCCTTGTCCTTGTCATCCTGCCGCGTCATGAGCAGTTCGAGCATCATGAAATTGGTGAGCAGGATGTCCGGCGGGTTCGCGGCCAGCCGCTGCCGCTCCTCGTCGCTTTCCTGGCCGGTGTAGCGGCCGTAGGTCACGGGCGGATGGTCACCATAATCGCCCAAGAACTTGCCGAGTTCTTCAAGCTGGCTGTTGGCGAGCGCGTTCATCGGGTAGATGACGATGGCCCGGGTACGAGGGGTCGGGTCGGCTGCCTTACCCTTTAGGATGGCGTCGACGACGGGGATGAAGTAAGCCAACGACTTGCCCGAGCCGGTACCCGTGGTCAGAACATAGCTCTCGCCGCTCTGCGCGAATCCGATGGCCTCTTCCTGGTGTTTGAAGAGTGTGAGCGACACGCCCATGCTCGACGCCGACTTGCCGGCGCGGAAGATGCGGCCACACTCCGGGTGGAGAGCGCCAGCTGCCACCAAGGCCTCAACGGTGCCGCCTGTCTTGAAGTTGGGATTGACCTGGACGAGCGGCGCGGGCCAGTAGCGGCCGGAGTTGTAGGCCTCGTCGACGAAGGTCTTGATGTCCTCGGCATGGATGCGAGTGAAGCTGCGCGTAAACGCCGCGTAATCGGTGACCAGCTTCCCACGGAATTCGAAGACATCCATACATCACACCCAATAAATATATGACAGAGAGCCATGCCCCCTATCGTTTGGCATGTGGCGCACCGTACTTTTGTGCCCCTCCATTCTAATGTCTTAAAGACTGAACGTCGGGTTCAAACCTTCACCCAGACACACATGACGGGTATAAAGTATGCGCTTTGGCTAAAATAAGCCATACCGTCGATATGACAGCACTCCCCCTAATTATCCTATCCTGAGGACTCACCACGTGAGCCAGTGACGCCTTATTACGCCCCAGCGCGCTCATAGGTAAACACCGGGAGGGTGCGTGCAGTCGACGCCCGAACCCATAAGCACGTCCTCCCCCCGCTTTGAGAACAAGCCAGCCGGAACGCACGCACATGCCACTACAAAACCGAATCGATCCTGAGGGCACCATCTGCCACTCCCCCGCGCGTGGCACGTTAATGGGCAATCGCGGCTGCCTGCACGATGGCAACCAGACCATCACCTCAAATTCAAAGCGCGATGCCTGGGTCACATGCCTCCTCAACTTCAAGGGACGCAAGCGTCCGCTCATGAAGCCAGGCCAGTACACGGAGCTCTTCTTTCTCGACGAAGCGACCGCCCTAGCGGCTGGGCACCGCCCCTGCGCCGAGTGCCGTCGAGAGCGATACAAGGCCTTCCTGGCGGCCTGGCTAGAACCTGACGCCAAAGCAGGAGACGTCGATGCGACCCTCAAGCGCGAGCGGGCCAATGAAAATCGCAAGGTGGTAAGCGCCGACCAACTCGCCACCCTCCCCGACGGCGTCATCGTGAAGCATCTCGGAAAAGGGGCCTTTTACCTGCTGCATGGCGGCGAAGCATACCCATGGTCGTTTTCCGGATACGGACCGCGAGAGAGCCTACACCCCCTCACCGGAGACTTCCGGCTGCTGACCCCTGCCAGCACCGTCGCCGCGCTGCGGTCTGGCTACCGCCCAGACATCCACCCGTCTGCATTTTCTTGATATCAACTCCACTGCGCGACCGAGCACCACCGCATGAAACTTCACCCTGAGCCAGCCCTCACCCTCCTGCACACCTGCACCCACGGTACCCTGGCCACGCACTCGACCACCCTCCCCGGCTACCCCTTCGCCACGGCCGTGCCCTACGTGCTCGACGACCGCCACCGTCCGATCCTGTGCATCAGCGCACTGGCAGCGCACACAAAAAATTTGCTCGCAGATCCTCGAGTGAGCCTGTCAGTCGTCCAGCCCGGGGCTGACGAAGTGCAGGACACCGCCCGTCTGACACTTGTGGCCGACGCCGTGCGCATCGAGCCGGACGAGGCCTTGCGGGTGCGTTACCTGCGTTACCTTCCGAAGACCGAAGACCTACTCGCGCTGGATTTTCTGTTCTTCTGCCTGCAGCCAAAGCGGATTCGCTACATCGGCGGCGTCGGGCGCATGGGCTGGGTCGAGGCAGCCGACTGGGCGGCTCTGCCCGTGCTGCCGGGAGAGATTGAGGAGTCGTTCCTGAGAGAAAGTCAGGTCGCGCTGGGGCCTCGGGTGAGGTTGCTCGGCGCGGATTGCTTCGGCATCGACTTCGAGATGAAGAGTGAGCGGCACCGTCAGCGTTTTCCTGATGCACCGCTCACCGAGGAGCGCTTTGCAACCGCGGCTCCGAGGTTTGCTGCGGAGTTGTGTTGAACGCAGGCGTCCGGTACAGAGGGATAAGGAGTACGACGTGGGAATGACATACACCGCATTGCGGCTTGGAAACGACGCCTATGCCGACCTGGAAGCAATCGAAGTCGGGGCATTGGTTGATTCCAGTGCTATGCACCTGTGCATTCCTGAGCACGTTGCTTTGCAGCTTCAGCTAAAAGACACGGGCATTCGAGAAGTTACCTTGGCGGATGGGCACGTTCAGCTAGTGCGCTATGTCTCACCAGTTCGCATCGAAATGCTCAACAGAGTCTGCGTAACCGGCGCTCTTGTGCTCGGAGACCAAGTGCTACTTGGGGTCATTCCTTTGCAGGACATGGATTTGATCGTCGATCCTGCTCGGCAACGCGTCACCGTCAATCCCCGTGCACCAAACATCCCGATGTCGATAGCGAAAGGTGCAGATCGTTGAAGCGTTAAATTGACCTTGATCCAGCCACCGCTGCCCTTATGCGGCAAACCATCCCGCAACTCGTCGACTGTGAGACGGCCCACACTGAAAGTGTCCACCCCCTTCGCGTCGAAGGCTGCAACCGCCTCACCTATTTCACAAAGCCCAGCTAAGCGGATCAGATCCTCATCGCTAACGGTGGCCTCAGGCACCTGCCCCAGCTTCAGGCTCGACGTAGGAATCGTTTTCTGCATCACCCCTACTCAGTCAGCTACAGCTACAGCTACAGGAAGTCTAAGCTCAAATAAAGCGCACTTCACGAAAACCCGACCGGTCGCTGAACCGCACTCGCGCATCCAGCGTCTCAAGGGTTATTGTTGCTTCGCGATTCGGAAAGGCCAACTGCTTCAGCCGCCGCAGCTCTTCATCCAGCGCGACCTCGCTTGTCTCAAGGTTCCAGCAGCGCACGGCCGCCTCCCATCGGTACCCAACGGCCTTCAGGGCGTCTTTCGCATCGAAGGGCGAATTGACTGCCCAGATGCGGTAGCGCTTCTGGTTGGCAGCACGAAGCAACTGCGTCATCGCCACACCACCAGCCTTCTCTAGCGGACGCTGTAACACCTCCAGCAAAGCCAAACAGTCAGCCTCTGCTCGATGGGCCTCATGGAAATAGCCGCACTGCATCAGGATGTAGTCAAGCTTCTGCGAACGGAATCCCTCCTCATGCCAAGCCACATCCTTGACCGAGCAAGCCCAAGGTAGCCGGGCAAAAACAGGTAGCCGCTTCTCGAGGAAACGACGGTCGAAATTCGCGTTGTGGGCAATGACCAACCCGACATTTTTGAGCATCGTCTCGACGCGCTGATCGTCGATACGCTGACCGGCCACCATTGCGTCAGTGATGCCATGCACCCGGGTCGTCTCCAGTGGTATCGGGCCAAGGGGTTCTTCCAGACCGCCGTAGCTCTCCAGTACATCGAATGCCAGCCCTGACTGCGCCCCAACCGCCACGACAACGAGCCCGAGTTCGATGATTTCATCCCGGTCCGCATTCATGCCTGTCGTCTCAGTGTCGACGACGGCCACCTGTACGACCTCCTCTTCACCATCCCACACTCCGAAACTGCGCCGAGGCTGAAGACGGCGCAGCACCTTGTAGTCCGGGTGCTGCTCCACCGCACGCGCCAATTGCTCGATGGTCTCGATGTCACTCGCTGTTTTCAATCTTTTCATCCTTTTGGCTTGGAACCAAGCATCAACTCCGCCACATATTTTGATGATGAACCTTGTGTAGCTCGCATGGTGAGCTACCAACATCCTCATGATGGAAATACGCTGATCGTCCGAGTGGAGCTCCCAATGTCAGACATCCCCATCACCCAACATGCAGCACGTCGTCTTCAGCAGCGCGGCATCCCCGAGTCAGTGCTCCCCATCCTCATTGAGTACGGAGAGCACGAGTACGACAAGCGCGGCGCAAAGCTGATCTATCTGTCGCAACGAAGTCGGCAGCGTCTCCGCCATTCGATGGAGGCCTCGGACTACCGCCGGCTAGAGCGCGCCCTGGACATCTATGCGGTCGTCAGCGACGGCGGAGCTATCGTCACGGTCGGTCACCGCACGCATCGCATCAACCGCAACTGAGGAGGCGCCCACAATGCTAGGAGCAGTGATTGGAGATATCGTCGGGTCGGTTTACGAGTTTAATAATGACAGACGGAAGGACTTCGGTCCGCTCTTTCACCCCCAGGCCTTCTTCACCGACGACACTGTCTGCACGGTGGCGGTGGCCGATGCCCTAGTCAATCAGCGCCACGCGGGCGAGGCGCTGAAGGACTGGGGGCGACGGTACTGGGATAACGGGGGCTGGGGGCAGCGCTTTGCGCTTTGGTTGGCCTCGGACGACCTCGAGCCTTATGGCAGTTACGGCAATGGTGCAGCGATGCGGGTGTCGCCCGTCGGGCTACTGGCCAGTTCGGAGAAAGAAGTCTCTATCCTGTCCAGACAGGTCACGGGGGTCACGCACAATCACCCCGAAGGCCTCAAAGGCGCAGAGGCCACGGCGCTGGCGATTTTCTTGGCACGCCAGCGGGTCACGCCGCAGAAGATCAAGATTGCCATCACCGAGCGCTTTGGATACGACCTTGAGCGCACCCCAGACGACATCCGGCCCACCTACCGCTTCAACGAGACCAGCCAGGAGACGGTGCCGCAGGCCCTTGTGTGCGCGCTGACCGCCTCCGATTTCGAGGACGCCATCCGCAACGCCATCTCGATTGGCGGCGACAGCGACACCGTGGGCGGCGATTACCGGCGGTGTCGCAGAGGCACTGTTCGGCATCCCCGATGAGATTGCCGACCGGGGATGGTCGTATCTCACTCCGGAGATACGCGACGCACTGACGCTGCTGTACCGGAAAGCCAGCATGCTTGTTTAACTAGGGTTCGTCGTGATGTGAGCATTCGTCATATCCCAATCATTTTTTATAAGCTACATTATTAATGAAATTCGTATATGCTATATTCAAAATAATCGCGAGCGGCATGAGGTTTGGAGCGCCCAAGCACATGCTCAGTAGCCGCCTGAACACAGCATTACCCTTTGACCACTCGCCTGAGTACCTCTGATGAAAACCAGCCTGTTCGTTGTTTCGTGTCTGTCCGTGCTTACCTCTGTTGGCTGCTCAACCATCACACAAAGCGAAGGCCAACCGCTTTCACTGACGGCAACTTATCAAGGACAGCCTGTTGAGCCGAAGTGCGAGCTCAAAAACGACAAAGGGTCCTGGGATGCCAAGGCTCCTGCGAACGTGACTGTCAGGAAGTCCAACGAAGACTTGATGGTTACCTGCAAGCAGGAAGGTATGCCCGATGGCCTGCTGAAGGCGATTTCGAGAGCGGCTGGTTCGATGTTCGGAAACATCATCTTTGGTGGCGGCATCGGAGCCATCATTGACCACAGCAAAGGTACAGGGTACGACTACCCGGACCAATTGCCGGTCGAAATGGGCAAATCAGTGGTGGTGGACAAGAAGGGAGATATCCCGCAAACGGCCCAAAAGTCGTGCGGCCCCGTTGAGCAGTGCTGAGCGCCTGCTAAACAAGGAGTTGGTAGCTTCGCTCTGAGACCCCGCCCCCTGCTGCAAGTCAGCACAGGCGGGGTCTTTCATTTTGGATGCTTCATCTGAGGACACACATGGATCGGACTGAGCGCTTCTACCACATCGACCGTCTGCTCAATGAGCGCAGAGTGGTGCCGGTTCAGGTCTTCTTGGACGAGCTCGAGGTATCCCTGGCCACCTTCAAACGTGACCTGGAGTATCTGCGCGAGCGTTTCAATGCCCCCATCGTCTGGGACAGAGACGCAGGTGGTTACCGTTTCGAGGCGCCCGCCTCCGGTCCGCGATATGAGCTGCCGGGACTGTGGTTTAACGCCTCGGAGGTCATCGCCCTGCTGACCATGCGACAGTTATTGAAGAATCTGGAGCCTGGACTGCTCTCTGCACACGTTGAGCCGTTGCTCACCCGCCTGCGCGCCATTCTCGGGGAAGGCGAGCTTCCCATTGATGATATTGACAAGCGCATCCGCTTCCACCGCCAGGCTGGTCGCACCCACGACTCGCAACACTTCGCCCCAATTGCGACCGCCGTTCTGCAGCGCCGCCGACTCACGATCGACCACTACGTTCGAGCGCGGGACGAGACCATCACCCGGGAAGTGTCCCCTCAGCGGCTCACTTTCTATCGCGAGGCTTGGTATCTGGACGCCTGGTGCCACCTGCGCAATGAGCTGCGCAGCTTCGCGCTGGATGCCATCCGCAGCGTGACCCTCTCCACCCAGAAAGCCAAGGAAGCAAGCGACCGGGAGATGACACACGTGCTCGACGGCGGCTACGGAATCTTCTCGGGCAAGCAGGTGGAATGGGCAGAGCTGGAATTCACCGCCGAGCAGGCGCGCTGGGTGAGCAAGGAAGTGTGGCACCCCGACCAGACAGGTCAGATGCTGGAGGATGGGCGGTATCGGCTCAAGGTACCGTTTAGCAACCCGACCGAACTCGCGATGGACATCATGCGGCATGTGCCGGCGGTGAAGGTAGTGTCACCTGACAGCCTTCGAGAGCGGATCCGACAGATGCTGTCGGCCGGGGTCCATTCTATCTGAGACTCGATGATGCGCTGCCTGGTGGATCAGCACCTTCCCGCATGATCCGGGCTCGAAGATCGTGTGGACGTTCATCGGCGTCCCGTCAAAATGGTCACACCCTCCGTCAAATCGGTCACAAGCTCCGTCGTTTCGGTCACAGGAGGGATGAAAAATTCCCTTTAATTTCTTAGCCTTATACGAAGATAGCTAACGCTACTAGTATTACTAAAAATACTAAGGGGCCTGCCTTGCGGAGGCAGCCCCAGTCGTGATAAACGTCTCCGAAAACTCCTGGCCAGGACTGCAGGGTCAGCAGCCGAGCCCGATGCATAGTCGCAGGGGTATACGTCGATTGTCTCTACCCATCGACTGACGGTAGCCGTGTAGCCCAGGCTCCCCCCTAAGCGTTAGCCCCTTCCTCTCCGTCTCCGGCGCCCGCCCCCGATCGACCTGCACCTCTTCCAACCCAGCGAACCTCAGGCAAATGCGCTCCACCGGCACGGCACAAAAACGCCGATCGGCGGCCATACGCAGCCATTTTTCATTCGTCACGATCATCGAAATTGTCGTCATCCGCCAAATTTGGAGCCCACTTGCGGCGGTGATAAATTGATGTACATCGATACAGCAATTTCACCTAAACCCAAGCCACAGGGGGCTTTCATGACCATCACGATGACAAATAACTTTTCTGATCTGCCGCTTGCACAAACGCTGCCCCCGTTCCTTCAACCCACCCTTTCCGACACCGACGGCACCCCAAACCGACGCGACCACACTGCCACGGCCCTGCGCCGTGGGCGCCTATCGCAGAGCGCAAAAAATGACACCGCCGCTCTGAGCAAGGCAGAGGTCGATAGCTATACCTCGTCCGAATCACAGAGAAAGACGAGTATCGCAATGCCGCAAGACTCAACCCCCCCGACGCACCAGGATGCAAGCGCCACCAAGCAACCGGCGAAACCCGCCAAGCCGGTTGACGCGATTCTTCACGGCCTTGCGGCCAACCGAGAGCTCACGACCAAAAAAGCGGTCCGTGAGGCCCTTCGTGAAGCCGGACTGCCCGGTCGCCCCGCCTCCATCGATCAAGTGTTCGCTAATCGCAAGGAGCACGACAAGCAGCGTTGGGCGCGCAATACGCGTCGAGCACTCAAGCGCACTGGCAAAGAGTGCCCCGCTCGCCCGCAGACGTCGGCGCAGACAAAGCCGGTGCTTCTACCCAGCGGCACCCCGCATGAAAGGATCAACGCCAAACGCCGCGCAACCTTGAAGTCGGTCGCAGTGAACCTCCTTCGGTACGGCGCAGCGGGCGGTAGCTCCTTTAACGTCGTCTTCTCCAACGATCCGTCCAAGATCGGCTACATCGTCGACATGGGCTGCAATTGGGACACCTACGGCGGAAGTTTCAAGGGCTGGCGTGCAAACGAGGATGATCATTCGGTAACCATCCCCCACCAGTGGCTCACACGTGTCTATCGCCGCGACCTCGAAGAGCTCTCGGGACTCCTGACTCTTGACGCCATCCCGGTGAGCTCCGGCTTTTCCGACATCGAGCTGTACAAGGCCGTCTGGGCACGCCAAGGGCGCGGGTTCGCTGTCATCACAGAGCGCGGCTTCATCGCTCGTTGCGGCGATTTTGACTACCACGCTGACACCGCGGAGAAGGCCCTGTCTGGCATTCGCCGGAAGATGACAGCTGCCGGCGAACGGGCCAAGCCTCGCTCGCCCCTTGCAATCACAGACGAAGAGTTCATCAAACGCTTCAGCCGCCGTGACAAGGACTGCACGGTGAGCCTCGACGACGCGCGCGAATCCGGGAGCTGCGAATCGGGAATCCTGCAATGGTGCGAAGCCGTCGGTATCGACCCATCTCGCGGATCCATTCCGTTGCACGAAGCTCTGGAAGCCTTCTCCCGAGAGCCTCAGACGGAAGTGCGTCTCGCCATCATCCACGCCTCACGCAGGCACCGTCGCGAGAAGCGCTTGGCGGCAAAAACTGGAGAGTAGTTAGCAGCCTGAAATCCCACCAGTCCGCTGATCGACATACGAGGGGGCTGGTGGGGTCTGGCGCAGGCCAACTCCCACCTCGACACCTCAGCCGACCCAGTCACCAACGGCTTCTGCTCAATGCAACAGCTTGTGGCTATAGCCCCCGCCCGCAGTCATCTCGCGCTTGCTCGCATGGACATCACCCCCCTGCATCTCGGATAGCTGACACACCCCCAGAAGCGACCTCGTTTTCCGTCCCGAGAGGTCATTTTCAGTCCGCACGCAGGGCAAGTAGGCGTTTTCCAATCACCCGCTGTCGCGAACTCAAGAAGTCCAAGCTTTTGCTCCTCCGGTAGCCGCTCAAGCATGGCCAGGAACAGCTTCCCATCGAGCAGAGTTATGCGATTTTCAGCCGCAAACGCTTTCGCCTCCTCGCTAAACCCCGCAGGGGCCATGAAGAAGCCCTTTTCCACCTTCTCGTGCGCCATCACGCCGCGCAACTCACGCACGGGCTTGACTCCCACGGACTGATTCCATGCCTTGCACTGCACGACGGTGGTGCATCGCTGCGGATCATCAACGTCCTGGAACAGGCGTATGTCGACGCCCCCATCAGCACCGAGCGCTGTGGCTTCCGCACGAATCCCCTTCGCCCGGTAGAACTCGCAGCACAAATCCTCAAAGCGCTTCCATTCGATCGAGTCGATCAGCTCCTTGGACCACGACGTTGGTTTTGACGGAAGATCGTCCGGCGAGGCTGAGTGAAGTGTCCCAGCGAGCAGCAACCTGTCACGCTCCGATAGCGCCCCGTCCTTCGACCAATCACCAGGCTCACGCCGCAGAGCATCAGGGTTTAGAGGCGGTTTAGACAATGAAGCCGTTCGCTGCTTGATAAACCGCACAAGTGAAATTCCAGCGAAAACGCACGCCATCAACCAAGCGACGGGCATCAAAAGCACAACGAGCCCACTCAGCAGCCTGCTACCACCAAAGAGCATGGGGATGATGACCGTGGCCGACAGGATGCACACAAACGACAAGCCAGCCGCCACCTTCCAATCGGATGTGGCAGCAAGTTCGATCAGGCCGGGGTCATGCTTGGATCTTCGATATCGACGACTCATGCTCTTTTACGATGCAACTCAGTGCTTCCACCCCTCGATAGCCTCACCTAGACATAATGGTTTAACGCGTGGCGGCCCGACTCCGTAGTAACGTGGATTGGGTGCGGAAGTCCGCATACAGAGCCACACGGCTGGCACGGTGGCGCAACCTTTGGATACAGGAGGCGGGCCATGACAAAGTCTAGCAACCTTTACGTGGGAATGGACGTGCACAAGGAGTCGATTGACATCGCTCTGGCCGATGGGGAGGGGCGACAGGAGGTGCGCCATTACGGCAGCATCGGCGGGGATCTGGCGGGGCTGGATCAGGCAGTCAGAAAGCTACATGCAACGGGGAGGACACTTCATTTTGTCTATGAGGCCGGACCCTGCGGTTACGTGATCTATCGTCACCTGTCTGCTAAAGGTCTGGATTGTGTCGTCGTGGCGCCCTCGATGATCCCGAAACGCAGCGGAGATCGAGTCAAGACCGACCGGCGCGACGCCGAAATGCTGGCGCGGCTACACCGTGCCGGAGAACTGAGTGCTGTCTATGTCCCCCACCCGGAAGACGAGGCGATCCGTGATCTGACGCGGGCGCGAGAGGATGCCAAGGAAGCGCAGACGCGGGCGCGTCATCAGCTCAAGGCCTTCCTCCTTCGCGCAGGGATACGCTATGCGGGGAAGACCGCGTGGACACCGGCGCATGTCCGCTGGATCGCGGGCATCAAGCTTGACCAACCGGTGCAGCAGATCGTCTTCCAGGAATACGTCGACGCGGTGACTGCGGCCACCGAACGGCTTGAACGCGTCGAAGGCAATCTGCGCGATGCCGTGGCCCAATGGCGGCTGAAGTCCCTGGTAGAGGCCTTGCAAGCCCTGCGTGGCGTTCAACTAATCGTCGCTGCCACACTTGCCGCGGAGATCGGGCGGATCGAGCGTTTTGATAATCCGCGCCAGCTCATGGCCTACCTCGGGCTAGTGCCGAGTGAATACTCCAGCGGCCCATCGACCCGCCGTGGCTCGATTACCAAATGCGGCAACACTCACGCCCGTCGTGTGCTGACCGAAGCAGCTTGGGCCTACCGGCTGCCGGCGCGGATCACGCCGATCATCGCCAAGCGCCAGGACAAGCTCGCCAAGAGCATCCGCGACATTGCCTGGAAGGCGCAGGTAAGGCTATGCAAGCGCTATCGGAGCTTGCGCGCCAAGGGCAAGGAGCAGAACAAGGTCATCACCGCGATTGCCCGCGAACTCTCCGGCTTCGTCTGGGCGATCGCCCGTGAAGCGTCTGCCGTCGCCTCGAAAGACGGCTTATCCACAGGCGCTACGCTCCGTGCGTGAGGGGCGCCTGCGCTGCGCGCCTATGGATAAGCCTGCGACGGTGGCCGAACCAAACGCAGAACAAACCAAGGGAATGGAGGTGACTATGGAACGGTGATCCAGTGTGCGTGCAGGAAACGGGGTGCGGTCGCGGTATTCGGAGAATCCTCGCAAACGTTATGAGCCGGGCATTGCGTCCCGACGCTCGCTCCTAGGGCGAGGCAGCTCCGCGACGAATAGATGTCAGGCGGTAACCAACCCGCGTATATCAGCATGATCAACCGTCGCTACCTCCCAGACCCCGCCCCGTTTCCTGCGCGCAAATTGAGATTCTGCATTACCACGTCATCACGCGGGAGGCCGCTCTTGTCCCTATTGACAGCGTTAAACCATATCA
>JRYE01015228.1_pt1 | contig 12700 bp, 13 predicted proteins | sample 235321 | NCBI WGS metagenome assembly JRYE01 (sample SAMN03074214, study PRJNA261473) | activated sludge metagenome | biome: Common Effluent Treatment Plant; feature: Wastewater; material: Activated sludge; isolation source: activated biomass in a lab-scale reactor treating industrial wastewater at... | reverse complement strand
ACCAACTGAGCTATAGGCCCTGTTATTTTTTAAATAACAAGGGTGCAAAACTAAGCAAATTCGGATATTTGCGGAAACGAATTTTTAAAATTTAATGGCTACTATAAAAAATATCATTTTCGACCTTGGTGGCGTATTACTAAATTTAGATATTCATAAAACGGAAAAAGCGTTTATAGACCTTGGATTTACCGATTTCCATAGCATGTATAACCAGCATGCTGCTAATGAGTTGTTTGCAGCCCTGGAAACCGGGTCGGTAAGTGCCGATGAGTTTTTCTATACCCTTACGAATGTTGCAGGCAAACCCTTTACGGAGCAGGAATTAACCAATGCCTGGAATGCCATGTTGCTGGATTTTAGGCTAAAAAGCCTCCAATATCTGCCTGCCTTAAAAGAAAACTACAGCCTTTACCTCTTGAGTAATACCAATGCCATTCATTACAGTGCATTTAATAAAATTTTAAAAGAAGAAACAGGGCATAGCACTTTAGATGACTTTTTTACAAAAGCCTATTTTTCGCACCATATTGGTTTAAGAAAACCAAATGCCGCAATTTTTGAATATGTACTTAAAGATGCACAAATAACGGCTGAAGAAACCCTTTTTATTGATGATACCCCGGTGAATATTAATGCAGCAAAAAATTTAGGTATGCACAGCCATTTGTTATTGCCGGGAGAATTTATTGAGCAAATTCCTTTCCAATCTCTTTTGGTTTAGCCGGGCATNNGAAGGTAGGCTGCAGCATTATTTTCGCTATCGGGCAACCCTGCCCTTATGGCCTGCCTAATATAAGATTCGGCTTCTTTCATGTTCCCTTTTTGCATAGCCAACATGCCCAACTGCAGTTTATTAGCGCCTTCCGCCTGCTTTAACTGCCCGGATAATAAACCGCCGCCGCCCATTAAATTTTGACTTTTTTTCAAATTAGTTTCCGCACTGTCAAAATTTTGTTCAGCCATATCTAAATTGCCTTTAATGGTATAATACACTGAACGTACAGGCTTTATCAATAACCCCGGGAATTTAATTGAGGCAATAATTTTTTTGGCGCCTTCCAGGTCGCCGTTTTCGATATACTCCTGTATAAGTCGCATTGGGCCAAATAAAAAATGGCCGGCAAGTAAAATAACGCCTATTAAATAGAGGATAAACGAAGGCCAAAACCCGGCTTTATAATTCACAAAAATGGCAATAGCCAAGAACAAAATACCCAGCCAGGGACGATATTTGATAATTACATTCAACCACTTCATACTGTAAAAATTGGGTGCAAAGATAAGCCAACCACTTAGATTAAAGAATTACTATGCCAAATGCCTGAAACTGATTATTTTTGCGCTCCATTTTGAGTTTTGGTCCCGTAGTTCAATGGATAGAATAGAAGTTTCCTAAACTTTTGATATAGGTTCGATTCCTGTCGGGACTACAAAATAAATTTCATTTCACCCAAGAGTGATGGATAAACTTTAAGATTTATCCAGGCAATTTTTAAAGTGAAAAGGTTCCCTGCTTGCCGGCAGGCAGGGATTCCTGTCGGGACTACACAGGAAACTTCACACAAACCGGTGTGAAGTTTTTTTTGCCCGGCCAACATTTATTCATTTTTTAGCACAATTCCTTTTCGCTTTTTTCCGTCGTACCTTTATACCATGCAGCCTGTATTTATTTATTGCTATGATGCCTGGTGCGGATGGTGTTATGGATTTAGCCCGGTANNCATACAAGGAGCCTATAAAAATGTAGAAACCCTCACCGGTATAAAATTTGGCGAAGATTATCTTTGGCATATTTTTCATCCTGAGGAAAGTGACTGGTTCCCCAATTCAGAAAAGCCGGCTATAGCCTTGAGTATTTTTAAAGAAATTTTCCCGGATAGACAGATAGCATTTATAGCTGATTTACAACATGCCTTATTTAAGGAAGGGCGTGACCTTACCGATAATGAAGCCTACCGCCATTTGCTTGAAAAATATTCCATTGATGCAGATCCTTTTTTTGAAAAATTAAATTCGGAAGTGTTTAAAGAAAAAGCTTATTACGATTTTACGCTCTGCAAGCAATTAAAAGTTACCGGTTACCCACAATTGCTTTTGCAAAACGGGGAAACGCATTTTTATCTTTTAGCAAAAGGTTATACCGATTTTGAAACGCTTGACGAGCGCATTGCATCGGTTTTGGAAGAAATAAAGATTAAGGGAGTTACCTAAAAAAAATTTCACATGTTTAACATCATTCAAAAAAAAGAAAACGGATTTAATAAAATTATTTTATCGGATAAAAAAGGAAAATGCAACGCAGAAATTTTACCCGAATGCGGGGCCATACTTAATGCGTTTACTATTTTTAAAAAAGGCAATGTTGTTAATATCATTGAGGGCTACGAAAACGGGGAGGATTTTAATGAAAATTGTGAATCCAAAGGTTTTAGAAGCGCCAAACTTTCGCCATTTGTATGCCGGCTAAAGAATGGAATCTATTTGTATAAAAAAAAAGAACATAAAGTAAAGGGGTATTACCACGGTAAACATGCATTACATGGATTAATTTACCGGAAACCCTTCCAGGTAGTTAAAACCAAAAAAAGTAAAGACAGCGCCTGGATATTGCTGCGCTATACCTACCGGGCCGATGATACCGGCTACCCTTTTTTCTACACTTGTGATATTCGTTACGAGCTTCAAAAAANNCCATCACCAATAACGGAAAGACTAAAATTCCTATAAGCGATGGCTGGCACCCCTATTTTACCCTTGGGCGGAGTATTAATGATTTAACGATGCAAATGAATGTTTCAGGAAAACTGGTTTTTGACAACGAACTCATCCCTACAGGAAAAACAGAGGCCTTTACGCATTTTTCTAAATTTTCTACCATAGGTGAAACTGCATTTGACCATTGTTTCAAAATCAAAAAAGGGTATAAATCAGCTTTACAATTGAAAAATCCGGAAAATGGGCTCGTGCTGAAAATCCAGCCGAAAAAAGCGTACCCTTTTCTGCAAATTTATACAGCCCCTCATCGAAAGAGCATAGCCATTGAAAACCTTAGCGCAGCACCCGATGCCTTTAATAATAAAATTGGATTGCTGGTATTGGAGAAAAACAAATCAAAAAAATTTACAACCGCTTACCAGGTAAATGTTTAACACTACAGCCGCTCGCTCAGCTGAAGCCAACGCATTTCTTTTTCATCAATGAGCTGGAGTACCAAACCCATTCTTGCTGCAGCTTTTTGCAACTCATCATACGGTAAGGAAAGGGCCATTTTTTCATCGAGTAATTTTTTTTCTTCCTGTAATTGAGTTAATTCTTTTTCCAGGTTCTCAAATTCAAACTTCTCTTTGAATGAAAGTTTTTTGGGTGTGCTGCTGCTTTCGCCGGAATTTACCCCGGCAGGATTAGCCCGCTCTTTTTCCTCATCTTTAGCAGCATTGTTTTTCTTTTGATTTAACTTTTCCCGGTATTGAGAGTAGTTTCCCGGAAAATCGGTAATGCGGCCATTGCCTTCAAAAACAAAAAGATGATCTACCATACGATCCATAAAATACCTGTCGTGGCTCACAATTAAAATGCAACCCGGAAAATCCAGTAAAAACTCTTCCAGGGTACGCAAAGTTTGTAAATCTAAGTCGTTGGTAGGTTCATCCAGCACTAAAAAGTTAGGGTTGGTAAATAAAATACTCAGCAAATGTAACCTGCGTTTTTCACCGCCGCTTAATTTGCTCAGTGGGGTATATTGCTGCTCGGCCGTAAAGCCAAATTTTTCCATAAACTGGCTGGCGCTTATTTTTGAGTCATCGGCAAGCGGAAAAAACTCTGCAAATGTTTTTACAAATTCAATAGCTCTTTTATCTTCTTTGTATTGCAAGCCTTCCTGGTTAAAATTACCAAACACAACCGTTTCGCCATGGTTTACCTTGCCGCTATCCGGCTCCAGTTGCTGCAAAGCCAGTTTTAAAAAAGTACTTTTTCCCACCCCATTTTTCCCAACAATGCCTATGCGTTCGCCTTTTTTAAATGTATAATCAAAGCCTTTTACCAATACATTATCGCCAAAACTTTTATAGAGTTTTTTCATTTCCAATACTTTTCCTCCAAGCCTTGTCATTTTTACCTGCAAGGAAAGCTCTGCCACTTCTTTTTGTTTACTTACTTTATCTTCCAGGTTGGCAAAAGCATCCTGCCGGCTTTTGCTTTTTGTGGTTCGGGCCTTGGGTTGCTTACGCATCCACTCCAGCTCTTTTCTATAAATATTTTTATCTTTTTGCAACTCGCTTTGCTGTACGCTGAAGCGATGTGCTTTTTGAGCTAAAAAATAATCGTAGCTGCCTTTATAAACATATACATTTTCGTCGTCTATTTCTACAATTTCGTTACATACGGCATCTAAAAAATATCGGTCGTGGGTAACCAGCAGCAGGGTTACTTTTGCGGCATTTAAATAATCTTCCAGCCATTCAATCATATCCACATCCAGGTGGTTGGTTGGCTCGTCCATCAATAGCAAACAGCTTCCGGCATACAATTGCATTTCAATAAGCGCCTGCGCCAGCGCCACCCTTTTCTTTTGGCCCCCGCTTAAGCGGCCCGTTTTTTCATTTAAATGATGAATATTTAATTTACCCAATACCTGCTTCAGGTTGGCCTCAAAATTCCAGGCATCAAGCTCCTCCAGCCGGTTCATTAAACCGGCAAGCTTTTCGGCATCTTCAATACCGTTTTCTAAAAATGATTCGTACTCTTTTACCGCTTTAACCACATTATTGTCCAGCCGAAGGATGTTGTCCCAAATGGATTTTTCAGGATCAAAGTCGTTATCCTGTTGCAGCATCACCGTTTGAATTTCTTTGTTGATCCACACGGTGCCTTCATCAGCGGTATCCAAACCGGCAATAATTTTCATTAAGGTGGTTTTACCACTGCCGTTTCGGGCCACCAGGGCAATTTTATCTCCCTCTTCAATATTTAAACTGATATTTTTGAAAAGTACCCTAATTCCAAAAGACTTGGTAAGGTTTTCAACCGAAGCATAGTGCATGGCACAAAGATAGTACCCCGGCGCCTGATTTTCATGGCGCCAAGTTTTAATATATTTGTGCTTTAAAACAGGATATGAGTTATTATGTTCACCCTTCTTCATTTGTTGATGAAAATTGTGAAATTGGAGAAGGCACAAAAATTTGGCATTTTTCGCATATCATGAGCGGAAGCAAAATTGGCAAGCACTGCAACCTGGGCCAAAATGTGGTGGTATCTCCTAACGTAGTATTGGGTAATAATGTTAAAGTACAAAATAATGTAAGCATTTATGAAGGTGTAATTTGTGAAGATGATGTGTTTTTGGGGCCTTCTGCTGTACTCACCAATGTAATTAACCCCCGCAGCGCCATCGTGCGAAAGCATGAGTATAGAAAAACCCTCATAAAAAAAGGAGCAAGCATCGGCGCCAATGCCACTATTGTTTGCGGCCATACCATTGGTCGGTTATGCCTTTATTGGCGCCGGAGCAGTGGTAACCAAAGATGTTCCGGCCTATGCCTTGATGGTTGGTAACCCGGCGAGGCAAACAGGCTGGGTGAGTGAAGCCGGCCAAAAATTATTTTTTGAACCTAATGGCAAGGCAATTTGCAAGGAAAAAAATGAAACGTATATATTGGAAAATGGTATTGCAAAAAAAATATCCTGAATTTGACATTTTTTTTCAGACCCCATCATTGAACCCATGAATATTTTATTGGTAAAAAAAATTGGCGCCGACATTCATGGAACCGTAACCCTTGCCTTAAGGCTCTATAAATATTTCAACAGCCGGGGCCACAATTGTTACCTCAGCAAATACCAAAACGCTGAAATATTATCAACTTTAGCAAAGCCTCATAAGCTTATTGAAGTAAATGAATGGAATGTAGGCGCATTGGCCAAACCTTATCAATCCTTGCATTTTGATGTTATTTATTGCCTAACCAGCGATGATATTATTACTGGGCTTCAATTGCAGCATCGTTTTTATAAAACAGCAAAAATATTTTTAGGCATATATCACCCCAGGCAATCTTTTGTACCCACCAATTTTTTACCCAATTACAAAGAATATCTCAATACAAAAGTTTTTAAGCAGCTTCCGCCAGAAAATATCATTTTCATGGATGAGGCTTGTAAAAAGTCACACAGCCGGTATTATCAAATCAACTTGCAACGGTCGCCTGTAATTCCATTACCCATGGAAATCATTGGCAGGGAACTTTCTGAAAAACCCATAAAGTATAAATTTTGCAGCGTTGGCAGAATCAATGATTTTAAACCCTACCCATTTGGTGTAACAAAAGCAATTGCTGAATTATTGAAGAAAGGATATACCCATTTAAGCTATCATATTATTGGCGATGGCGAGCATTTTGATACCTTAAAGCAATTGGTGGATGACTTAAAACTACACCAGCAGGTAACCTTGCATGGAAATATTCCTTACTCAAAAATTAATGATATCATTAAAGACAGCTATGCCTTTATAGGGATGGGAACCACGGTGGGTGAAGCAGCCGGTATTGGGCTTCCTTCATTAGTGGCAATCGTGGACGAGAAAGAAAATACATATGGGCTGCTGGGGCGGCTGCCCGAAAATATTGTAGGTGAACCGGGCGAAGATTTGCCTCTTTTTCGATATGAAGAGGCCATTGAAATGTTGATACAGCTATCAGAAGAAGACTACAAAAAAGAGCGGGCCCTATCGCTCAAGAAGGCCTCTTTCTTCTCCATAGAAACCGTGGGGGAAAAATTTATTGCCGGATTTAATGCCGGCAAAAGCCATAGCATAAAAATTACTGCTTTGAGTAATTTAATATACCTGCTGTCAAAAATCCAGGTTAAGTATTTTATAAAAAAGGAATACCGGCATAAATAATTATTCAGCCGTCTTCTTTCTTGCACTTCCGGTATGAAATAAAATGATAAACCACATCATGCAAAAGAAGGGCATTGACGTGGCCTTATACCTTACGATGGTGCCAAAATTAAAGGTGGTTAGCCCAATCAAAATACCCATAATAATACAATAGTATAAAATAACCTTGGCTAAAATACTTTCTTTAAAGTAAAGATTTATACTCCTGAACCTTCGAATAACCGTATATAAAACCAGCACAAACAATAAAAAAGACTCCAAGGCATTAAAAAGCATAAAGGCATTATCGGCCTCCCACAAATGCGGCCTGAAGTAAGTGGTATAATATGCCAAAGGAGCTTTTTCAATTAGCCCGGTTAACGAGGTTTCAATTTGGCCAATTTCAAACGAAGACCCGGCGCCGCCTGTATTATACATTTCCTGGTAAAAATTTGACGTATCTACAAAATCGAGTATAAAATCATCATTGGAATTAACAATATAAAGCGCCAAAAACATTACGCCGATGATAATGATAAAACCCAGTAACTTCTTCAATATATTATCATTTTGCAACCTGGCAATATAGTAAATCAATACCGATAATGCCAGTGCAAAAGCAAGCCCATATATGGTATAAGGCTTTACCAGGAGGATAAACAGTATATTAATAATAAGAAGCAGAATATTTACCGCTTTGCTTTTATTCTTATAAATGTTATAAATATTCATCGCCATAAATCCCAGGAATGCATACACGAGTGTTTCTTTATAAATTGGAGATGTATAAAAAGTTGCCGTTGGAATAAATAGCAGGCAAAAGGTAATGGCTTTTTTGTAAACCGGCGAGTGATAAACCTGCGTCATTACCTGGTATAGCTTAAAAACACCCACTGTAGAGATTACACAAAAACCAAAACAGATCAATAAATACCGCCCCAATGCAAAAGGATAAAAAGCCGCAGCAATCCTTACTAAAAAAAAATTTTTTTCCATATCACTACCCGGCTGTATGCCCAGGCCGCCATCGGACCAAAGCACCTCTTTATAGTTAAGGGCGCTTTTAAAAATTAAATCAATATTGGAAAAATTTTTCTTTAGCAGGCCAAACAGGTTTTTGGATTCTTCATAAACATATATGCTATCGGTCATGCGCCATACATGGGCTACCAGGTAAGTTTGCAAAGCGATATACATCACCTTGGTAATAAAAAAAACCATTAAGAGTTTTTTTTCTCCCTTTGATGCTTTTCTGAAAATAATATTCCTTAGGATAAACGAAAAGGCTATAAAATAAAAAAACAAAAGGAGAAAATCCCAGCCGGTCAAAATGCTATCGGTCATACGGATTCAAATTTATACAATACTGTTGCTATCTCAAAGGGAACCTTTAAAAGGAATCCGCTTTGGCCAAATATTTGGTTCCTGTTCACATCAATAGTTTTCTTAATTTTGCAATTCAAAAAACCGGTTTCCCGGTTTTTAAACCATTATGCATCAACAACCTTATTTAATAGAATTTCCCAGGATTGGCAATACCATGATCGGCTATATTTCCGTAGCCGAAAATGAAACTCTTCCTTTCCCGGTTGAACGTATTTACTGGACCTATTATACCCCGGAGAGCATTCACCGGGGAGGCCACGCCCATCACCGGCTGGAGCAGATCCTCATTGCGGTTTCGGGAAAAATTATTGTAAATACCGAAATGCCGGGAGGTCAAAAAGAACGATTTATTTTAGAAACTCCCCATACCGGCATTTTTTTACCAAAATACTGCTGGCACGAAATGCATTATTCCCATAATTCTGTTCAAATGTGTATTGCCAACTCTGTTTACCAGGAGTCTGATTATATAAGGGATTATGATGAATTCAAAAAAATACCATGAGTAGTATTCATAAACTGGCCGATGTTCAATCCAAAAAAATTGGAAAAGGATCGGTGATATGGCAATTTGCAATAGTGCTTCCTAATGCAGTTATTGGCGAAGATTGTAACATCAACTGCCATACTTTTATAGAAAATGATGTTATAATTGGCAGCAGGGTAACCCTCAAAGCCGGGGTTTATCTTTGGGATGGCATCAGGGTGGAAGACGATGTTTTCATAGGCCCTAATGTTAGCTTTGTAAATGATAAATATCCCCGTTCAAAGGAATATCCCGAAAAATTTCAAACCACAATTATTCGAAAAGGCGCATCTATTGGGGCCAACGCCACCATTTTGGGTGGAATAGAAATTGGTAAATATGCAATGGTAGGAGCAGGAAGCGTGGTTACAAAAAATGTAGAAGATTATACCCTGGTTTATGGAAACCCGGCAAAGGTTATAAAAAAACTTTCCCGACATTAATAAAATGATCCCTTTTTTAAATATTGCAAAAATCAATCAAAGGCATGAAAGCTTGCTTTCAAATGCATTTCAGGAGGTATTTCAGTCGGGTTGGTATATTTTAGGAAGTAAAGTAGAACAGTTTGAAAAAGAATTTGCAAATTATTGCAACGTAAAACATTGTATTGGCGTAGCCAATGGATTAGATGCTTTAATTCTAATCCTTGAAGCCTATAAAGAAATGGGCAATTTGAAAAACGGCGATGAGGTGTTAGTGCCGTCAAATACCTATATAGCCAGCATTTTAGCTATTACCCGTGCCGGGCTAACCCCGGTGTTAGTAGAGCCCGATATCCATACTTATTTATTAGATCCGTTTAAACTCAAAGAAAAAATTTCTCCTAAAACCAAAGCCCTACTTCCGGTTCATTTGTATGGTAAGGTTTGCCAAATGGATGCCATAAATACAATAGCAAAAGAAAATGGCTTAAAAGTGATCGAAGACTGTGCTCAATCACATGGCGCTTTATTTCATGAAAAAAAATGCGGCAGCCTGGGTGATGCGGCAGGGTTTAGCTTTTACCCAGGTAAAAACCTTGGCGCCTTGGGCGATGCTGGCGCTGTAACCACTAATGACGATGCATTGGCCGGCACCATAAAGGCTTTACGCAATTATGGATCCAAAATAAAATATGAAAATTTATACTGTGGCTTTAACAGCCGGCTTGATGAATTACAAGCCGCCTTACTTTCAGTAAAATTGCCCTTTTTGGATGCCGATAATCAATACCGGCGCAACGTTGCCCAATTTTATCATAACCATATTCACAACCCACATATTACACTACCCTGTAAAAAAGCTGAGCAAATTAGCAATTCCAAAGACCATGTTTGGCATTTATTTGTAGTAAGAGTGGAAAACCGGGAGGGCTTTCAGCAATATCTTGCTAAGAATGGAATACAAACCGTAATTCATTATCCCATTCCTCCCCACAAGCAAAAAGCATACAGCCATTTTTCCTCACTTTCACTGCCGGTTAGTGAAAAAATTCACCGTGAAGTAATTTCATTACCCATTAGCCCGGTAATAGAAAGCAAAGATTATGAAACCGTTTGCCAGGTAATAAATGCATACCAGCCGTGAACCTGAAAAAAACCAGTATTTATACTTCGCTCTCCGCAATAGCTACTTTTATTAGCGGCTTTATCATTGTAAAAGTTGTTGCTGTAAAAATTGGTCCGGACGGAATTGCCTATTTGGGCCAGTTTCAAAATACCGTTGCCATATTAAACATGCTGGCAACCGGCGCCATTTCTATTGGTATAATCAAATACCTTGCTGAATCTAAAGAGAGTCCCCGGCAAAGAGATGAAATAACCGGAACCGCCTTAGTTATTATGGGCTACTGTGCATTGGCGGTAACAGCATTTTCCATTATATTTTCCGGGTATTTATCGAAATCGTCATTTAAAGACAGCACTTATAGTAGCGTATATCTTGCTTATGGCTTGTGCAGCATAGCCTTTGCCTTTAACCTCATTTTTCCTGCCATATTAAATGGCTTAAAACAAATTAAATGGCTTACTGCGGTAAATGTATTGAGTTCATTTATTGGTGTAATCAGTACCGTAATACTCACTTATTATTTTGGAATTACCGGCGCTTTGCTGGCCTCATCGGCACAGGCTTTAATAGTGGGGGTCATCAATATTTATATATCTTATAAANNAAATTATTTCATAAAGAAACGGCCAAAAAGCTTTTGGGGTTTTCGTTAATGGCAGCAGTAAGTGGTATTCTACTTCCTTTAACTCAAATTCAAATCAGGGATTTTATTATTCACCAATACTCGTTTTCAGATGCAGGTTATTGGCAAGCCATTACCAAAATATCCGATTATTATCTTGCCTTTATAACTTCCGTATTGGGCGTTTATTATTTACCCCGGCTATCCGAAATTAAACACAAGATTGAATTAAGGCATGAAATTATAAACGGGTATAAAATTATTTTACCTGTAGTAATTTTGATGGCTTTTTTGATATGGATATTAAGAGAACCTGCAATTCATCTCCTTTTTTCAAAAGATTTTTTGCCGGCAAAATCTTATTTTACCTTTCAATTACTGGGTGATATTTTTAAAATAGGTAGTTGGCTTTTGGCTTACCTGATGCTGGCAAAAGCGCTAACCCGGGAATATATTATTACCGAAATCTTATTTTCACTCAGTTTAGTCTTATTATCCCGGTGGTTTATTACCCAATATGGGGTAATTGGCGCCACATACGCATTTGCTCTTAATTACGGGCTCTATTGGTTATTAATGTGGTTTGTATTAAAAAAACATATCTACTAGGCCTTAAATAGGTTTTTAGCTTGGTCAGTTATTCTATAACTTAGAATATTCAATGGAAAAGAAAAAAGTATTATTTTTTATCAATACGTTAAGGTTTGGTGGCGCCGAAAGGGTGGTTTCCATGCTGGTAAATCATTTAAAATTTGATTATGAAATACACCTGGCCCTTTTGCATAAGGAAATTGCTTTTCCCGTTTCGGAAGAAATTACAATTCTAGATTTAAAGGAAAACCCGGCTACCGGAAATTCCTTGCTATTGCTCCGGTTGCCCTTAATTGCCCGAAAATTAAGCCGGTATTGTAAAGACAATAATATAGCCTTGGTGATTAGTTTTTTAAACCGCCCATCCTACGTTACTGCATTTATGAAAAGCTGCTGGGGGTACCGGGGTAAAATAATCATGTGTGAACGTTCCTACCAAAGCCAAATACTTAAATATATTGGCGACCAAAGTGTGTGGTATCGGCTGATTACAAAAAAATTGATTCACTTTGCATACCAACGGGCCCATCTTGTTATTGCCAACTCAAAACTTTCCAAAATAGACCTCCAAAACAATTTTGCCGTTACCACGCCAATCGAGGTAATATATAATCCTGTAGATGTAACCATGGTACAACAATTAAGCCGGGAAGAAAAGCCCGCCTGTTATACCGAAGAAGGAGTATTTTATTTTATTGCCGTAGGAAATTTTAGAACAGAAAAAAACTTTGAATTATTGCTCCATGCTTTTGCTTTGATACAAAAATCATTTAAAACAAAATTAATATTAGTAGGCAGCGGCTCATTAGAAAATAAACTAAAACAGCTTGCTGCAGATCTTAACATTTCGACGCAGGTGCGTTTTTGTGGCTTTCAGCAGAACCCATACAAGTACATAAAAAATGCCGATTGCCTGGTTTTAAGCTCATATACAGAAGGTTTCCCTAATATTTTGCTGGAAGCATTGGCTTGCAATAAGGCCATTGTTACTACCGATTGCCAATCGGGCCCCAGGGAATTGCTTGCGCCATCAACCGATCCTTTATATCAAACAAAAAGCAATATAGAAATTGCAGAATTTGGCATTTTAACTGCAGTTAATGATACACAGGCATTGGCGGAAGGCATGACAGAGATTTTT
>JRYE01006583.1_pt1 | contig 12842 bp, 15 predicted proteins | sample 235321 | NCBI WGS metagenome assembly JRYE01 (sample SAMN03074214, study PRJNA261473) | activated sludge metagenome | biome: Common Effluent Treatment Plant; feature: Wastewater; material: Activated sludge; isolation source: activated biomass in a lab-scale reactor treating industrial wastewater at... | reverse complement strand
GCAACCGGATTTTTCCAAATCCGGGAACCTCTCCTCTAGACGGCGTATCAAGGATAAATACCCGGCTGATTGAACCAGCCATGGCTGGGAACCTGATGCGATATTAACCACGGAACTTATGCCATCGCCACCCTCCTTTTCATTGGAAAGAAGAGTTTCAGCTAACGCCCTCAATTTTGAGCTATCAATTTCAGGTCTATGATAAATTTTAGTTTTGCTTCCTTTTCCATTGGTTATTACAGTAATTGCGGGATAGGCGTCTACTTCACTATGGAACGCAGGTGTATTGACCATGTCAACATATACTTTAAGATGAAAACGATCAGCCACCATCTTTCTTAAGGGTCCGCCATATCGATTTTTCATCCACCTGTCAGAGCAAATAAATCCAAGGGTGCCTTTACCGGAAAGATGCAACAATGATTTTTCAATAAAGGGAATATAAATATCAGCACGGTCGTAAATTGTGGTATAGCGTTTTTTATATTCCTTCAATAACACTTCTGGTATCGTTTCCTGGCGTATATATGGCGGGTTTCCCACCACAAAGTCGAATTTGAGGTTGAACGATTTTAATAGATAATCCCCGCACATTAGCCATGAATCTACCAAATCCATGCTTTGCTCTTCATTAAAATCATTACGGAGCAAACTCAAGATCTTTTTCTTGGCTCTTTCAAAAGAAACTTTATTTAATTCAACACTTCTTACTGCATCCTTCAGAAGAGTATATTCCCCGGCTTCTCTATCCATTTTGTACGACTTTATTAACCTCTCTATTGCCGGAATTAGAAAATCGCCTTCTCCGAAAGAGGGTTCCAATAAACTAAATTTATATAGCGGCTTCTTTTGTGTGTACTCAATAAGATCAAGGAGAAAATCAACCACTTCTCTCCGAGTATAAACAGCTCCGCGATCTTCAACACCCGACTCGGACATCAGTTGTATAGCTTCATTGAGCGAATCGGTGTTCTGGTTCTGAGCCTGGAATAATGGAAGGGTTGAGGAGTATTCCATTTCAGTTACTTATTTTACAATACAAAGGGTGGTTAATGCGATACAGAAGAAATATTAATTAAATAATCTCACCCGCACTCCTTGCAAACCCCGTGCAGGTAGAGCCTCCGCGAATCCACGCGGACGTCGTCCAGGCTGGACTTTTCGGGATCGACCTCGTAGTCGAATTCTTTCAGGTAAACGTCCGACACCTTCCCGCACTTGTCGCAGACGAAGTGGTGGTGCTCCTCTAGGTTCGTGTCGTACCTCATCGACGGCCCCCCGAGGTCCAGGTGCGTAAGGAGCCCCGCATCTACCATCTGCTCCATGTTCCTGTAGACGGTCGCCGGCGAGAGCATCGGATACTCGACGCTCGCCTTCTTATATATATCGTCCACGGTCAGGTGCTGATCGGCGGCGGCCAGGATGTTGAATATGGCCATCCTCTGGGGCGTCAGCTTCAGCCCCTTCTCCCTCGACATATCCATCAACATTTCGAGCCTTTTGGCTTTCACCACGTGTGTCCTTCTCATAGTGAATAGTTTACCAGCACGATATTGGATTGTAAATGCGAAAAACATTCAGATGAGAATAATTACTAGTTGATAATTGCTCACAACCAGCTAACCTGTATCATATAGATGTAATTGATAAAAACCATTCAAAAGGGGGTTAATCGATCATGACGAACATCGGAATAGACGACAAGAACAGAGACCAGGTCGGCAAGGTATTAAACAGGGTTCTCGCCGACGAATTCGTGCTCTACGCGAAAACAAGGGGATACCACTGGAACGTAGTGGGCCCTCAGTTTAACGGCCTTCACCAGTTCTTCGAAGAGCAGTACGACGAGCTCGCCGACATCATCGACGAGGTCGCCGAAAGGGGGAGGTCCATCGGCCTCTACGCCCTCGGCTCCCTCCAGGAGATGCTCGACGAAAAGTCCCTCGAAGAGGACACCACGAAGGGAACGGACGCCAAGCACATGCTGAGGTCCCTCCTCTCCGACCACGAGGCCATCATCCGCAAGCTCCGCGTCGATCTCGAAAAGACCGGCGAGAAGTATAAGGACATGGGCACGAGCGACTTTCTCACCTCGCTCATGGAAAAGCACGAGAAGATGGCCTGGATGCTGAGGTCAAATCTCGAAGATTAAATTTCCGGCGGCCGCTCCCCGGTAAGGCAGTTGCCTGCCGGGGCGGCTGCCGGCATCCTGCCGCCCCCCGAGCAGGCCCGAACTGCGCGGCGAGAACCCCGGTTACCGCGTCCATCCTCCATTTGGTATAATAAACAGGCGTGGACAAGTTCCGCCCCGCCCTTTCGGCAACTGACCGCCGGCCCGGGCAAGGAGAAACACCATGGGAATGAAAAAGGTTATAGGCATTAAAAAGGACGAGCCCGAGCAGGGCGTCAGCTTCAAGAAGATAGAAAAGGACAGGCCCGTCAAGTCGGAGATCACCGAAGAAGAGGTCTACCAGTCCCTCCTGAACGTCTACGACCCCGAGATACCCGTCAGCATAGTCGACCTCGGGCTCATTTACGACGTCCAGATTTCCTCAGGCAATAACGTCAACATCAAGATGACCCTCACGACGCCCGGATGCGGCATGGGGGCGATGATAGCGAGCCAGGCCGAGCAGGCCGTAAAGGACCTCGGGGCCAACAATGTCCTCGTCGAAGTCGTATGGGATCCGCCATGGAACCCCGACATGATGTCCGACGAAGCGAAGCAGAAGCTCGGAATCGACTGATAGATCGCATAAATCTCACATAAGGAGTGTGGAACAGTTTTATGGAGCTCAGCCCCGACGGAATCCGGAGTGCGCTTAAGACAGTCAAGTACCCCGGATTTACAAGAGACATCGTATCCTTCGGCATCGTAAAGAACATCAAGGTGGAGGGCAGCAGTGTCGAAATATCCCTCGTCCTCCCCAAGCCCGACAGCAAAGTCGAATCGGAGATTACAGAATCCGTCAGAAACAGGATTCTCGAAACCCCGGGCGTGGGCGACGTCAGCATACGCATCGCCGCCCGCGAGCCCAAGCCCGCCCCCGGTCAGGGGCCGGCAAAGGCCGAGGCCCAATCGAAGCTTCCCAAGGTGAAATACTACATCGCCGTCGCCAGCGGCAAGGGCGGCGTCGGTAAATCGACGGTCGCCGTCAACCTCGCCGTGGCCATCGCGAAAAAGCGGAAGAACGTCGGCCTCATGGACGCCGACATCTGGGGCCCGAGCCTCCCGATAATGCTCGGGGTCACCGACAGGCCCCACGCCACCGACGAGAACAAGATCATCCCCCTCGAAAAATACGGCCTCAAGCTCATGTCCATCGGGTTTCTCATAAGCGACGACGAAACCGTCATCTGGCGCGGCCCCATGGTGCACGGCGCGATAAAGCAGTTCATCGAAGACGTCGAATGGGGCGACACCGAATACCTGGTGGTTGACCTCCCCCCCGGGACGGGCGACGCACAGCTCTCGATAGTCCAGACGGCCCCCCTTAGCGGCGGGCTCATCGTCACGACGCCACAGGACGTCGCGCTCGTGGACGTAAAGCGAGGGGTCAACATGTTCCGTAAGCTGAACGTCCCCATAGTCGGCATCGTCGAGAACATGAGCTACCTCGACGTCCCCGGCGCCGAGCCCATGGACATATTCGGGCGCGGCGGCGGGCGGCGCATGGCCGAGAAGTTCGAGGTGCCTTTCCTCGGCGAGATACCGCTCGACCCGCGTATACGAAAGGGCGGCGACTCCGGCGTTCCTATAGTCGAATCGGATCCCGACACGGCGGCCGGAAAGGCGTTCGACGCCCTTGCCGACATAGTCCTCGAAGCCGTCGAGAACCCGGGCAAATAAGCCCGCGGATCTCTCGTGCGCGCCCCCGAAAACGGCTTGACGAAGCCCTTCGGATGATTATTTTATGAGTATAAAATCATCCACAAGGAGGGAATAATCATGAGGCATTTAAGAACTTTCGATCCCTTAAGAGATTTCGGTTCCCTTCAGGAGCGCATCAACAGGCTTTTCGACGATACGCTCAGCAAGGTATCCGAAGGGGACGAGGATATGGTTAAAGGGGCGTGGGCGCCTGCGGTGGACATTCACGAAACCGGGGACGGCTACACCGTAACGGCCGACCTGCCCGGGGTGAAGAAAGAGGACATCGACGTAGACCTCAAGGACGGCACGCTCACCATCAAAGGCGAGAAGAAGTTCGAGGAAAAGACTCCCAAGGAAAATTACATCCGCATCGAGAGATCTTACGGCAAATTCGTCAGGAGCTTCGTCCTGCCGAATAACGTCGATCCCGACAAGATTAAGGCGGCTTACAAGGACGGGTCGCTCGAGCTTCATATACCGAAAAAGGAAGAGGCTAAACCCAAACAGATCAAAATTGACGTTAACTGAGTTTATGGCTATTCTGTCCCTGACCTGCGCCGGGCGGGGACAGAACGGCCTCCTGAAAGAATATGGCGACGACTACAAAAGACTACTACAGCATCCTCGGCGTATCCAAAAACGCCACGAAGGAAGAGATCAAAAAGGCCTACAGGGCGCTTGCGAGGAAGTACCATCCGGATCTCAACCCCGGGAACAAGGAATCCGAAGAGAAGTTCAAGGAAGTCCAGGAAGCGAACGAAGTCCTGTCTAACGAAGAGAAGCGTAAGGCCTACGACATGTTCGGCAGCGCCGAATTCAGGCCCGGCGGCCGGACCACCTGGCGGCGCGCCGGCGACGCACCGGGCGGCGCTCCGGGGGCCGGCGGACGTCAGTACGAGTACACATACAGCGGCGAGGACTTCCCCGGCTTCGAAGAGATATTCAAGGACATATTCGGCTTCTCGGGCGGGGGCGAGGCAAGGCCCGGCGGCGGCAGGTCCCGTGGCGAGGGCTTCCGCGACCTCTTCAACAGCGCCCGCGAGAGAACGGCCCGCGCAAGGGACATCGAACACCAGCTCGAGGTGGACTTCGACACCGCGATAAAAGGCGGCGTCAGGGATCTCTCCATCAGCCGCCAGAGAGGAGAAGGCGGCGCCGACATGGAGCAGATCACGGTCAAGATACCCGCGGGCGTCGATAACGGCTCGCGGATACGCGTAAAGGGCAAGGGCGAAGCCTCTGGCGGGGCCAAGGGCGACCTCTACCTCAGGATTAAAGTAAGGCCGCATCCTATCTTCAGGCGTAAGGGCGACGATATCTATCTCGAAGTCCCCGTCTCCATATACGAAGCCGCGCTCGGGAAGAAAGTCGAGGTCCCGACGATCGACGGCGCGGCCGAGCTCACGCTACCGGCCGGGGTGCAGAACGGCGCAAAGCTGAGGCTCAAGGGAAAGGGCGTCACCAACCTCAAGACAAAGGCAAGGGGCGACCAGTACATAGAGATAAAGCTCGTCATGCCCGACAAGATAAGTGAAGAAGAAAAGGCGAAATTCGAAGAGCTCGAAAAGTCCCGGCCCTATAACCCGCGGACCAAATTCGAGAGATATATGAGGTAAACGGGCGCGGCGCGCATCCGCCCCTGCAAAAAAAACTATATAAAGGAGCTGACGGAGAAATGGCTAACGACGACGACAAAAAACAGTCCCCCGGAGAGTTCACCATGGACTTCTCGGCGTTCATACTATCGCTTAACGCCTCTGCGCTCATACACATGGGCGAAATCCCCGACCCTCACCTGAGGGAAAGGCACGTCGATATCTCCGCCGCGAAGCACACCATAGACATCCTCGAGCTCTTGAAGGAAAAGACCGTCGGGAACCTCGACGAGGGTGAGGACAAACTACTCGACGACATACTCTATAACCTCAGGCTGAAATACGTTCAGCACACCCAGGGCAAGAAATAACGGCCCTCACGACCTGCCGGTCACGGCCGTCTTGTACGCGGGACAATCCCTCAGAACCTCGTAGGTATTGGCGATTACCGTATCCACGCCCTCCTGCCCGGCCGCCTTTTTAAGGACCGCCAGCCCGTCCGACACGACAGGATTCCTGTGCCGCGTCGAATGGGCGTCCGATGCGACGAAATGCACCGCCCCCAGCTTTGCCAGCTCCATGGAGCACTTCTTCGCCGAATCCCCGAAGCCGCCCGTAAGGCTCCCCGCCGTTATCTGCACAAGCGCCCCCGAGTTCACGAAATCGAGTATCCTCTTCGGCGAGCCCTGAAACTCCCGGTTCCTCTCGGGATGCGCCAGCACCGCCTTCTTACCCTGCGTCTCGATGCCGAATATAACGTCTTCGAGCCCGATAGGCAGCGAATAGAACGGTATCTCTATAAGGACATACGTCCCCTCCGCCAGGGGGAGTATCCGCCCGTCCGAAAGGACGCGCGGGAGGTCCGGGATTATCCCTATCTCCATGCCCGGATAGGCCGTGAAATCTATCCCCTCGGCGCGGAGCCTCTCGTTCATCTCGGCTACGAGTGAGCGCACAGTCTCCGGCGCGGGCTGCCACGTCGTCCCCTGTATCCAGTGAGGGGTCATGACGGCGCCCTCGACGCCGTCCGAAACGGCCATCCTCGCCATCTCCATGGTCTCTTCCCAGCTTTTCGAGCCGTCGTCTATGTTCGGAAGGAAGTGGCAGTGTATGTCTATCATTATAACAATTATATCTGACAGTTATGGGCCGTAAACTATTCTTAATTTACAGGCACTTCCGCCGCCATTATAATTAGAGCGTCCGTTCGGCGGGCGACGCGCGGACAAGGCGGCCCGATCCTATGCCAATAGACGAGATTCTTAAGAAGATCACAGGGAAGCGCGTTCTCGTGGTGGGGGACCTCATGCTCGACCGCTACGTCAGGGGAACTGCCGAGAGAATATCCCCCGAAGCCCCGGTGCCGGTTCTGAAGGTGCGTGAGGAAACGTCCTCCCCCGGCGGGGCCGGGAACGTCGCCCTTAACCTCCTCGGCCTCGGCGCGCTGCCGCTCGGACTCCTCGATGTTCTTTGCGACCTTCTGCGCCCGCTCCTCGAGCGCGTCGGAGATCCGCGGGAACGCGAACTTCTTCAGCACGCGCATCGTGATCCCGAACGCGAGCAGCGTCCAGATCATCAGCCCGAGCCCGGGCTTGACGAGGAAGCTTCCTCCCTCCTCGTCGGNNGCCGTCATAACCATGGGCGGGAAGGGAATGAGCTACTTCTCCTCGGACGGCGAGCACGGCAGGGTGCCCTCGCTCGCGAGGGAGGTGTTCGACGTCACCGGCGCGGGCGACACGGCCGTCAGCGTGTTCACGCTCGCCTACGTCTCCACGGGCGACCTCCCGGCGTCCGTAACGGCGGCGAACGCGGCTGCGGGAATTACAGTCGGCAAGAGCGGCGCAGCGTCCGTAACCCCGGGCGAGCTGCGCTCCCATTTCAGCGCGGCAGGCGAGGAAGACTCCTCCCGCCTGAAAACCAGGAAGGAGCTTTCGAAGATATTGTCGGGCTTAAGAGCGCGCGGCAGGAAGATCGTCTTCACCAACGGCTGCTTCGACCTCTTTCACGCGGGGCACCTCCGCCTGCTGAACGACGCCCGCAAGTGGGGCGACGTCCTCGTCGTCGCGATAAACAGCGACGCCTCCGTTTCGAAGCTAAAGGGCAAGGGCCGTCCGTTCGTATCCGAAAGCGGCAGGGCCGCTCTCCTCTCCTCGCTCGGCTGCGTCGATTACGTCACCGTCTTCGGCGAAGATACCCCTCTTCAGCTTATAAAAGAGCTAAGGCCCGACGTGCTGGTAAAGGGCGGCGACTACAAACCCGAAGAAGTCGTCGGAAAGGAGATCGTCGAAGAAGCTGGCGGCGAAGTGAAAATAATCCCCCTCGCCCCTGGACTTTCCTCGTCATCAATAGCACGAAAGATAAAGAAAAGCCGCTAACGGCCGGCCTCTGATTCTCTGGGAATTATTTACAAACCGTATTCAAATACCGGGTGGAGTTTATCCCGAACTCGGACGAGGGCGACAATTCGACCACCTTCGCGAACTCCTTGCACGCCCCCTGCGTATTGTTCACCTTCATGTAAGCCAGCGCGAGGTTATAATGCGCTTCTTCGTATGCGTCATATCCGGCTATCGCAAGCTCGAACTCGGTCGCGGCCTGTGCGTAATTTCCCGTCGCCATGTAAAGCTTTCCCATCTCGTTCCGGGCGTAAACGAACGAGGGGTTTATCTGGAGAGCCTTATCGTAATTGTCCCTGGCCTTCACCATATCGCCCAGGCTGAAATACGCGATGCCGATGTTCGTGTAGGCGTTTGCCCGCGCATCGTAAGCCGGGTCGGCCACGACGGCTTCGCACTCCGTTATGACCTCCTGGTACTTCTTCTCGGCCAGATAAAGCCCGCAGAGGTTAAAGCGGGCGGCGGTATAAGAGGGATTTATTTCGAGCGCCTTTCTGTAACCATCCGCGGCAAGCGGATAATCCTTCAGCTTGAAATATATCGCGCCCTTTATGAGATAAACCTCGGCGTCCTCGGCGTTCAGCTTCTGGGCGGCGTCTATCTCGTCGAGCGCCTGCTTGAAGTTGCCCCGCCTGAACGAGGCAATGGCGAGGGCCTTCTGGTTCTCGAAATTCGCCTGGTTGTCCTCGGGGGTTTCGGTCTTCTTGCTCCCGCCCCCGCAGGACGAAGCCGCAATCACGGTGAATATCATTAAGAGGAGAAGAAGTTTTTTCATAAGCGCCGCAGGTTATATACCATAGCCTGAACAGGCACAGGAATTCAAGAGGGGCCCGCGACTTTCGGTCTATAACCGCCAGAGAGTGTCCGATTCCGCCGCGAAAGCCTCAGTCGAGCCTCGAAAGCTGGAGGAACGCCGTGAACCTCTTGTCTATCTCCGCCTTTTTAAGCTGCGCCGTCCTCTTTACGCTGAAATCCTCGACGGCGAAGGAAGCGATCACGCTCCCGTAGACGACGGCCGTTTTGAGCCCTGCGTTGTCGATGGCGTCATTGGCGGCGACGTAGCCCATGAACCCTCCGGCGAAGGAGTCCCCCGCGCCCGTGGGGTCTATAACCTCGTCGAGCGGGTAGCTCGGGGCCCAGAATATCCCGTCCTTCGAGAACATGAGCGCGCCGTACTCGCCCCGCTTCACTATAAGCACCTTCGGGCCGAGCTCGAGAATGTGCCTCGCCGCCTGCGTTATGCTGGCCTTCTTCGCGAGTATCCTCGACTCCGAGTCGTTCAGCATCAATATATCGACGTGCCTTATGACTTCCTTGAGCTCTTCGGGCTTGTTCTCTATCCAGTAGTTCATCGTGTCGCAGGCGACGAGCTTCGGCTTCTTCACCTGATTTAAAACCCTCAGCTGCAGCTCGGGGTCGATGTTGGCGAGAAAAACGAACTCGGTCTCGCTGTACTCCTCCGGGATGACGGGGTTAAAATCCTGGAACACGTTCAGGTGCGTCCCGAGCGTCTCCGGGTCCCCCAGGTCGTAGCCATACTTCCCTTCCCACCTGAACGTCTCTCCGCTCTCCCTCGTCACGCCCTTAAGGTTGATCCCCTTCGACCTGAAGAGCTCCAGATGCTCCTCGGGGAAATCCTGTCCCACCACGGCGACGATACAGACGTCCGTGAACATGCTTGAAGCGAGCGAGAAATAAGAGGCCGAGCCTCCGAGAACGTTATCTTCCTTTCCAAAGGGCGTCTCCACGGAGTCGAGCGCCATCGAGCCTACAACGAGTAGTTTCATTTATACGTACCTCTTTATGATTATTCCGAGCCTTTCCCTGACCTCTGGTGTAATCGCATCCGGGTTGGTTATTATCGCGTTCTCGAGCGAGCGCGAGCAGATACAATCCCTCGTTTCGGATATCGCCGTCACGACGCTCGCGACAACCCTCCGCGCGAGCTCGACGTTCCGGTTAACGGTCGCGATGATGTCGTCCACCGTGACGTCGCCGTGCGCGTCGTGCCAGCAGTCGTAGTCCGTCGAAAGGGCGAGCGTAGCATAACAAATCTCCGCCTCCCTCGCAAGCTTGGCCTCGGGCATGTTCGTCATCCCGATGATGTCCACGCCCCATTTCCTGTATATCTCGCTCTCCGCGCGCGACGAGAACTGCGGCCCCTCCATGCATATGTATGTAGCCCCGGTGTGGACGGTGGCCCCCTCCCCCTTCGCCGTTTCGGCGAGCACGCGCGAAAGCTCCGGGCACACGGGATCGGCCATCGANNNGTAAACTCGTCGGACGGCTTCCCCCAGGGCGTATCGACGCTCACCTTCTCCACGTTCGAGAGCCCGTCTATCGCATACAGCCCGCTCCCGCCTATAATCCCTATGGTCTTCATATATATCGTTATCTCCGGTAAGTACTTTTAAAAGCGAGATAATATAACTGAACCGAGTCCGATTAAGAAGATTACTTCGCCGGCATGTCGAGGCTCCGCCCGAGCCCGGCCGAAAGGGCGGCCTTATAGACGTGCTCGGCGACGGCAATGTCCTCGACGGCGATGCCGACCGACTTGAACATCGTGATGTCCTCCCCCGATATCCGCCCGGCGGCCTTACCGGCGACGATCTCGCCGAGCTCGACGAGGCTCCGCCACTGTATCCGCCCCTTCTCGACGAGCGGCAGAAGCTCGCCCGCCTCTATCTTCGACTGCTCCCGCGACTCTACGGCGATTATGCGCGCGCTCATGGCGGCCTTCTCGTCTATCTCGCGCTTAAAGAGAAAGTTCCCCCCGATGGCGTTCACGTGCACTCCCTTTTCGAGCCACGCCCCGTGGAGCACGGGCTCGAACGCGGTCGTCGATGTTACGACGCAGTCCACGCCCGAAACGGCCTCGCGCGCGTTCTCTACCGGCGAGACGGGCACGCCCAGCGTCTCCTCCATCTCGCGCGAAAAGTCCTTACGCTTCTCGACGCTCCTCCCGTAAACGAACACGCGCTTCAATTCCCTGACGGCGGCGACGCCCAAGAGCTGCCCCCTCGCCTGGAACCCCGAGCCGAATATGCCCACAGTCGAAGCGTCCCCCCGCGCCATGTACTTCGTCGCTACGCCCGTCGCTGCCCCCGTCCTCATCATGCCCAGGTGGTTGGCGTCGATTATCGCCAGCAGCTTCCCCGTCTCCATGTCGTGGAGAAACACGCGGAACTTGGCCCCTTCCCGCGAAGTAGTGTAAGCCTTGTAGCCCATGACGCCCAGGTACGGCAGCGCGCCCGCGAGCAGATGCATCATCGCCGAAGGGGTCCTCACCCTCTGCCTCGGGTTGTTTATGGCTCCGCCGAGGCCGTCCTGCCTGAACATCTCTTCGACGACCCGGACGGCGTCCGGCATGGTCAGGACCTGCTTCACGTCGTCTTCGCTGAGGAAAAGCACCATGGAGCACCCTCCGTAAAAGGGGTCAAAACCTAATTCTAACACCGNNCGGCGGCCCCGCCGGCCAGATAGCAGTCATGCACCGTATACTCGTCGAGGAAAAACGCTGGCTCAGCGAAAGCCGCTTCCTCCACGCGCTCAACTACTGCATGCTCCTCCCCGGCCCCGAGGCCCAGCAGCTCGCGACCTACGTCGGCTGGCTCCTCCACAAAACGAAAGGCGGCCTCACGGCGGGATTGCTGTTCATCCTCCCCGGCTTCATCTCGATACTCGTCCTCAGCATGCTCTACGCCTCGTACAGGCAATCGACCGTCGTCGAGGCTATATTCTTCGGCATTAAACCGGCGGTCATGGCCGTCGTCGTCGAGGCCGTGATACGCATAGGCCGTCGCGCGCTCAAGAACAAGGTCATGGTCCTCCTCGCGGCGGCCGCATTCGTCGCGATATTCTTCTTCAGCGTCCCCTTCCCGCTCATAATTCTGTGCGCCGCAGCTATAGGCTTCGCGGGCGAGCGCATGGGTATGCACGGGATCTTTAACGCCGCGCAGGAAGAGGAGCCCGAAGACGCGAACGGGAACGGATTCGTCGTCACGGCGGAAGCCGCGAATCACACGCGCCCCACCATAGGCCGCGCCGTGAAGTTAGTTGCCGTAATGTCCCTCCTCTGGCTCGGCCCCATTGCGATAATCGCAGGAGTGCTCGGCAGAGGAAGCATATTCACAGAGGAAGGGCTCTTTTTCAGCAAGGTCGCCGTCGTGACGTTCGGCGGGGCCTACGCCGTCCTAGCCTACATCGCCCAGCAGGCGGTAAGCACCTACGGCTGGCTCGGCCCGGGCGAGATGCTCGACGGCCTCGGCATGGCCGAGACGACGCCCGGCCCGCTCATTCAGGTCGTCCAGTTCGTGGGGTTCATGGGTGCATACAGGAACCCGGGGCCGTTCGACCCCCTGACGGCGGGCATAATAGGCTCCGTCGTAACGACGTGGGTAACGTTCGTCCCCTGCTTTCTCTGGATATTCCTCGGCGCGCCGTACATCGAAAACCTCCGGGGCAACAAATCACTCGGGAGCGCCCTCTCGGCCGTCACGGCCGCCGTCGTGGGCGTCATACTGAACCTCGCCGTCTGGTTCTCGATCCACACGATGTTCGGCGCGGTAAACGACGTCCGAGCCTTCGGCATGACGCTCCACGTCCCCGTGTGGGAAACGGTCGACCTCGCGTCCGTAGCCATAGCCGCCGGGGCTTTCGTGCTCATATTCCTGTTCCGGCTCGGCATGATACCGACCCTCGCCCTCTCCGCCGCGGCAGGGCTCGCTTACCGCTATCTGATTGTGTAGTGGGAAATTAGAAGTTCGGCTACCGGGGCCCCGGCTCAACGACAAATATAACCCGCGTCTGTCCGCCGTATGGCAAAGTGAAACGCAACTTATGGGCGATTCTGTACCGCGCGTGCACTTCCTCGCCCGCCTGCTCCCATTCCTCCTCGCCCCTTCTCCCGCGCATGAGGATAATGCTTCCGCCCGGGCTGAGGTACGGCTCGCTCAGGGCGAGAACCTCCTTCAC
>JRYE01014311.1_pt1 | contig 12876 bp, 9 predicted proteins | sample 235321 | NCBI WGS metagenome assembly JRYE01 (sample SAMN03074214, study PRJNA261473) | activated sludge metagenome | biome: Common Effluent Treatment Plant; feature: Wastewater; material: Activated sludge; isolation source: activated biomass in a lab-scale reactor treating industrial wastewater at... | reverse complement strand
TGGCCGACCGCATCGCCGTCATGCGCGCCGGCTCCGTCGTCCAGATCGGCTCACCCACCGACATGTACCGCAAGCCCGCGTCCAGATTCGTCGCCGAGTTCCTGGGCGAAACCAATCTCGTGAACGCCACCATCGCCGAGATCAAGCCCGCCAACGCCACAAACAAGGGACACGTCCGCCTCACCACACCCGCCGGTGAACTCCTCTCCTCGCACACCGAGCACGTCACAGCACCAGGCGCCAAGGTCACCCTCTCCATCCGCCCCGAAACCATCCAACTCGCACGCGACAATCACACGCCATCAACAACCAACAACCTCAACGCCACCATCGAAGACACCACATTCCTTGGCGAAACCGCCCAGCATACCGCCACTCTCGCCGATGGCACACGCCTCCGCCTCGCCACCCTCCACCCGCTCGCCACCGCCAACCTCCAACCAGGCCACAAGGCCACTCTCAACATCAACCCCGACGACGTCGTCCTCCTCCCCCATGACGCAATCTAAGAAGCATGCAACTTCTACTCTCTCTCGTGCCACAGGCGCCCCGCCTGTGCCTGCCAACTCTCCGAAAATCTATCGCTTCAATAACACAACTCAGCATGGCGCTCCACAACAATCGCAACTCTGGGCCTTCGCCTCGCGTCGAATGCCCTATCGGAGCGCTTGCGAATCGGCCGCCTCGCATCCCCAGCCTGCAGCAGTCGATCCCTGGCGACGGGTATCCGGTTCATAGCATCCGCAACACGCCGCGCTCCGCTCGGCGTCACGAACGCTTTCTACGACATGAACGCGATCGGCACCCCGGTCGTGAACAGCGGGATGGCCATGTCGTGCCGCTGCTTCGACGATAGATTTGTGGCTTTGCTGAACGAGAGGGCAACGACCGCTGGTACTGTCACCAGCGACTGCAACGTGGCGCCCGAATCATCGATCAGAACACCCCTCCCAGAACACGCGCAACTCCTATCCATCAGGAAGAGCCACAACCAAAACCGGGTGACTCGACAGGTCCATGATGCCGTCCGCTCTCATGACGCTCTCTACGACCAGGCGTCCAGTTCACAATCACCTCACCCTATTGGGGTGCAAAAAAATAGCCGAGGGCAAACCCCCGGCCTTGAAACACCCACCAACATCACGATCCCGTAGGGATCATACACGAGGCATCATCATGCACTCGTCTGCGCGCAGGAGACCAACTCCCATGTCTCCTCCCCACTCCTCCGCGTGCGCCGTCAGCACCCCGCCTGGAAGTGCCCGATGAAGTACAGCAAATCATCAATCGTCACGGCAGAATCAAACGAACCCGTCCCGGACCCGTCGTCCATGTCCGCCTCCAGCGCCCCCGACTGGAACACGCCAATGTAGTAGAGCAGGTCATCGATCGTCACCGCAAAGTCCGGGTGCCCGATCCCGCTCCCGTCATCAAAGTCCGCCGGGCAGGGCTGGTTCGCGTCCGCCACCAACTTCCGCACGCGTCCGTTCAACTGCACGATGTACAACTCGCCATCGGGATCCTCCCCGAACGACGCGACATTCTGCAGCCGGACCGCCGCCGTCGTCCCGAGATTCGAGAACCCGTCGTAATGATCCTGGAAATCCGTGAACTCCCCGTTCACCAGTTTCCCCGACCACATCCGGCGATTCACATAGTCCGTGAAGAAGTACCGCCCGCGCCACTTCGGGATCGCCGTCCCGCGATACACATACCCGCCCGTCAGCGAGTACCCCTGAGTGGGCCCCGATCCGTGCGTGTACGTGTACACCGGCTCGGTCAGGTTCGAGACATCAAAGCCCCCAGCAGAGAGCCCCGTGAGCGAGTCGCCCTCCCGATACCGCCATCCATAGTTCCGACCTGGACCGCCATTCCCAGGCACCCAGTTCACCTCCTCGATCGCGTTCTGACCCACGTCCCCGATCCACAAATCACCAGTCACCCGATCGAACGAGTAACGCCACGAGTTCCGCAGACCCCGCGCCCAGATCTCGGGAAGTCCCCCACCACTCGCGTACGGATTGTCCGACGGAATCCCATAGTCCTTCACGGGGTCGGCCGGGTAGTCATCACGCGACACATCCAGCCGCAGCAACTTCCCGAGAATGTTGCTCGGATTGAGCGCCGCATTGAACGGATCGTTCCCAGAACCACCGTCACCCAGGCTCAGATACAACATCCCGTCGGGACCAAACTGAAGGCACCCGCCATTGTGATTCGTGAACGGCTGGTCCGTCTGGAAAATCACGTCCACGTCACCAATCGTCCCCGGCGACGGATTCACCGAGAGATTCTCGTTCGCGTCGCTCCTCGTGATCTTGATCAGGTACGAACGACCAACATCCGTCGCCGTCAGGTTCTGGTTGTTCACGGCATACGACTGCCGAGGCCCGACGAAGTACGCGTAGCACACGCCGCTCGTCGAATAGTCCGACGGAAACGCCAGACCCAACAGCCCCTGCTCACCACCACGCACAAACGAATACGTCGTCCCCGAAAGCACGATCGTCCCCGTGCTCGGCGTCAGCAACGCCCCCACGTCGATGAACGCCTGACCCTGCATCACCCCATTCACCATCACGCGGATCTTGCCCGACTGCTCCACAATGAACAACCGAGACGAATCGCCCGGCGGATGCGCGACATACAACGGCGACGACAAACCCGTCGCCACCTCCTGCAAGTTCCCCAAATCCGGCTGACCAACCGAGGCCGCGCCGAATACACAAAACGCCGCCAACGCGGATGCCACGCTACGTCCCATAACTTCTCTCCTCGTACAACCCGGGTTCTCTCTATCTATCGCACACCGGCCGCATCCTGTTTCACCTTGGACACAGGAAGCGCAAGAATTGCACGAACTCCACCAGATTCAACGGACAATCCAAGCCCAGCACCTATCTGATCCGCCAGCAGTTTGGATATTGTTAGTCCATACCCCGTTCCACGTGCCTTGGGACCGGCACCAGCCGCCTCCCCTCGGAACATACGCCCGATCGCGGCCAAAGTCTCCACCATCATCCGACTCCCAGGCGAATACACCTCAACCAGCACGACCTCGCCATCCGGAATCGCCGTTGCACAATCCATCCCCTTCCACAACTCCCGACACCCATCCACATCTGTCGCGCGCGCAACAACCTCAACCCGCGAACTCTCACGCGCGGCGTTCATCAGCAAGTTCTCCAGAATCGTCGAGACCTGTGCCTCCGGCACGCACGCCGTGAGCGGCGAATGTTTCACGTGGAACATCGTGGTGGGGTGGTGCGTCCGTACAGCCGAAACCGCCGCGTCTACAACCGCCCCGACGTCCAACTCCCCAGTCTCCGGTCTAGACGGCCTCGCAAGCCCCAATACCGCCCGCGAAATCGTCGTCGCCCGCCCCACCCCCGCCAGAGTCCGCTCAATCGATTTCGATCGAATCTCATCGTCCGCAGAGGCCGCCGCCGCCAACTCCGCGTACGCCAGCACGGGGGTCAAAATGTTATTCATCTCGTGGGCCACACCCGCCAGAACGGTGCCGAGCAGCGCCGAACGCTCCAACTCGGCCACACGCGCGCGCAGGCGGTCAATCAGGCCGACGATGTCACGATCATTTTCGGGCTGATACGGATCCACCGATCTGGGATCGGGTGGTCAGGGAGTCAACTTTGGTCCGAGTTCCACAGGAAGTGCCGCAACTCGCCCGGTGGGATGTTGATGACATCCACGATCCCGGCAGGGCGTAGATCGATCGATTCGAGACCGTCGACTGGGAACCAACCGAACACGATCTCCGGCTCGAGAGACTGGACGTCCTTCACCCGATGTTTCACGTGAAACACCAGGTTCACCTCGTGGCGGAGTTTTTTGTTCTGGCGGAAGATGTGCTCGGCAACGGCGACGCAGGGACCGACAGTGACCTGGAGGCCCGCTTCTTCGAGAAACTCACGGGCGAGCGCGGCGGCGGCCGATTCGTGGGGTTCGACGTGGCCGCCTGGGAGGTACCAGTAGTTTTTGGTGGCGTGGCCACAGAGCAGGACTTTGCCGCGATAGCGGGCGATGCCGCGTGCGATGAGTTCGGTTTGTTCCACGTGAAACACTCCCTGCTGCGCGCGCGATTGCGGTACAATTCGGGTACTTACAGGAGGACATTCATGGCCGAGTCAAACAAGGGTGCGGAAGCAGCGAAAGGTCGGCGGCTTGGACGCGGACTGAGCAGCCTGATCAACATCAGCAAGCCGGTCGAGGTTTCATCATATACCGAACAAACACCTTCTGTACAGACTGGTATGGATGCTCTTGCGGTCGATGAGAAGATTCGGAGTGAGGGGTATCAGAGTATTGCGGTGGATCGCGTGGTGCCGAGTGAGTACCAGCCTCGTCGTGTGATGGATTCGGCGGCGGTGGAGGGGTTGGCGGCGTCGATCCGGCGTTCGGGGTTGATGCAGCCGATCATCGTGCGGCCGATTCCGGGCGGGAAGTTGGAGTTGGTGGCGGGGGAGCGTCGGTGGCGTGCCGCGAAGTTGGCGGGGCTTACGCATATTCCGGCGATGGTTCGGGCGTTGACGGACGAGGACTCGGCGGAGTGGGGGCTGGTGGAGAACGTTCAGCGTGAGGACCTGAATCCGATGGATCGTGCGCACGCGCTTCGGCGGTTGGCGGACGAGTTTGGATTGACCCAGGCCCAGATGGCGGAGCGACTTGGGATGGATCGCTCGACGATCGCGAACCTGGTTCGGCTGACGGAGTTGGAGGACGAGGTGGCGATGATGGTCTCGGACGGGCGTCTCTCTGGGGGGCATGCGCGAGCGCTGTTGATGGCGCCCGCCGGCGTTCGGCGTGTGTCGCTGGCGAAGCAGGCGGCGTCGAACGGCTGGAGTGTTCGTCGAGTGGAGGAGGAGTCTCGACGGGCGGGAGAGGGCGTGAGCGAGGCGGCACGGGTTGCCGGGGCGACCCCGGACCCTGTGACCTATTCCCCTCGTGAGGCGGTTGTGCGTGACATTGAGAAGCGGTTGTCGCAACATCTTGGGACACGCGTGACGATTCGAACGGATCGTCGGGGAACCAAAGGTCAGGTGATTGTCTCGTTCTTTTCACTCGATCAGTTTGACGGGGTGCTTTCGAAACTTGGTTTTTCGGGAGAGAACTCTTGACGGACACCGAACGGGCGAGACTGCGTTTGACGTTGCAATTGGTTTTTGTCAAGAATCTCTCGTGGAGTCGTGGGTTCCGCTAGTATTCGTGTTGTTGCGGCCATCCCACCGCGACTCTCCGGCGTGCATGTGGGCGCGTTCGGCGACTATTGGGAGGCGCGCGTGCGTATCGGCGATCTGGGTGCTGGTGGCGCGAGGGCTGCGTTGACGCGATCCAAGGCGTTCGCCCGCGCGGTTCATCTTGGATGAGAAGGACATTTCATGGCAAAGCGTGGTAGCGGGCATTCGTTGTCGAAGATTTCGAGCCGGGCGCTGCAGGCGGAGTTGGTTCGTCGGCAGAGTTCCGTGGGTCGTCTGGAGCGTGAGCGTCAGCGGTTGTCGGCGAAACTTCGAGAGATCGAGCAGCAGATCGCGGACCTGGCACCGGGAACTCCTCCTTCGGCGGGTGGCGGTGCGTTGGCCACGGGTCCTGTGCGTGCTCGCGCGAAGGCCGGTCGGCCCACGGGTCGTCGCGGCGGTGGGGGACGGACGCGTCCGGTGAACGACATGCCGCTGGTGCCGGCCTTGAAGAAGTTGCTTTCGGGGCGGACGTTGCGTGTGAAGGACATCGTGGTTGAGGTTCAGAAGGCGGGGTATAAGACGAACTCGCCGAACTTCCGGACGATCGTGAACCAGACGCTGGTCAAGTATCCGAAGGTATTCAAGCGTGCGGGTCGTGGGAAGTACACGGCTTCGTGAGGCCTATGGAACTTTCGTAATGGGAAAACGCCGGGCGTTCCCGGCGTTTTTTTCGCGCGGCCTCTGCATCCGGAGAGGGCTGGCGGGGCGCGGTGGCGTCTGATCACGAAGTCCTGGACCGTTCTCGTCGATCGTGTTTTTGAGGCCGTCTTGGCGTGGTTGTCGACGGGTCGGACTCTGGGGGCATCATGCCCCTTCGTTTCAACTGTGCCGAGGATCGGAGGCCTTCTGATTCTTTGGATGCGAAGGCGTTCCTCACGGGTCTTGTGGAGTGCGCGGGCCTCACGTGGGGCGTGCCGACATGTCTTGTGTCCGATGCTTCACCGACGCGCCCGAAGAGGCGGATTCCGGGGGGGCGTCGGCTCTTTGCCTGAGACCATGGAGGCGAAGCCGCCGTGCATCTTCATTTGACCACCACCTGTCGGTCGGGCAGGATGTCTCTGGAGCGTTGATCGAGGGTTTTGTTGGAGGCGTCGGGAGCGATCGAGAAGATGGTGTTCGGGGCTGTTGCGTGCTGGTTTGAGTTTGACCGGTGGGGCAGAAAGCAGATCGGCCCCGGCGAGAGTGCCGGGGCCGACGGGAGTGTGCTGGATGTGGGAGCGAGATCAATATGGGATGAGGCGGTTGCTGAGTCGGCTGGGTCGATCGAGGAGCATGGCTCGTGCGAGGTCGTCCCAGAAGAGTCGTTTGTTGGTATTGATGGTGATGCCCATCATGTTGTTGTAGTCGACGGGGCGTTGATCGATGGTGAGGAGTTCGGGGGTCATGTCNNGGATGGCGGAGCGAAGGGTTTTGTGGTTCATATCTGGCCTTTCGACGAGAGCAGTGGTATGGGAGGTCGGGTTATACCGCGGGAGCGGGGTGGCTGTCAACGCGGGTGGGGCTGAAGCCTGCTTGGGCTTTGGCCGATGGTGAGGGTATGGACGTTCAGGGCGTGTCATCTGGTGTGTCTTCGGGTGCTCTCCGATCGTTGGATCTGGGATCCAAGATTTCGGTCGCGTTGGCGAAGAAGGCTCTGGATACGGCCCGGTCGCAAGGCGAGGCGGCGATCCAGTTGATCCAAGCGGCGGCGGAGACGGGGCGAGGCTCGTCTCTGCGCTCTGGCGAGCGGCCTTCGGGCGGCTCTGCGTTCAGGGCTGGCGGCCTGGATGTTCACGCCTAAGTAGTTTCGTAGTAAGTGAGTAGGAGCCCGTGGCGCTATTTGGCTGCCTGTGCGACGAGGCATTGCGGATGGTGTCGTGCGCCGGCGTGGGGTTCGATTCGGCGGGGAGGCCGATCGGTTCGGCCGGATTCACGGGTTGTGACCGAAAGAATGCCTTGTTGGACCTGTGGGGTGGACTGCCAGTGAGGCAGCGGCGCGGCGTGATGCTCTGGCCGTGGCTGTCGAGGATCATTTTTTCGGTTTGTGTTTGGTCTTCACATGGGCTTCTGGCCTTGTGAGGCGTGGTTGTCGGTTGGTGCGCGGGTTGCATGGGGAGGTGCGGAGGTATTTCCATGCGCCAGGATCGATTGACGACGGTTGCCCAGCAGGTTCTTGCGGATGCTCAGCGTGAGGCGATGGGGAAGTCGCACGCGGAGGTGGGGGGCCTGCATGTGTTGTGGGGGATGCTGGAGGACCGGAGCGGTCCGGTGCGTTCGATCCTGGGGAAGGCCGGGGCGGATGTGGGTGAGATCGAGCGTGTGTGTCGGAGCGAGTTGGATCGCATGCCGACGACGTCATCCGGGGCCGGGGCGGCGGGGCGTGCGTTGATGGAGATTCTGGCGAAGGCGGAGAGCGAGGCGAAGCGCATGGGCGATGCGTTGGTGTCGTCGGAGCATCTGCTCTTGGCGCTGGTGGAGGTTGGAGGGTCGGCGGGTCAGGCGAAGGAGATTCTCACGTCGTTCGGCGCGAGCAAGGCTCGGCTGGAGAAATCGATCGGGGAGATTCGAAAGTCGTCGGGGGTGTCGAGCGTGAGCGATGCGAACGCGGAGAGCGGGTATGAGGCGCTGAAGAAGTATGGGATCGATCTGACGGAGAAGGCGCAGCAGGGGAAGCTGGACCCGGTGATCGGGCGGGACGAGGAGATCCGGCGGTGCATGCAGGTGTTGAGCCGACGAACGAAGAACAACCCGGTGCTGATTGGCGAGCCCGGCGTCGGGAAGACGGCGATCGCGGAGGGTTTGGCGCTTCGCATCGTGAATGGCGATTGTCCAGAGAGCATGCGGGATCGCCGGATCGTGGCGCTGGACGTGGGGCAGTTGCTCGCGGGGGCGAAGTTTCGCGGGGAGTTCGAGGAGCGTCTGAAGGCGGTTCTTCGCGAGGTGATGGCGAGTGATGGGCGGGTGATTCTGTTTATCGATGAGTTGCACACGATCATCGGAGCGGGCGCGGCGGAGGGCGCGGTGAGCGCGGGGAACCTGCTCAAGCCGGCGCTGGCGCGTGGGGAGTTGCGGTGCATCGGGGCGACGACCCTGGATGAGTATCGCAAGCACGTGGAGAAGGACGCGGCGTTTGAGCGGCGTTTCCAGCCGGTGTATGTGGATCAGCCGACGGTGGAGGAGACGGTGGCGATCTTGCGTGGGCTGAAGCCCCGGTATGAGGCGCACCACGGGGTGCGGATCCGGGACGAGGCGATTCTGGCGGCGGCGCAGCTGAGTCATCGGTACATCGCGGATCGATTTCTGCCGGACAAGGCGATTGATCTTGTGGACGAGGCGGCGAGCCGTCTGCGGATCGAGAACGACAGCATGCCGACGGAGCTGGACGAGTTGCGTCGGCGGATCATGCAGTTGGAGATCGAGCGTGAGGCGCTGAAGATCGAATCGAAGGGGAAGGACGATCGAAGCGCCGAGCGTGGGGGGACGCAGCGTGAGTTGGAGCGGATCGAGCGGGAGTTGGGCGAGTTGCAGGAGACGAATCGGGCGCTCTCGGCGCGGTGGGAGGAGGAGAAGCGGGAGCTTGATGCCGTGAAGGGGATCAAGCGGACGATGGACGAGAAGCAGGTGGAGTTGGAGCAGGCGCAGCGGCGTGGGGATCTGGAGTCGGCGGCGCGGATTCGGTATGGGGAGATGCGGGAGTTGGAGGGGAAGTTGAAGACCGCGGAGCAGTCGCTGGCGGTGCGTCAGGAGCGTGGGGACGCGTTGGTGAAGGAAGAGGTGGATGCGGAGGCGATCGCGGAGGTTGTGGGTCGGTGGACGGGGATTCCGGTGTCGCGTTTGGTGGAGGGTGAGCGTGAGAAGCTGACTCGGATGGAGGAGCAGTTGTCGAAGCGGGTCGTTGGTCAGGAGCACGCGTTGAAGGCGGTGTCGGACGCGGTGCGTCGGAGCCGGGCGGGGCTCGGCGATCCGAACCGTCCGATCGGGAGCTTTCTGTTCCTGGGGCCGACGGGCGTGGGGAAGACGGAGACGTGCAAGGCGTTGGCGGAGTTTCTGTTTGACACGGACGAGGCGGTGGTTCGGATCGACATGAGCGAGTATGGGGAGAAGCACGCGGTGGCGCGTCTGATCGGGGCGCCTCCCGGCTATGTGGGGTATGACGAGGGCGGGCAGTTGACGGAGGCGGTTCGTCGTCGGCCGTACTGCGTGGTGCTGCTCGACGAGATCGAGAAGGCGCATCCGGACGTGTTCAACGTTCTGCTGCAGGTGCTGGATGATGGGCGCCTGACGGATGGGCAGGGCCGGACGGTGGACTTCCGCAACGCGATCGTGGTGATGACGAGCAACTACGGGAGCCAGCAGATCCAGGAGTTGGCGGCGAGCGGGGCGGAGGACTGGGAGATCGAGGCGGCGATGCGGGAGATGCTGAAGCGTGGGCCTGCGGCGTTGGCGGCGGAGGAGGTGGGGCGTGCGGCGGGGTTGCCGTCGAAGGTGATGGAGGTGATGAGCAAGGCGGCGCAGACGATGTCGGGCGGGCTGATGAGGCCGGAGTTATTGAATCGGATCGATGAGGTGGTGGTGTTCCACATGCTTCCGAAGGAGGCGTTGTCTCGGATCGTGGAGATCCAGTTGGCGCGGCTGACGAAGCGTCTGTCGGAGCGTGGGATCGTGCTGGAGATTGATGAGAAGGCGAAGGAGCAGTTGGGGGTTGAGGGTTGGGATCCGGTGTTTGGGGCGCGGCCTTTGATGCGTGTGATTCAGCAGCGGGTGGAGAACGCGTTGGCGACGAAGATCTTGAATGGGGAGATCGGGAGCGGGGACGTGGTGCGGGTGGGGTATGGTGGCGGACGGTTTGAGTTTGGGAGGGTGGGGAAGAAGGAGTAGTCACGGTCGGATCGCCTGTGCCCCGAGAAGTGGGAGTGTGGCGTGGCTTGAAGTGGGGGATGGTCTCCCTTACGGTGGGCTGCGTGTTGGGGCGCCGCTCTGGAGAGTGGCGCCACTTCGAGGCTCGACGCCACGTGGAGAGTGGTCGCATCGGGGAAGGAGTTGGCGATGGCTCATGGGGCGCGTGTGCCGCGGCTTCGAGATGAGATTCCGCCGGCGCCGGTGGATCGGCTGGTTGGGCCGTTCTATTCGTTTATGCGTATGGAGGCTGGGGGCGGGATCATCCTGTTCGTGTGCCTGGTGGCGGCGTTGGTGGTGGCGAACTCGGGGTTAGGCGAGGCGTGGCACCACTTCTGGGCGGAGACGGAGGTGTCTCTGGACCTTGGAGGGAAGATCGGGCTGAAGGGCTCGCTGGAGTGGTGGATCAACGACGCGGTGATGGCGATCTTCTTTTTCCTTGTCGGGCTTGAGATCAAGCGCGAGATGGCGATTGGGGAGTTGTCGTCGTTCAAGAAGGCGGCGTTGCCGATGTTCGCGGCGGTTGGCGGGATGGTGGTGCCTGGGGGGATTTACGCGGCACTGAACTGGGGTCATCCGACGATCCACGGGTGGGGCGTGCCGTTGGCGACGGACATCGCGTTTGCGCTCGGGGTGCTCGCGCTTCTGGGGAAGCGGGTGCCGATGGGCCTTCGGTTGTTCATGGCGGCGTTGGCGATCGCGGACGATCTTGGCGCGTTGGTGGTGATCGCGGTGTTCTACACGGACGACCTGCGGACGGACTATCTGATGGGGGCGGGGGTGTGCGCGGGGATCATGCTGGTGATGAACCTGCTGGGAGTTCGCAAGGCGATCGCGTTCTTCATGGTGGGTCTGGTGTTGTGGTACATGGTGTTGATGTCGGGGGTGATCGGGGCGGCGACGATCCCGGTGCGGACGCGGGTGGACTCGAGGAAGTTCGTGGACTTCACGGAGAAGTCGATCGCGGCCTTCCGCGAGGACGCGGGGGGCGTGATGGAGCCCGGGAAGACGATTATCTCGAGTACGAAGCAGCAGGCGCTGGTGCAATCGATCGAGGACGCGTGCGACAAGGTGCAGACGCCGTTGCACCAGTTGGAGCATGGTCTTGTGGGCTGGGTGGCGTTTCTGATTGTGCCGGTGTTCGCGCTGGCGAACGCGGGGGTTCACGTGGACACGGGATCGATCGGGAGCCTGGGCGGGCGTGAGGGGCTTGGGGTGATTCTTGGATTGGCTGTGGGGAAGCCTGTGGGGATCACGCTGGCGTCGCTCTTCGCGGTGAAGGTTGGGCTTGGGCAGTTGCCGCGTGGCGTGAACTGGGTTCAGTTGCACGGGGCGGCGTGGCTGGGAGGGATCGGGTTCACGATGGCGCTCTTCATCGCGCACCTGGCGTTCAAGGATGCGGCGCACCTTGCGACGGCGAAACTTGGGATTCTGGTGGCGTCGTCGGTGGCGTGCGTGGTTGGGGCCGCGGTAGTGCTGATGGGATCGAAGAAGGCGGCGGGGGTGCCCGCTGGTGAGGCCGGGCATTGAGTTGGGTGATGGGGGTGCGTGGGCCCTCCCGGACGTTCGCGTTCCATGCATTGGAGCACGGTTCTTGCGCGGGCATGACGCCCTTTCCTTGCTGCCTTGAGGTGATGTAGAAGAGAGAAGACATAGGCGAGACGCCTGTGCCACGAGAACGGGTAGAAGAAGTAAGGGCCGGCGGGCCGCTCCCCTCCCTGCCCCACGAGACTGTGTAGGAGAGTGCGTGTGTCGAGTGTGTTTTTGGATGGCGAGTTTGTGTCGCGAGATGGGGCGCGGGTGTCGGCGTTCGATGCCGGTCTGCAGCATGGGGTGGGTTTGTTCGAGACGATGCTGGGGGTTCGGGATGGCGCCGGGGTGCGCGGGATTCTGGTGCACGAGCATGTGGAGCGGCTGGCGTTCTCGGCGCGGGAGTTGGGGCTTTCGACGACGCTGAAGGTTGAGGCATTGGTGGAGGCGGTTCGACGGACGCTGGAGCGCGTGGTCGAGGAATCTGGTGGGGTATCGGGTGGTCCTTCGTCGTGGCGGGTGCGGTTGACGGTGACGGGTGGCGATCTGAACCTGCTCGAGCGTGGGGAGGGCGTGGGGAAGGAGCACGAGGCGACGGTGCTGATCGCGGCGACGCCGGCGACGGTGTATCCCGAGGCGATGTTCGAGCGTGGGGTGTCGGTGGTGCTTGCGGACTGGCGGGTGAATCCGTTGGACTCGTTGGCGGGGCACAAGACGTTGTGGTATTGGCCACGCCTTCGCGAGTTGCAACGCGCGGCGGGGAAGGGTGCGGGCGAGGCTCTGGTGTTCCAGGTGACGAACCACCTGAGCGGCGGGTGCGTGAGCAACGCGTTCTGCGTGCGCGATAGTGTGCTGGTGACGCCGATTGCGCGGGGTGAAGAGGGTTTCGCGGACACGCCGAGGACGTCTGGCGGGGCGGCGCTTCCGAGTCCGGTGCTGCCGGGGATCACACGGGAGTGGGTGATCGGGCGTGCGGAGGCGATGGGGCTGGGTGTGGCGCGGCGGATGCTGTCGATCGATGATGTGCTGTCGAGCGACGAGATGTTTCTGACGAATAGCAGTTGGGGCGTGCTGCCTGTGGTTGGGGTGGAGCGGGAACGGATTGGAGACGGAACGGTGGGTGAGGTGACGCGTGGGTTGGTTGGGGAATGGCGCGGGTTTGATCGGGGTGGTGAATAGGCCGTGCGCGTGATTGTGAGAGACCGGGAGTTGGTGG
>JRYE01010356.1_pt1 | contig 12978 bp, 9 predicted proteins | sample 235321 | NCBI WGS metagenome assembly JRYE01 (sample SAMN03074214, study PRJNA261473) | activated sludge metagenome | biome: Common Effluent Treatment Plant; feature: Wastewater; material: Activated sludge; isolation source: activated biomass in a lab-scale reactor treating industrial wastewater at... | reverse complement strand
AATTTGGATACCGAGGACGACGACGAGCTCACCATCGGCTGCGCCGGCGGCGTGGACGTAACGGCCAAGGGCACTTACGCCTCGGAAGCCGCCCCAGCCGGCAGCAACGGCTACATCATCAGCGTGAAAGGCTTGAACGGCGGCCACTCAGGGGCGGAGATCCACTTGGGTTTGGGCAATGCCAACAAAATCATGAACCGCGTGCTGCTGCTGGCCCAGGAACATGGCACGCGCGTAGCCAGCGTGGACGGTGGGGGGCTGCGCAACGCCATTCCCCGCGAAAGCAAGGCCGTGATCGCCCTGCCCACCGGCAACGAAAAAACCTGCACCGAAGCGCTGAAGAAACTGGAGGCCGACCTGAAGGCCGAATACCGCACCACCGACCCTGGCCTGAAGGTGGAACTGGCCAAGGCCGACCTGCCCGCCAAGGTGATGGCCGCCAAGGACCAACAGGCCTTCCTCCTCGCCGTGCAAGCCTGCCCGGACGGCATCTTCCGCATGAGCCCCGATGTGCCCGGCTTAGTGCAAACCAGCAACAACACGGCCCGCGTGCAATTGGCCGATGGTGCCTACACCGTGATGTGCCTGACCCGCGGCTCGGTGGAAAGCGAGAAGATGGACCAGGCCGAAACCATCCGCGCAGCCTTTGAGCTGATCGGCGGCACGGTGGAATTCACCGGCGGCTACCCCGGCTGGGTACCGAATCCCAGCGCACCCATCATCCACCTGATGGCGGACATCTACCAAGAGCTCTTCAACAGCAAGCTGAAGGTGCTGGCCATCCACGCCGGACTGGAGTGCGGCATCATCGGGCGCAACTACCCCAAGATGGAGATGGTGAGCTTCGGCCCCACCATCAAAGGCCCGCACAGCCCGGACGAGCGTGCCAACATCAAGAGCCTGCAAAAGTTCTGGAAGTACCTGCGGGTGGTGCTGGAGCGGCTGTAAGGAACACCATTGACCATCGGGAAGAGACCTAAATTGTAAATGGAGCGGACAGTGCGCATCACCACCCTGAAGGCGAAAGGGACGGATGCCTCCTATTGGATGAAAAAGACACCAGCCGAGCGCTTGGAGGCCGTGGAATTCCTGCGCCAACAGTGGATGGGACCGGACCATGCTGAGCAAAGACTTCAAAGAGTTTGTGTCATTGCTCACAAGAGCACGGCGTTGAGTACATGATCGTTGGCGGCTATGCTGTCGGCGTTCATGGCTACCCGCGCTACACGGGCGACTTGGATACCTGGCTGAATCCCGCACCCGACATTGCCATGCTGGCACTGAAGGCCATTGCGGCATTTGGCTTCAGCTCATTCAAGCTTACGGTGGAAGACCTGACCAAAGAGGGGAATGTCATCCAATTCGGACAGCCTCCCCTTCGCATTGACCTGCTCACCGCCATCGATGGTGTCCAGTTCGGGCAGTGCCACGCCAACAGAAAAGAAGTGATATTCGACGGATTGGCCATGAATTTCATCGGCTACCATGACCTTGTGAAGAACAAGAAGGCCTCAGGTCGACATAAGGACTTGGACGATCGGGAGAATATTTCACCAACGTGAAGGCCGGGCGGGTCCCCCACCATCAAAGGCCCGCACAGCCCGGGCGAGCGCGCCAGCATCAAGAGCCTGCAGAAATTCTGGAAGTATCTGCGGGTGGTGCTGGAGCGGCTGCGAATTGGCGTTGCAAGGGCAGCTGTGATGTAACTTCGCCCATCACCCAGCGCCCCATGAACCAACGCACGTATCGCATCCTGCTTACCCAGGAGCCTGAGGGTGGATACACGGTGAATGTACCGGCACTTCCTGGATGCATCACGTATGGCAATGACATCGCGCACGCCATGACCATGGCCCGCGAGGCCATTGAATTGTACGTGGAAACGCTGCAAGCCGAAGGTGATTTAATCCCTGACGACAGCCGTACCTTGGAATATTCATTGGTCGTGGGCCTGTAGGATCCAATGACCCGGATCCCGGCCATGACCCCGGCAGCACTCGTGCAGCTACTTCAGAAGCACGGGTTTGAGTTTGTGCGTTCGAAGGGTTCCCACCAGATCTTCAAGAACAGGACCACCAGGAAAATAACCATTGTACCCATGCACAAGAGTGATCTTCCAAAGGGTACGTTGCTCGCCATTTTGAAGCAAGCGGGAATTGATAAGGAAGAACTTCTGTAGCAGGCCCTGGTCCATCGGCGATTTGGATGTTTGGTCGGACCCGGTTCCTGAGGATGCCGTCAACAGGAAGTGCTGGTGCGGCGATGGTGCGAGCCCGCATATACCACCAGGGGTTCGCATCCCTGCGTCGTACCCCGGTCTTGTCCCCCGTTGATAAATTGTCTTGCCCTTGCCCCTGCTTGGCTTTCGCGGATCGAACCCCCAAATGTGGATAACTGGCCCCCCCTTGCCCTTGGCCTGCGGGATACCTTCGTGGCCCTCTCGCCATGCAGTTCTCCCACCTTCACGTCCACACCCAATATTCGTTGCTGGACGGTGCCAGCAACATCGCCTCCCTCTTCAAAAAAGCCGCTGCCGACGGCCAGCCCGCCGTGGCCATCACCGACCACGGCAACATGTTCGGCGCCTTCAAGTTCGTGGCCGAGGCCGGCAAGCATAAGAACGACGACGGCAGCCTGAAGGTGAAGCCCATCGTGGGCTGTGAATTCTACGTGGTGGCGGACCGCACCCGCAAGCAGTTCACACGCGAGGAAAAGGACAAGCGCTTTCACCAGCTGATGCTGGCCAAGAACGCCGAGGGTTACCGCAACCTCAGCAAGCTCTGCAGCCTGGGCTTCATCGACGGATACTACAGCAAATACCCGCGGATCGACAAGGAACTGATCCAGCAATACCACCGCGGCCTGATCGCCACCACCTGCTGCTTAGGCGCCAGCGTGCCCCAGGCCATCTTGCGCGGAGGCAATGACCTTAACAAGGCCGAGGAGGAGTTCAAGTGGTGGCTGGACCTCTTCGGCGAGGACTACTACGTGGAGCTGCAGCGCCATGGCCTGCCGGAGCAGGACCAAGTGAACGCCGTGCTGGTGCAATGGGCCCGCAAGTACAACGTGCCGCTGATCGCCAGTAACGACAGCCACTACACCGACCAGGAGGACAGCAACGCACACGACATCCTCCTGTGCGTGAACACCGGCGAGAAGCAGTCCACGCCCATCGCCACCGACGAGGACACCTCCACCAAGGGCAAGCGCTTCGGCTTCCCCAACGACCAGTTCTTCTTCAAGACCAAGGCCCAGATGGCCCGGGCCTTCCACGACCTGCCCGAGGCCTTGGACAATACCGGCCGGATCGTGGACAAGGTGGATGTGCTGAAGCTCAAGAAGGACATCCTGCTGCCCAACTACCAGCTGCCCGCCGGCTTCACCGACCAGGACGAATATCTCCAGCACCTCACCTACGAAGGAGCCGTCAAGCGGTGGCTGGCCGGCCAGGGCGGCATCGATTCCCTGGACCCGAAGATCAAGGAGCGGCTGGACTTTGAGCTGTTCACGATCCGTACGATGGGCTTTGCCGGCTACTTCCTCATCGTGCAGGATTTCATCAACGCCGGGCGCCACATGGGCGTGCTCATCGGCCCCGGCCGCGGCAGCGCCGCAGGCAGCGCGGTGGCCTACTGCATCGGCATCACCAACATCGACCCCGTGAAGTACGACCTGCTCTTCGAGCGCTTCCTCAACCCGGACCGCAAGAGCATGCCCGATATCGACACCGACTTCGACGACGAGGGGCGCCAGCGGGTGATCGACTACGTGGTGGAGAAGTACGGCAAGAACCAAGTGGCCCAGATCGTCACCTACGGCAGCATGGCCGCCAAGAGCAGCATACGCGACGTGGCCCGCGTGATGGACCTGCCCCTTTCCGAAGCCGACCGCTTGGCCAAGCTGGTGCCCGAACGCCCCGGCATCCACTTGGGCCGCCTGCTGCATGCCCCCATCGACGGCGACGGAAGCCTGAAGCAAAAAGAGGGCCTGGGCAGTGATGAATTAGCTAATGTGAAGCAGCTCCGGGAAATCTTGGAGAGCGGCGAACCATCGGCCGACATCCTGCGCGATGCCGAGAGGCTTGAAGGTTCCGTGCGTGGCACCGGGGTGCATGCCGCCGGCATCATCATCGCGCCGGAAGACCTTACCGGCATCATGCCCGTGTGCACGTCCAAGGATTCCGACCTGTTGCTCACCCAGTACGACGGCCGGGTGATCGAGGATGCCGGAGTGATCAAGATGGACTTCCTGGGCCTGAAGACCCTCACCATCATCCGCGACGCCTTGCGCATGATCAAGGCCAACCACGGAGTGGAGATCGACATCGACGACATTCCGCTGGACGACCCCAAGACCTTCGACCTGTACCAACGCGCCGAGACCAACGGCACCTTCCAGTTCGAAAGCACGGGCATGCAGAAGTACCTGCGCGAACTGAAGCCCGACCAGTTCGCCGACCTCATCGCCATGAACGCCCTGTACCGCCCGGGGCCGCTGGAGTACATCCCCACCTTCATCAAGCGCAAGCAGGGCCTGGAGCCCATTGTGTACGACCTGCCCGAGATGGAGGAGCTCCTGAAGGAGACCTACGGCGTTACCGTGTACCAGGAACAAGTGATGCTGCTGAGCCAAAAGCTGGCCGGGTTCAGCAAGGGCGACGCCGACGTGCTGCGCAAGGCGATGGGCAAAAAGGACCGTGACACGCTGGAGAAGATGAAGGGCAAGTTCCTGGCCGGCACCGCCGAACGCGGCCTCGATGCCAGAGTGTGCGGGAAGATCTGGACGGACTGGGAGGCCTTCGCCCAGTATGCCTTCAACAAGAGCCACAGCACCTGCTATGCCTTCGTGGCCTACCAAACCACTTGGCTGAAGGCAAACTATTCGCCTGAGTTCATGGCCAGCGTGCTCACGCACTCCGGGGGCCAGATCGACAAGATCACCTTCTTCATGGAGGAATGCCGCCGCATGGGCATCCCCGTGCTGGGCCCCGACGTGAACGAGAGCCAGCTGCAGTTCAGCGTGAACAAGCAAGGCCAGATACGCTTCGGCCTTGGTGCCGTGAAAGGCGTAGGTGCATCTGCCGTGGAGGCCGTCGTTTCCGAACGGGAAGCCCGAGGTTTGTACAAGGACGTTTTCGACCTGGTGCGACGGGCAAACCTGCGGGCCGCCAACCGCAAGGCCCTGGAGAGCTTGGCGGATGCCGGTGCGTTCGACGGCCTGCCACACACCCACCGGGCCCATTTCTTCCATAGCCCGGGCGAGGGCAAACCCACTTTCATGGAAACCCTGGCCCGCTACGGGCAGCAAAGCCAAGACAGTGCGGACAGTGCTCAAGTGAACATGTTCGGCGAAACCGAGGAAGGTGCCTTGATCCCCGAGCCGCCGATCCCCGCCATTGAACCTTGGAGCGCGCTGGAACAACTGCACCGCGAAAAGGAGGTCATCGGCTTCTACCTCAGCGGCCACCCGTTGGACGACCACCGGCTCACCATCCGCTACCTCTGCAACACCCGCCTTCCCCAGCTCGCAGACCCCGCGAGCCTCATGGGCCGGGAATTGTGCATGGCCGGGATCGTCACCAAGGCAGAGCACCGGATCGCCAGAAGCGGCAAGAACTTCGGCACGTTCACCTTGGAGGACCAGGAGGGGAAGCATGATTTCATGCTGTTCAGCGACGATTACGTCAAGTTTGGAATGTACCTGCAAACGGGCATCCTGCTGTTGATCAAGGGCCGAACGGAAAAGCGGACCTGGGGCCGTGATGAAGGACAGGTGGAGTTCAAGATCTCCGGCATCGACCTGCTGGCCGACGCCAAGGAGAAATACCTCACCAAGCTCACCGTGCAGATCGATGCCGCGCGGGTGAACGCCGAGCTGAGCCATGAATTGGCGGAGATCTTCTCGCTCAATACCGGGAATTGCAAGGTGATCGTTTCCTTGGTGGACCGTGAGGAGCAGATCCACGTGGATGTACCCTGCAAAGCCAAACAGGTGAACATGACTGCCGATCTGGCGAGCCGCCTGGATGCTTTGTCCGACGTGAAATGGACCCTTAGCTGACCAAGTGACAGTTGAAAAGTGTTCGGCAGGATGGTTGCTATGCGCGGCATAATCGCCAACTTGGCCTCCACCGCAGCACAACGATCGAAAAACAACGCGCCCCGCGCATAAACACAACAGCAACATGGCAATTGAATTGACCGACAGCAACTTTGAGGAACTCGCCCTGAAGAGCGACAAACCCGTGATGGTGGACTTCTGGGCGGAATGGTGCGGCCCCTGCCGCATGGTGGGCCCCGTGGTGGAGGAAATTGCCAAGGACTATGAAGGCAAAGCCGTGGTGGGCAAGGTGAACGTGGACAACAACCCCCAAGTGGCCATGAAATACGGCATCCGCAGCATTCCCACCATCCTGTTCCTGAAGAACGGCGAAGTGGTGGACCGCAGCGTGGGCGCCGTGCCCAAGAGCACCCTGAGCGGCAAGCTGGACGGCCAGCTGAACTGATCGGACCTAATGGTCCATTGAAAAAGCCCGGCGCATCATGCCGGGCTTTTTGCTTGGTCGTGGCGGCCTTGCAGCCGGTAGCAAACCCTATTCCATCTTCTGCCACATCCGGGTCATGCGAAAGCCCTCCGGCCCACTGAATGAAATGAAGTAGGTGCCTGCGGGAACCATGCCCATGGTGACCGTTCCCGAAGCGGCAACGGACCTTGCTTGATGCACCATGCGCCCCAAACCGTCGGCCACGATCACGTCCACCCTGCCGGAAACCGGCAGTGTGTAGTTCACCCGATCGCTTCCCGGGTTGGGCCATAGCCCGAATGCGGATGCCTCGGGCAGTGCTGCCACGCCAAGGGGCAGGTCGCACCCGCGGGGATCGGCGTTGTATCCGATCTGGTCGTCCGAATAGCACATCAAGGTGCAGTAGCATTCGAAGATGCTTCCGCAATAGCCGATGGGGAAAAAATAGCCCTCCAGCGTGCCGATGCGCTCCGCGATCCACTCGGCCGGGTAAAATCCGTCCGGGTCCGATCCCGTGCGCTGCACGTGCAGCTTGCGCAGCACCACCCCGTCCTGCTCCATCGTGCCTGTTTCCAGCACCGTGAACCGGTGGTCCGGCGGGCACTCCTCCGCGAAGGCCCAGGGCGCCCGCCAGCTGTCCCCTACTTGGGCACCGAACCAGTACAGGGTATCCCACTCGGTGCTTGTGGCATTCCAAAGCATCACGGCATCCGCCGTATGGCGGGTGATGGCCGCATTGGCCGTGTGGCTCTGGATCAGCGTATCCGTTCCCCAGAAGTTCGTGATCAAGACCTCGGCATCGATCCGTTGGGCATTGAACCCACCAACCACCGTGTCACCTGCGAAATAATAGCTGTCCCATGACGCACCCCAGGGGCTTCCTGTATCATACACCCACCGGGCACCCGGAGGGCACCAGGATTGGGCATTGGTGGTGGAGCACCCGATGGCCAAGGCCATTGCAATGCTGAAGCTGCATTTGCTCATTGCTTGATCCATTTGGCAACTGCCTTGGTGCCTGTTTCCGAAATGACTGACAGTAGGTACACGCCTGGGGAGAGCATCGAGATGTCCAGCGGAGCATCGCCGCTGCGCAAGTTTTGTGCAAGCCAAGTGCGCCCCTGCAGATCCCCCACAAGCACGCTGAATTTGCCGGGCATGTCCCAGGCTACGTACAACCGATCGTAGGCAGGGTTGGGATACACGCTTAGGGCGGGCACCGTTGCCGCCGCCTCGCCCACACCCACGTTCAGTGGATACAGGCGCATGAGCAGCCGCTGCTCGGGGTGGTCTCCGCAGCCATCGTTGTAGCCGGAGAAAGCCCCCCAAACATAGATGTAGCCGTCCGGACCTTCATCGATCCCGTGCAGGCGACAAATTGGAGTGTGGTTATCGATCGGCTCTGTAAAGCCCACCCCGGTGCCCGGCAAATAGTCCCAAAGCACATTTCCTGCCGTGTCAATGACGGTGATATCCCCCAGCGGCTGGTGGCCGATGGCATTGAAATCACCAACCACGATCAGCTTCCCGGGCTCTATCTCCAGATAGTCCGTTACGGCAGCCAAGCCCCTGAAGTAACCGTAAGTCAGGAAGGGGATGGATGGCCAAGTGGTATCGGTGCTTCCGTCGGGCAGCAGGCGCATCACGGCTAAGGTGTCATCGGGATACTCCGGGGCCATGAACCGCCCGAACACCAGCATCCGGCCATCCGGGTAGTGGTACTTCTCATCGCTGACCCCGCCACTCCATGTGATGGAAGTGTGGAAGGTGGTGTCCAGTTGCCCGTCCGGCCAAAGCTTGAACAAAGCCCCCACAGGCGTGCCCTCATACGTGAACGCATTACTGGCGGAGATCAAGAAGCGCCCATCCGGTTCTACGCTCAAGTTCCTCAGGTAGGTCCCCGGCGTGTACTTGTGGTCGAAGTCCGGGTCGTAGTCACCATTAGGCAGGGCCTGCACCAAGCCATATCCCGGTTGATGCCCGATATGGTTGCCTTCGTCATCGTAGAATTCCTTGGTGAATGAGCCTGTACGCCATTGCTTGCCATCGGGGAAATTGTGGTAGGAAGTGACCTGCGAGGTTTGAAACTGCCCATAGTACGAATTGACCACGTAGGAATAGTCGTTGGTGCCGTCCGCGAGGAATAATCTCCGGAACCCGTTCCCTCCGCTCTGCAGGAAGATGTACCCATCCTTGATCGTGATACCGTCGCAAGAAAGGACGTAACTAGGCCCAAATCCGGGATCGATGGCACCGTTCGGCATCACCCGGGTAATACCCGTATGTTGGATCGCCACAGTTGGTTTCCTGATGGACAACCCACCGGCGATGATCCGCCCATCGTCCATAAAAACAACGCTGGCCAACTCACCAATCGGTGCATGACCGAACTGGAAGCTCCCATCCACGCAAAGCGGAGCCTGTGCCCTGGCCGCAGCCAAGGCACAAGCACCACTTACAAATAGCAAGGTTGCGCGCAGCATGGTTGCTCAGGGTTTTACCACCACGCGTTGGGCATCCGTCAGCCTGCCCGCGTTGTAGAGTTCCACCAAATAGCTGCCTGGCGCGGTTCCGCGGGTATCCCAGATCTCTTGGCCGGGGGAAGCGCCGATGGCCATTTCGTTCACCACCCGGCCCAAGGGGTCCACCACGCGGATCCGGGCCTGGTCCACCTTGCCGGGCAAGGTATGGCTGAAGGCCACCCAGGTGCTCGCCGGGTTGGGGTGTGCGATCAGCACTGGTGTTGGTGCAGCTGAGTTTGCCGGCAACGTCACAAGCATCCCCTTTGGGAGGCCTGCACCGCCGGTAACCGGCGGTATGCAGATGTTGTACCCGTAGCACAACGTATTGCGGGCATACGATGAGGCCAAGGAAGGTTGGCGCGCGGCAATGCCCTCCAAGGCCATCAATTCTCCGGGCTCCAGTTGCATCAGGGTCCGGTCACCACCTTCGACTACCGGGCGGATCACCGCGATCAGGTCCAGCATGTCGTTGCGGTCCTGCATGCCCTGCTTCTCCAGCAAATAATCGGCATCCAAGCCTTCCAGCAAGGCGACGGCTTCATCAAAGCGGTTGTTCCCCAGCAGCACGTTCACCTCCCCGAAACGCGCCCGCAGGCTGGGGTTCAATTGCCACCGCGCCAACAGGCTGTCCGCCGGTTGGGCCACGGTGTCGTTCAGCATGGTGGTGATCAGCTCATCGTTCAACCGCTGGTATTCGCCATTGTGCCAGCCCATGTCGGCCTCCAAGCTGGTGCGCCAGGTCTTTTGGTCCCACGAGGCCATGATCTGGGCCACCATGTATTCCGGAAGCGGGTTCGGCATTTCGTACTGCACCCACTTGGTGAAGCCGTCCCGCTGCGTGGCCTCCGGGTTGGCTACGCACACCTCCAAATACATGGCATGCGGGAGGGTGTTCTTCAGGCCCGCTTCTTTCAGGATGTCGGTGCTGAGGTAAGGGCTCTTGGCCATCAGTTCGTTGCGCAGCGCCCAGGCATCCTGAGGCCAGCTGAGCATGATGGTCTCCTTCAGTTCATCAAAATCCCCGCCGTCCAACAGGCTTTCATAGACATACTTCAGGTTCAGGTAGGCCATCCGCTCCTGTTCGATCTGCGGGGTGAGCGCTTCCTTTACCGGGCCTGTGCCGCCCCCGCACAAGATCCGCGTGGGGCAGGTGTTGTGGGGTGAGGCCGTGGCATTGCGCTGCACCCATGGTGCGTTGTAGGCCCCGGTGTTCAGGTCCCCCGGTGGCAGCTCCCAGAAATAGATGATCGGCAGTACACGCGTCTCGTTGTGGTAGTTGTAGTAGGGCGAGCTTCCGTTCTGTTGCGTGGTGAAGGTGTTGCCCGCAGACATCGTCGCAGAACCTTGGAAGATCTTGATGCTGTGGTCCGGCCCCGAGATACCCAAGGAACTCCTGACGTTGAAATCCTCCTCACCGTTCTGCACGTTCTGGTTGCAGGTGAAGGACAGGCCCGTGGTGGCAGGATGTATTTGATCCACATTGCTGTTTTCCGCTATGTACCCGTAGTCCACGCCCGTGGCGGTGTTCTTGTACACTTGGTTGTTGTACGCACCGGTATTGCTCACCACCACGCCTTCCGCCTTCGCGTAAGGGCTTGTTGGCTGAGAAAACCGGTTCTCCTCCATCTTGAAGGCATTGGCATTGTTACCGTAAATGCCTCGGTGCCTACCTTGGAAGTACTCATCATCACCGGTCAGCTCCACTTCGCGCCCGCCTACCACGAACTGGTTGCGTTGGATCTTGGCGTTGTTCACGGCATCGGTATAGATGCCGCATACGTTGTTCTCGAAGTAGGAATCCTTTACAGTGTAAGTGTATCCTCCAATCCCGCTGCTGCCGGCGCGGATGCCGTGGTCCAGGCCAATGAATTCGGACGGACGGAGTGCTGCCGGGGGGCACACGGGTTCCGGCTGCCCCGATCCGTATTCGCAAAGTGGAAGCTGTTGGCTGCACATGGCGGTTACACTAAAAGAGGCATCCAAGCTGAAGATGCCGCACCCGAGGTCCGCGCTACCCTGAACCACGCCGCCCACGTTTTGGCCATTAATGAACCGACACTGGGAGAACCGGATTCCGCGCACCTCGTTAAGGCGGACATGTGAATCAAAAGGTACCTGGCCCCTGTAGTCGTTGTTCACCTCGAACTGCGCGTGCAGGAAGTAGCTGTTGTCGTTCATGGTGACTGCCGGGTTGCCCGGTTGGAAGTTACGGTACTTGGCGAATGAAGCGCCTACTGTACAATTGAGGAACGTACCTCCCACGTTGTTCAAGTTTCCTTGGACCATCAGTACACCGCCCCGGTTGAGCGTCTCGTTGAAACGGTTGTTTGCAAACCCCGTCTTTGCGTGCTCCACCACGGCGCCATTCTTCATCACCACAAGGCCCTGGTAGGTAGGGTTGTTCGTTGGTTGCTGATGCTGCCACAGGTACCCGTCGGCAATAATGCCTCGCCACATGCTTCCTGCATGGGCACAAGTCACCTTCCCACCGTCCAAGACCAGCTTGCCTCCTGGCCGTACTTCAATGCCGCCGTCAATGGGCATCCTTACCTCACATTTGATCGTGAGCGTTTTACCTGCGTCAACAATGATGTCTTCATACATCTTGATGGCGAAATCCCAAGTTTCATCCTCGATGATCCATCGTGTACCAATGGGATGTGTTTCCTCAACGTATTGGTGCATGGGCCTATTGTCTAACGTAAAGCTGTTGTCATACAAGGACAACGCCCTGTGCATGCGACCGGCCTGCTTTCGGCTGATGAATTTCTCATTGCCTCCGGATGACATCAACGGCCGGTAGTTCGGGAATTGGTTGAAGAAGCATGCCGTGAGGTGGCAAACATGGCCCGGTGAAGGGTTGCAATTGTTGTAGCATGTGCTGCCTTGATCGTACATGGCCGCTTCAGGGCAGGTGCCGAAGACATCATCGAGAAAGTCGTAATGCGTGACCGCACGTCCGGGGCCGGCCTCGGGGCCATTGTATGTATGGTGCAATCCCAAAGCATGCCCGTATTCGTGGGCGAGGTGGTAAACATGGTCGTCCCAAAGGGGTGAGGCTCCCCACATCGAGTTCCGGGTAAATACGAACGAGTGTTCACCAAATCCCGTAATTGCCGTGTTGGCATAATGCCCCCATCCGTAACCCGGAGGCCATGTCCCGGGCTGGGTGAAGACGTGGTTCATGGCCTTTTCAGAACCTGGGTAGGTGTTGAACACATGACCGAGAATGTCCTCGATAACTGGGCCAGTGCCGTAGGCCTCTAAGTTCCACGTGTCTGAGTCCAGGAAATAGATCTGGTTCAACTTAAAGCGGATCCTTGCATCCGTGACGCCTACTGGGTTGCCGCATGTGAGCGTATAACCCGCTTGTTCGGGCGCCCCGTACCATGTATTGACCTCGTTGATCAACTGTTCCGCAGCCGCATGAAACTGCGGTGTGTCCTGCCAGCCATTCAAGCCTTGCGAATTTCGGCAGACCACAAAATTCACCAGCACGGTCCGGATCGGTGTCCATACTTCCGGTGCCCAATATCCCGGGGTGCGATACTTGCCCATCCATGTGGAGCTGGTATTCCCGCAGTTTGCGCTGCGGTTGCCGCCATCGTCTGCTTCTTCCAGCGAAGTGCCACATGACCAATTTCCGGGTGGCTGGGCTTGAACCGGCCCGAAACTGAACATCCACCCAAAAAGCAGTGCTGCAAGAACCGACAGTCCTTTGAAGCATCGTGCGTAACGCGGTGACGCAATTTGATCGATGTAATGACCTATGGCAATGGCCGTGCTACGTATCAGCGAACTTAGCCTGGGGGGGGGGGGGGAAAATGAAAAAGGAAAAAAGAGAGGGAAAGAAAAAAAAAAAGAAAAGAGCAAGAGAAATAGAGAGAGAGAAGAAACAAACACACAAAAAACAGAAGAGCAGAAAACAGAGGC
>JRYE01001088.1_pt1 | contig 12993 bp, 8 predicted proteins | sample 235321 | NCBI WGS metagenome assembly JRYE01 (sample SAMN03074214, study PRJNA261473) | activated sludge metagenome | biome: Common Effluent Treatment Plant; feature: Wastewater; material: Activated sludge; isolation source: activated biomass in a lab-scale reactor treating industrial wastewater at... | reverse complement strand
TGCAGGCGATCGTCGATCGACTGGGCTCCAAACCCACGAGCGTGCCTCCGGTGTCCGACGCGGAGTTCTCTCAGGCGTGCTTGACGCGGCCTCCCAAGCCGACGGGCCCGCAGATCATGCGGACGTTCAAGAATCTGGTCGCGCACGTGGTGGGGTGTGATGTCTATCTCGACACGCCGATCTCGCCGCTGGCGTTGGCGGAGGAGATGCAGCGAGCCGCGGTGGACACGCCGTTCCGGTTGACGCTGATCAGCAATCGCGGGACACAGGTGTGGCCGACGGGGAGCGTGTACACCGAGTGCGTGGACTATTACCGCGTGCGATTCGAGTTGAAGGATGGGGTGTCACCGGGAACGTTCGGGCAGAGCCGATGCATCGCGCTCCTGGATCGCATCGCCGAGAGTTTCACGGTGTGCAGTTATGAACTGCTGCGGACGTTCGATGGGGCCCGCGGGTACAGCCTCGCGCAGGGGCAGTGACGCCGATCGTGAACTCCGCGTCCCGAGGCGGATGCGGGGGTTCGCTCCGTCTCGTGTTGTGGTAGACTAGTTCGGGCCCGGTGATTCGACTGGCCTGGATCTGGAGGGCGTCATGCGCGCTTGGCATGTGGTTGTCACGGGTGTTTCCATGTGGGCGGTGGTGGCGTGGGGCGGGCCGACCAAGGACAGCACGGGTGCCGAGGCGGTGCTGAACCAGAGCGCCGAGGCGATCGCCAAGGCGCGTGTCATCGGGTATCACGCCGAGTCGGTGATCGAGAAGGATGGGAAGATCGATCCGTCGGCCCCGAAGCACAGCGCGAGTGTCGTGGCCGGGCGGGCCGACGCGGGCGGATGGAAACTCGCGGTCAAAGGAGAGACGACCACGACCAAGGATGGCACTCCCGAGATCACGCCGATCCAACTCGGGTTTGATGGTGTGCAGGCACGGGCGATAGTCCCTCAGGAGCAATCGATCTTCGAGCGATCCGCCGTATCGCTGGTCGATGTGGAGACCTTCTTCCGCGAGCAGTCGGCGTGGAAGGTCGTGTTCTGGTCGATGCTCGCGGAGACCCCGATGCGTTTCGCGCCGCTCGCCGCGACGCTCGAGGCGCCCCGAACGATCGGCGGTGAGGAGTGCGACGTGGTCTCGATCGGGCCGGAGGCTTCTTCGACAAGCGGCGTCGAGGCCCCGGGCGAAGATGAGTTGGGAACGTCATTCCGCCTCGCGATCGCGCGGAGCGATCACCTGCCACGGATGGTCGAACGCACGATCGGGGAGCGGGTCCATCGCCTCACGCTGAGCGAGGTGAAGACAGATCGAGATGTCGCCGGCTGGGGATACACCCTGGCCGTGCCCGACGGGTACCGCGTGCGCACGGGCGCCAAGCCTCGGACGACCATCGTGCCCGAGACGGACGATCCGAATCCACTGGCCGGGCCGGGCGTTCGTCGGCCCTCGGGTCGTGGCGCGACTGGAACCAAGCCCGCCGAGCGTCGGACCGATCCCGGCATGCTCTCGGTGGGTGCCAAAGCCCCGGACTTCCAACTCAAGGATCCGGACGGGAAAACGTGGACGCTCACGGACTACAGGGGGAAGGTGCTCGTGCTGGATTTCTGGGGGTCGTGGTGCCCGCCGTGCCGTAAGGCGATGCCGGGCGTGCAGCGGCTGCACGAGAAGTTCAAGGACAAGAAGGTTGCCGTCGTGGGGCTCAACAAGGAGCACGACCCGAAAGCCGACCCGGCGGCGTTCATGAGCGAGCGGAACTACACGTACCAGTTGCTGCTCGCGAGCGATCAGACGATCGGCGCGTACAAGATCCAGGGTTTCCCGTCGTTCTATGTGATCGACACGGACGGCACGATCGTCTTTGGGAGCGTGGGGTATTCGCCGGCGCACGAACGCGAGATCGCGAGCCTCGTGGATTCGCTCCTCCGCGAGGGAGCAACGACTCCCACGGAATCCCCGATCGACGACGAGTAGGACCAATCACGGAATCGCAGGAACAACGCCCGGCTCGGATCGAACGCCGTCCGGCTCGTCGGGCAGAGTGCGACGAATGCGATAGAGCCGCGCGTTCTCAAAGTCCTTGATGAGCACGAGCTGGTCCAGCGAGAGCGTGGCCCGGTGCAGGAACTCGAGTTTCTTGTTGAACTCGTCGAGGGCGGCCTGATCGACGCGTGAGGGCGCGATCTTCCGGAGGAGTTCAGGGGGCGTCGTGATGAGCACCAGCGTGTGCGAGCCATCGGGCGTGTCGCGGGAGATCAGGTCGTTGGACAACCCGACGCGCGGAGCGTGGTACTCCAGCACGGGAAGTGTCGGCCAGGCCATCAGCAGACGATCGTCGGGGTGGGCGTTCTGCGTGAGATACGTGGCGACGACTTCCGCGTGCTCAAAGAGGTCGCCCTCACGGATGCCCTCCGGCCCACGACGGATGACGAGAAACGCGAGCAACCCCGAGCCGAGGGCCGCGGAGAGGACCATCGAAGTGGAATCGCGCGCGTCGATATCGCGAAAGATCATGTCGCCCAACCAGACCAGCCCGCTAGCGGCGAGCATGATGTAGACGGGCACCATATAGATCCACACCCCGGGATAGGGCGCGGCCCGCTGGACCAGCAGGATGATCGCCGCGCCCACACCGAGCACGACGATCCACGGCACTCGATGCCGGGCGATCCAGATATGGGCGACGAACGAGGCCCCAAGCCCGAGCGCAATGATCGCCACGATCGGCAAGGGCACGCCGGCATGGAGATGGCGGAGGAAGTCGCCACCGCGCAAGGCCATCTCGTGCCAGAACTCGGGCGTCGTCATCGGAGTGATGAATCGATTGGCCACGAGCGACCTGGGCCCGGAGACGACGAGCACGGGGATATAGGCCAGGAGCGTGAGCCAGATCGTGACGATACCCGAGATCATGAGTCGCCCGAGGCGCGACCATCGCCCGGGTCCACGCGTGGTGACGAGCGACTCAAGGGCGATCCACAGGCAGATGCCCAGGAACGGAAAGAGCATGGTCGGCACGGCATGGAACCCGATCGTGCCCACGATTGGGATACACAGCCACGCGCGGGAGGCGTTCGAGCGCACGCCACGGCTCGCGAGCGAGACGAGCAGCACCGTCGCGAGGGCGATGAGCCCATAGCCGCGGGCGTTCGCGGAGTAGTACACAAGGTACGGCATGCCCATCGCGAGGGCGCTCGCGAGCAGGGCAACACGCCGATCGAAGATCGACCGGGCGCAGGCGTAGATCGCGGGGATCGTGAGCACGCCGACGATCAACGCGGGCAGACGTGCCACCCAGATCTCGCCACTGGAACCGGCCGGGTACCCAAAGACGCGGAGCGTGATATGGCACAGGAACGTGTAGAAGACATGGTTGTTCGGGCTTGGATAATCGGACAGGGCGTAGGCGAGCGGGCGAGAAGCGAACGTCATGATCGTGACGGCCTCATCGCCACGGATCTCCATCCAGAGGAACGAGACCCGGATGGCGGCGCCGATTAGAAGGAATGCCGCGAGAAGGGCGGCATGGGCCGGCTCCTCGCGTGCCCACCGCAGCACGCGGCGAGGCCCATGACCGAGGACTCCGAACGCCGTGGCGAGTGCTCGACCGACCAGGCGACGCGCCACGATGAGCATGAGGAGCATCGTCCCCGATGAGGCGATCGAGACGATGCCCCAGAGCCGAGCACGCTCGACGATCTTGGCGACACGTTCGAGGGGGAACGTCTTCGCGACGCCATCTGGAGAGACCTTGTCCATCGCCTCCTTGACGGCCTCGGCGGACGTTCCGCCAAGTTTGAGCAGCCCTATGCCGATCGCCGCCGCAACAACAGCAACGAGGAGGATCGAGAGGAAAGCAAGGAGATGTCGCGCGCGGCGGTGGATCATGGCTCGGAGAGATCGGTACTAGTCGAAAAGGTTGTATCGGACGATGCAGTAGAGCGCCCTGAACCCGTCACGCCAACCGACTTTTTTTCCTTCCTCATAGGTCCGCCCGCGATACGAGATGCCGACCTCGTAGACGCGGCATCGTTTCCGGGCGACCTTGGCGGTGACCTCGGGCTCGAAGCCGAAGCGGTCCTCCTCGATCTGGATCGACTGGATGACCTCGCGGCGGAAGACCTTGTAGCCGACCTCGATGTCCGAGAGATTCAGATTCGTGAGCATGTTGGAGGCGAGCGTGAGGGCTTTGTTGGCCATGCTGTGCCAGAAGTACAGCACGCGGTGGACCTCGCCGCCGGCGAAACGCGAGCCGAAGACGACGTCGGCCCGCCCCTCCTCGATCGGCTGGAGGAGTTTGCGATAGTCCCCGGGGTCGTACTCGAGGTCGGCGTCCTGGATGATGACGACCTCGCCCGTGGCGGCGGCGATTCCGGTCCGGAGCGCGGCCCCCTTGCCCTTGTTGATCGAGTGCTGGATGAGTCGGATGGACCCGGCGTCGGCGAGGGGTTGGAGTTTGGTTCGCGTCGCGTCGGTCGAGCGATCGTCCACGACGATGATCTCGGTGTCGAGGCCCTGGGCGCGCACGGCGTCGATCACCTGCACGATTGTGGATTCCTCGTTGAACGCGGGGATGACCACGGAGATCTTCACGCTCGGCCTCGAATTCGGGATTCAACCACGAGAGTCCTCGCCATGCCACGGGTCCGGGCACAATATAGGAGTGCGACGGGCGGCGACCGCGATGGTCACGCTTGGCCGAACTCCCGGAGAGGCCCATTGGGATCCATAGGGTTGTATCGACATGCCGACGTGTACGACGCGCTGCACCTGCCCGGGACGAAGGCGGAAGTTCGCGTGCTCGAGCGTCTTGCCCGGCGATTCGGAGGCGCTCCCGGTGACGGCTCGCGACGGGCCGCCGTCTGGCTGGAGCCCGCGTGCGGAACGGCTCGTCACCTGCGAGTCGCGGCGTCACGTGGGACGAGGGTCATCGGGATCGACACGTCGCGCGAGATGCTCGAGTTCGCCCGTGCGAGAATGGGTGAGGCCTCGCTCACTCGACGCGCCCGCCTTATGCACGGGGATATCGCGCGAGTGGGCGACCTCCTGCCGCCGGCAAGCGTGGATCTGGCCTTCGTCCTCATCAACTCCATCAGGCACCTGTCGAGCGATCGGGCGATGCTCGAGCACCTGCGGGGGATAGCGCGCGTGCTCCGGCCGGGAGGGATCTATGCCGTGGGGATCAGCCTGTCGGCATATGGATTCGAGCAAGAGAGCGAGGATGTGTGGGAGGCACGCCTGGGGCCGTCGCGTGTGACGCAGGTTGTGCAGTACATCCCGCCGACGATGGGGAGCCGACGCGAGCGGGTGATCAGCCACGTCTCGTGTGCCACCCGAAGCGGGCGTGTGGTCTTCGAGGATGTCTCCACGTACTGGCTGCGTACGTACAGCATGGACCAGTGGCGTGGGCTCGTGGACCGGGCTGGGATGTCGGTGCGTGGCGTTGTGGATCAGAGCGGCGTGGAGACGACACCCGCGGAGCCGGGATATGCCGTGTGGGTCCTCGGCGTGTCGCCTAAGAATCAAGAAAACTCGATGCGTCGGACTACTCGACGGTCGCGCCCGCGTTGAGCCTGGCGCCTCCCTCGCGGCCATTCACCACAACGATGACACGCTGGCCTCGCAGACGTTTCGCGGCGTTCTGCACGACGAACCTTCGCACAACGCTCTCGCCCGCCGCGAGATTCGGCACCGATGCGGTGAGGCGAGGTGATCCCGGCGCGTGGGCGATGAGCGAGTACCCCTCGCTCTCGCCGCTGAGCCTGGAGAGAGTTGCCTCGATGATGACGTTCTCGCCTTGCACGCGCGCGGCAGCGGAGAGTGAGAGCGACTCCAGCCCGATCGTCACCGGGCGGACGATCTTCATGCTCGGCAGTTGCTCGCTCGCGGCGGCGTCGATCTGGAGAACGAACTGGTGATCGCCCGTCTCGACGCTTGGGCCAAAGGAGACCGTGAACGGGAGGCGGATCTCGCGACCCGGCGCGACGGAGAACTCGTGAACGCGAGGGGAGATGCGCCACTCGAGCGTGCGATCGACGTCGGGCCCGCGACCCGGCTCCACGACGCTGATCTTCCCGCTGAGTTGCACGCTCCAGGGATTCGAGAGGACGATCGCGTGATCGTGCAGGTCGTTGGTCGCGGGGATGAGTTCGGGATCGACGCGGACCGAGGCGAGGAAAAGTGCCAGCGGAATATCGATACCATCGATGTACATCGGCTCGGGCGTGAGCGAGATGCGGGAAACGAGACCGGACTCGGCCCTGGTGAGAGTGCTCGTGCGGTCGTTGCCGAAGAGATCACGCACGGCAACAGGGAAGTTGCCGAAATACCCCTCGACATAGGAACTCTCTACAGGCGCCGTCTGATTCCAGGCGACGAGCAGGCCGGGGTCGCCGGCGCGGTCGGCTCGGGGACCGAAGATGAAGCACCGGACGCCCTCCGGGGCGGGGTACTCACCGATGTAGGTTCGCGCGCCCATCTCCTGCGCCATCGCGGCGAAGGCGACGAGTTCCGGGCGGGGCATCGCGACCGGGGTGCGCCGCGAGGGTACATCCCAGGGCTGCACGAGATCGAGCCGGAACTTCGTCGAATGGGCGAGCAGCGAGACGCCCCGACGGACCAGGGCTGCCGCGGACTCGATGGGGAGCACGCGACCGATGGAACTCGTCTCCAACGCGGCGGCCTCGGGACGCGTCGAGAGCTGCTCCATCGCGCTGGCAAGATCGGCGGCGGCATCAGGGATCAGTTCGTGCCCCACACGCACGCTCAAAACCCCGGCGTCCCGGGCGTCGGCGATCTCGATCACCCTCGGCTCGACCGGAACGACCAGATGCGGCTTCACGACCGACGGCAGATACGCGTGGGCCACGAGGCGAAGATCCGACGCGAGGCGCTCGGCGTGCACGTCGGCCTCGGCGGACTGCCCGATCTGCCACCCCGCCGCTCGCTGCCCGAAGACATCGAGATAGTTCTCAAGGAACGGCATCCACTTCGCACGCTCGGTGGCGAGATACTCCATCACCGTCATGGGCTCGTGCGCGGGCAGGGCGTTGGGAAGGGTCGGGAGCGCGATCGTGACGCGCTTGCCCTGGCTCATCAGTTCGTCGATCGTCGCCCGGATGACGCGGTTCGTCTCGTCGAGCGGACTGGTCACAGTCTTTGACGACCAGACGGGAAGCGTGACGCTCGATATACCCAGGACCTGGCTCGCGCGGCGCGTGGCGCGCAAGCCGGGCATGCTGGCGTCGTCCACCACCAGTCCGAAGCGCGCGATCCAGTCCGGACGCAACGCCTCCGCGGCGATCCGGTACGGAAGCCACGCGAGATCCACATAATCCGCCCCGACGCGGGCGTCGTTGTTCCACACATCAAGCACGACACGAAACCAGCCGGGCTCGGGGAGCGAGGGAATCCAGTCCACCGACCGCTGACCCGGGCGGAGTTCGCGCTCGGCCTGGTCCACCGTGATCCCGCGCGCGTCAACGGCCGCGAGTGTGACGCGGAGAGACTCGCCCGTGAGGTCACGCACGCGGACTCGAACACCCGGGGGCGTCTGATCCCACGAGATGTTGGACTCGACGTTCGACTCGAGTTCGAGTCTGGGAAGTTGGACGACGCTGACGTCGTCGAAGTACGCCTCCCCGCGATAGTCCTGCGGGAGCGTGTGGCGATTGGGGGAGGTCTGGGGGACGAGTTGTGCGGGCTGGAGGAGTTCGAGTTGGATCTGGACGAACGCCGCCCCGGGCTGGTTGCCGCGGAGTTCAACGTAGACATCCACAAATTCGGACTCGGCGAGAATTGGCTCCGAGGATTGCTCGGTGCCCTGGAGAGGGACCGAGTCGGCGGAAAGCAGACGGGCGGTGACGCGCGCACGGGCGTGATGGAGTCCCTGCGTGCGGACCCGGGCGGCAACGAAGTAGTCGGCGGACTGGAAGATGGGAACGACGCCGGGATCCAGGACCAGCCGCGTGCCTCCGCCGGCCGTGGGAAGGCGCACGCACGAGACCCCCGACGGTGGCCGCGGGAGTCCCGAGGTCGGTGTCCAGACCAGGAGGCCACCCTTGTTCCATGCGGGGTAGTCCGGCGTGTCGTTGGTCGCCCGGTCGTAGAGACGCGTCCAGTATCGAGGGACGGCGTCGGGGTTCTTGCCATCCTGCTCGAAGTCGAACGTCCGCACGACGCGACCGGCGAAGGTCGGTCGCCACCCTGTCGAGGCCTGGTCTCTCGGCGCCGGCTGGGCGACCACATGCCGCGGCGCGACGAGGATCGCGATCAGGGCGATGAACAGGCGGAGCACGGGCGGGGCAACACGGCGCATACCACCGTTATCGGCTCGGGTGCGGGCCGGGCTGAATGCCCGGGCTGTGTTGGCCCGTGTTTCGAGCGAGAGGTGGTCACTTGCCCAGCACCTGATGCCGCCGATCCACGAGCCGGGCGGCACAGGCCAGCAACGCCCCGGCGGCGATGACGTGCACGATGAGCAGCCCGGCGAGGATCATGATGTACTGGAAGTGCGTCACACGTCCGATGCCGAAGAGATCGACCGGCGGTTGCGAGTGCCCGTATCCCCGATCCTGCAAACCCGAGACCAGCGTGCAGACGACCTGAGCCGGGGGATGTGCCAGGGCGAGCACCTGCGCGGCGTCGTCGGAGTCGTGGATCCCCAGGAACGCGTCGGCCATGGCGAGAAGCACAAACGGAACCACCCAGATCCCGATCATGAACGCAAGGTTGTGGACGGCGGCCCGTGTCGTGCTGCGTGAGATCGTGCTGAAGAAGATGCCGCTCCCCGCGAGGAGAACCACGCCGCTGAACATCGCCAGCAGGAGTTCAACGGCAACAGGAACGCTCCGCACGTCCGGAGTGAGCAGCGCCACGACAAAGACGTACGCCGCACAGATCAGGGGCACGAGCGTGTAGCGACGGACGACGCCCCAGTACTTCCCGGCGAGGATCTCGATGCGCGCCATCGGCGTCGTCAGCAGGACATCGAGGGCGCGGGACTCGCGCTCGCCCGTGATCGCGTCGGTGGTGCCGATCGAGGCGAGGATGAAATAGATGAACCCAGTCGCACAGACGGCGATGGTCGCCAGGACGGCGTGACTCTCGGCATCGCCGTTCTTCACCACGACCATGAAATGGAGAAAGATCACGATCGCCACACCGACAATGGCCGCGGCGATGGAAGACTTCTTCGATCGGAAGATCGGCTGGCGCATCTCACGCCAGAGAACGGGCTGGTCGCCGACCTCGCGACTGGCGCGCGAATGGGGGTGTGACGACATCGTGGGTATGTGCGGAACCACTGGCGGAAGCATGGGGACATTGGTCGCGGCGGCACTCAACACCGGATCGGGCGTGACGGGCGGTACCGGCGGCGTCGGTGTGTTTGACGGGATCGGCAAAGCAACGGCGATCGCGGACACGGCTTCACCGGTTGCCTCCTTGAGCATCGCCTTGCGGAACCGCGCAACCGCGAGGAGCACGAAGACAACCGCGAGGAAGAGATTCCAACCCACGTTCGCCCAGACGACGGGCATCACAAGCATCGGGGGTCCATCATTCATGAGTTGCGTCATGAGCAAGATGACCGCGATCGGCGTGGAGCAGGACCCGGCGATCGCGAACTCAGTAACTGGGAATCCGCCAAACTGACGCGCCACCGCGATCATGATCACGCCGAGCGAGAGCAGCCCGTTCAGGAGCACGATCCACCCGAACGCCATCGACGCGGCACGGAGCGGCGTCTTCGCGTTCACCGAGCAGGCCAGCCCGATGCTGCACCCGCTGACCGCGAAGGCGAGGAGCATCGACTCGAAGCCGAGGATCGCCTCGGTCGAGACGCCGCCGAAGACGCGCACCGCGAGCAGCACCGGGAGCGAGACGAGCGCGAGCACGATGACCTGCACCAGGCACGCGAAGAGTTTGCCCAGAACGATCTGCATCGATGTGAGCGGCGTCGTGAGAAGAGCCGAGAGCGTGCCCTTGCGGCGCTCATCGCAGAGTTGGGCCGAGGTGAGAATCGGCGGCACGAGGAGCATGAAGACGCCCTGAACGGCGACGGTCCCGATGGTGCGGGCCGGNNTCAGCGTGCCGATCACCAGCAGGACGAGGGTGTAGATCATCCGCTGGAGGAACGGGCCCGACTTCCGCCCGGCGACAAAGACCTCCTTCGCGAAGATCGGGCTGCGAAGCTGGCTCGCCCAGTAGACCGGATTGAGTGCGCGGAGTCGCATGGCTTGCTACTGGAGCGCTCCCGTCGTGAGTTTCAAGAAGGCGTCCTCGAGTTTGATCTGGTGGGCGTCGAATCGGAGGATCCGCCCGCCCGCCTTGCATATCTCGTCGATGACGAAGCCGTGATCGTGGACGCCGGGGTGGAGTTCGATCTCCAGGCCCTCGACCGTGGAGAACGGCGAAGGCTCGGGGGCGGCGCCGTTAGACGACGACACGACCGCACTCTCGGCCAACGCCGCGACCGACGCGTTTGGCGGGGACTTCACCACGCGGGCCGCACGGATCGATTCGCTCAGTGTCAGTCGATCCGCGATGGACTGTGCCGATTGCCCGCCCGGCACAACACGGAGCAGCACATCGACGCGCTCGTGCCCGCCCAGCTCACGCGTGCGCTTGAAGGCATCGGCCATGGAGCCGAAATACAGCAATCGACCACGCTCGATGATGCCGATGCACGTGGACATCTCGCCCAGTTCGCTCAGGATGTGCGACGAGACCATGAGCGTCTTGCCCATGCGGCCGAGTTCCTGGAGGAGCGATCGCATCTCGATGCGGGCGCGTGGGTCGAGGCCGCTCGCCGGCTCGTCGAGCAGCAGGACCTTGGGATCGTGGAGCAGAACGCGAGCGACGCCGAGTCGCTGCTGCATGCCCCGCGAGAGGGAATCGACCATCGCGTCGCGCTTCTCGCGCAGGTCGGTGAGTTCGAGGACGCCGTCAATGGTCTTGGCGCGCTCGATCCGCGGGATCTTGAACGCCGCGGCGAAGAAGCCGAGATACTCGTGGACGGTGAGGTCGTCGTAGACCCCGAGGAAATCGGGCATGTACCCGATGACGCGCCGGATGTCCTCCATGCGTGTCTCGCAATCCAGGCCGGCGACGGAGGCCTTGCCCGACGTGGGCCTGGTCAGGCCCGCGAGGATCTTCATCGTGGTGGACTTGCCCGCGCCGTTGGGCCCGATAAACCCGAAGATCTCCCCGGGGCCGATGTCGAGCGTGAGCGCATCGAGCGCGACGAGTGAGCCGAAGGATTTGGTGAGATTTCGCGTCGAGATCATGGGTCGTTGGCTCCGCTCTCGCCATCGGTTCCCGGGGTGCCGGTGTCGGGCGACTTGATCCAATCCGGTTTGGGCGAGGTGCCGCGGAATCTCTCGTCAACCGAATCAATAGTGGGCAAGTTGAGTGCGGCCCTGAACTCGTCCGAGAGTGGCACGAGAACACGCAGCGAGCGCGTCGTTCGCGCGTTGATTGGCTCCGCACGCGAGGCCGTCATCGCGGAAATGGCGATGCCATCCGTGTCGCCCACGATCGTGAGATGGACCACGCCCCAGCGACCCGAGTGGATCATGGCGTCGATCGCGTGCGATCGCTCACGCGGACCGATGAGATCGGTCGAGGTCAACGTGCCATTGTTCGTAGACGCGAGTTCGTTGTACTGTCGATACATCCTCAATGTTGGCGGCGGCGTAGTGCTCCTGATGGGTTGGGTGTAGATCTGACCCACATCATCAATCATCGGCGTTGCGCTCGCGAACGTGATCCATGCGTTCTCAACCTCGAGCGTGGGCGGCTGGCTGATGGTCCATCCCGATCCAGTCGTGACAAGAACCATCGGGCCGGGTTCGTCGCCTCTGCCGCTCGTGAGTTCGAACTTCACAGGGAGTTTTGTCACGCCCGCGGGCGCGGAATCGACGAACGTCCGAGCCGTCCATTGTGGAATCGCGAACGGCGCCAGCACACACTGCCTGGGCGAGTCGGGGCTGGGTCGGAGGTGATCGAGTTGGACGACGCGACGGCCCTTCCCCGACTCATCCGGATCACGCCAGGTCATCGCCTCGGGCTGGACCGGGCGCCACCATGTTCCCGTCTGCGAGTCCTCGAGTCTCACCTGGACGTATCGCCCTGCAAAGACGCCGGTGACGCCGTCGCGCCATGCCAGCGTGCGACCGGATTCGTCGACGATCGCGTCCTCCTGCGTCAGACGGAACATGGCGCTCGGGGCGGCCCGCACGATCCGCGGAAGGTACCACGCGCCCAAGGTCGCGAGCACGATCCACCCCAAGGCCGTGATCCACCAGTGCTGACGCCATTTCATGAACTTCAGCCACAGCATGTCGCCCGGCCCCAGCAGAAGGCCGAGCGCGAGCACGACCAGGCGATCGAGGCGGGGGAGGAGCATGTGCGGTGCCATTATAATGAGCCGATGAGTGAATACGACGCGCGCGTGACGCAGCTACGCGACTGGCTCACCGCCGGGCTCGGCCGGTCCGTCGACCGGCTGACGCTCGCGGCGGGGGACGCGAGCTTCCGGCGCTACTTTCGCGCGCACGAGGGCGACGCCAGCTGGATCGTGATGGATGCGCCGCCGGGGCACGAGGACGTGCGGCCCTACCTCAAGGTCTCGCGGCTGCTCGAGGGCACGGGAGTGCACGTGCCGCACGTGCATGCGAGCGACATCGAGCAGGGCTTCGTGCTGCTCGAGGACCTCGGCAATACGCCCTACCTCGTGCGCCTCGCGCGTGGCGAGGATGTGAACCGGCTCTACGGCGATGCGCTGACGGCGCTCGCCGCGATCCAGGTGCGCGGGCGCGAGGCGGCGCGCGAGCTGCCTCCCTACGACAGCCGCGCCATGCAGCGCGAGCTCGAGCTGATGCCCGAGTGGTTCTGCGCGCGCCACCTGCGCCTCGCGCTCGATGACGCGGAGCTCGCGCTGCTCGTGCGCAGCTTCGATTTCCTCACCGCGGAGGCGCTCGCGCAGCCGCGCGTGTTCGTGCACCG
>JRYE01000296.1_pt1 | contig 13084 bp, 11 predicted proteins | sample 235321 | NCBI WGS metagenome assembly JRYE01 (sample SAMN03074214, study PRJNA261473) | activated sludge metagenome | biome: Common Effluent Treatment Plant; feature: Wastewater; material: Activated sludge; isolation source: activated biomass in a lab-scale reactor treating industrial wastewater at... | reverse complement strand
ACCTCTCATCGGCTCAGCTCTTCGCTGGCCAGACCCGCCCTCCGCTGACGAACTCGACCTGCGCAACATCGACCCTGCGCTCATGCGCGACGGGGAGGAACATAAGGATGAGTTGCCTGGCAGCAACAATTTTGCCGTGGCGGGTGAACTGGCGGGGGCTACAGGAAGCGCGCTCGTCGCCAACGACATTCACCTGACGCTGCGCGTGCCGAACATCTGGTTCCGCGCACGCCTCGTCCATCCGCATCCTCGCCGTGCCGGCGAGGTGATCGACGTCAGCGGTGCCAGCCTGCCCGGCACGCCGGCGATCATCGCCGGCAGCAACCGCCACATCGCCTGGGCGTTCACCAACAGCTACGGCGATTTCACCGATTGGGTGCGCGTGCGCACCGACGCCACCGACCCTGCGCGCTACCGGACCGCGGACGGCAGCGAAGCCTTCACCACGATTGCGGAAACGATCGCCGTGCGCGGCGCGCCCGATGAACGACTCGACGTGCGCGAAACGCGCTGGGGTCCGGTCACCGCCAGCGACGTCGACGGCAGCGACCTCGCGCTGGCCTGGACCGCACACCGCGAGGGCGCGGTGAACCTCGAACTGCTCGGCCTCGAGCAAGCCGAAACGGTCGACGAGGGCGTGGCCATCGCCCAGCGCGCCGGCATGCCGCCGCAGAACTTCGTCGTCGGCGATCGCAATGGCAACATCGCCTGGACGATCGCCGGGCGCATCCCGAAACGCGAGGGCGGCTACGATCCGCGCCTGCCGGCCGACTGGAGCCAGCCCGGCACCGGCTGGAACGGCTGGCTCGAACCGGCCGAATACCCGCTGCTGTCGAATCCGCCGCGACATGTCCTGTGGACGGCCAACGCGCGCCTGCTCGACGAAGGTCCGCAACTCGATGCCCTGGGTGACGGCGGCTACGACCTCGGCGCGCGCCAGCGCCAGATCCGCGACGGCCTGCTGGCACTCGAGCGGATCGGCATCGACGACATGCTGTCGATCCAGCTCGACGACCGCGCCGTGTTCCTGCAGCGCTGGCAGGCACGGCTCGCGCTCACCCTCGGCAACGGCGAACTGCCGGCCTCGCGGGCGGCGCTGCGCGCGGGTCTCGGCGACTGGGATGCGCGCGCGTCGACGACTTCGGTCAGCTATCGCATCGTGCGCGCCTGGCGCAACGAGGTGATCGCCACCGTTCTGGACGGCTTTGCCGCCGCGGTACGCGCGCAGTACGCCGATTTCGAGATGCCGCGGCTGTCGCAGGCCGAACATGCGGTGTGGATGCTGATCGAACGCCGCCCGCCGCACCTGCTGCCACCCGGCTACGCCGACTGGGACACCCTGCTGCTGGCCTGCGCGGACCGCGTTGCCGAGCGGCTCGAGCAGCAGGAAGGCGGCATCGCCGCGCGAACCTGGGGCGAACGCAACACCGCGCGCATCGCCCATCCGCTGTCACGCGCGCTGCCGGGCTTCATCGCCCGCTGGCTCGACATGCCGGCCGACCCGCTGCCGGGCGACGCCAACATGCCGCGCGTGCAGGCCCCGCGCTTCGGCGCCTCCGAGCGCTTCGCGGTCGCCCCCGGCGATGAAGCCAACGGCTATTTCGAGATGCCCGGCGGCCAGAGCGGCCATCCGCTGTCGCCGTTCTACGGCGCCGGCCATGCCGATTGGGTGAACGGCGGGAAGACTCCGTTCCTGCCGGGCCCGGTGAAGCACACCTTGCACTTCCGCAAATGAAGAATCCCGCCGTGAAGGCGGGATTCTCCGGTACTGCACAACCGCGTCGTTCAGGGCGTCGACGGCTCGAAACCGTCCTTGAAGATCAGGTCGACCAAGGGTGCTTCCGCAACCAGCGTTTCCACCTCGAACGAGGCCGGCGTGCCTGCCGTGGCGATGCTGCCTGGGGCTGCGTGGGCCGAGTTGAGCGGCCCGAACCTTCCGAGCATGGATGCGCGCCGCGAGCACTTCGCGCGCTGCGCGTGGGGACAGTGGACATGGGACGAGTTTCGCGCCGGGCTGCCGCACCGGTTCCTGGCCGAGAAGTGGATGCCGAGCTGCTTGAGCGAGTGCGCGCAGCGCGGAACTTCGGAGGACGCTACAGCCTGATCCGGCACTGCGCGCTGACCGCGCCGCCCGGAATCGCCTGTGAATTCGGCGTGCACACCGGCGGCACGCTGCGGGCGATCCGGAACTTCCGCAAGCCGCCCGTCTTCGGGTTCGATTCCTGGCAGGGGCTGCCTGCCGACTGGCAGACCGGCGGCGAAACGGCTTATCCGGCCGGAACCTTCGCCTGCGCGCCGCCGCGCGACCTGCCACATGGCACGCGCCTGGTGCCCGGATGGTTCGCAGACACGATTCCCGCTTGGAAGGCGCAGCACGACGGCGCAGTGCAGCTGCTGCACCTCGATTGCGACCTCTACGAATCGACGCGCGAAGTGCTGGCGGGCCTGAACGACAGGATCGCGGCCGGCGCTGTGCTGCTGTTCGACGAGCTCGTCGACTTCGGTCAGACCAACTACCCGCGGTGGCGCGAAGGCGAGTGGCGGGCGCTCAACGAATGGCTCGCCGAGTGCGGGCGCGAGGTTGCTCCGATCGGGCGCACCGACCACCAGCAAGCCGCATTCATCGTGAGGGCGTGACGTGACCATCACAGTCGAAACCGGCGCCGGCCTGGCCGACGCCGAGACCTACATCAGCGTCAGCGACGCGAACACCTACCACGCGGCCCGCGGCGCGACCGCCTGGGCGGCACTGTCCGAGAGCGACAAGGAAGCCGCGCTGCGCCGCGCCACCGACTACATCGTCAAGCGCACCGCCCTGAAGTTCGTCCTGCAACACGGCCCGCAGACCATCGGCGTCGTTTGGAACAAGGACGCCCTGCGACCACGCATCGGCGAGACGGGCATGAAAATCCTCAAAGGCCTCAGCACCGCATACTGGTTCGCCGCCATCGCCGGGGCACTCGTCGGCATCATCCTGCTCTTCCGCGAGGTCGGCCCCCTCAAGACCTTCACCAACCCGATCCTCGTCATCTGGGTCTATTTCGCCCTCCTGCACGCGATCTATGTCATCCAGGATCGATACATCATCCCCGCGACGCCATTTGTCGCGTGCCTCGCGGGCGTGTCGATCGGCGTGTTCTTGGACTTCTATCGTGAACGCCGCTCCTTCAACCGCACCAAGGCGATCGCCGCATGACCACGCCGAACATCCCCACCCGCTACGCCATCGTCGCCCCCTGTCGCGATGAGGCCGCCTTCATGCGCCGCACGCTCGATTCGCTGTTGAACCAGACCGTCCAGCCCTCGCTCCTGATTGTCGTCGACGACGGCTCGACCGACGACACGCCCAGAATCCTCGCCGAGTACCAAGCGAAGATGCCCTACCTCCGCGTGCTCACGAGAACCGATCGCGGCAAGCGGGCCGTCGGCCCGGGCGTCATCGAGGCCTTCTACGCCGGACTCGACACGATCAACACGGACGAGTTCGACTTCATCGTCAAACTCGATCTCGACCTCGACCTCCCCAACCGATACTTCGAGATCATGTGCGAGCGCATGGCCGCCGAGCCCAGACTCGGCACCTGCTCGGGCAAGCCCTACTTCCCCCACCCCTCGACGGGGCAACTCGTCAGCGAGGGCTGTGGCGACGAGATGTCCGTCGGCATGATCAAGTTCTACCGAGTCGAGTGCTTCAAACAAATCGGCGGCTTCGTCCGAGAGGTCATGTGGGACGGCATCGACTGCCATCGCTGCCGAATGCTCGGCTGGATCGCCGCCTCGTGGGACGAGCCCGACATCCGCTTCACCCATCTCCGACCCATGGGCTCCAGCCAGCAGAGCATCTGGAAAGGACGAACACGACACGGCTTCGGCCAATGGTTCATGGGCACCACCTTCTCCTACATGACCGCCAGCGCCATCTTCCGTTTGCCAAAGCACCCCGTCCTCATCGGCGGCCTCGCCATGTGGTGGGGCTACGTCAAGAGCGCCCTCACCGCCAAACCACGCTACAACGACCTCGAGTTCCGAACGTTCCTCCGCGCCTACCAGCGCGACGCCCTCATCCACGGCAAGGCCGCCGCCACCAAGTCGCTCAACGAGCGCCAGGCGAGCCGCTGGAACCCAAAGAGTGAGGGAACGCAGAGGAACACCGAGGAATCACGAGGAAATACAGAGGGATGAGCACGTGATTTCCGTGTCCCATCGACCCCCACGCTCCGCGTCGACTTCCCCTTGTTCCCATTCTCAATAGGCAGAACCCAACTCCAACGTTCGACACTCAAACAGAACACAAGCACACCTTCTACACCCTCCGTCCCCCTCTTGAACTCTTCCTCATCACCGCGTTCTCTTCCATGTCCACCAACGCACCTGACTCCATCCCGCGTCCTCCCGTCGTCCGCCTGATGGGCGTGGATCTCGACGCCTTCACCAACGAATCGCTCCCGGCATATGTCGCCGCCGAGCTCGACGCGGGTCGTGGCGGGTGGGTCGTCACACCGAATCTCGAGATACTCCGGCGATGCGCCACCAACGCCGACGAGAGCGCCCTCGTGGCGCGCGCGACCGTGCGCGTTCCCGACGGCATGCCCCTCATCTGGGCCAGCCGACTGAAACGAACACCCCTCCCCGAGCGTGTCGCCGGCTCCGATCTCATCTGGTCGCTCTCCGCCCAGGCCGCCCGCCTCGGCCATCGTGTCTACTTCCTCGGCGGCAACCCCAAGGCCGCCGAGGGTGCCGCCGCGACACTTCTCGCGAAACACCCGACGCTCGTCATCGCCGGCACGCTCTGCCCCGAGTTCGGGTTCGAGAAGGATCACGCGAAGATCGCCCATATCGCCGACGAGGTCGCGCGCGCCTCACCCGACATCATCTTCGTCGCCCTGGGCTTCCCCAAGCAGGAGAACCTTACGGCCGCGATCCGCGATGCCCTCCCCAAGGCCTGGTTCCTCGGCATCGGGATCAGTTTCAGTTTCGTCACCGGCGAGGTCCAACGGGCACCGAAATGGATCCAACGTTTGGGTTTTGAATGGGCGCACCGTATGTTCCAAGAGCCGGGACGACTCGTGAAGCGGTATCTGGTGGACGGGCTTCCGTTTGCGCTGCGATTGTTCGTGTGGTCCGCCTGGCAGGGTCTTCGGGGTCGATGACACCAAGTCCGGAAACCACAAGCCCTTGGGCTTACGATCGAAACCACGCCAGGTCAGTTCGGGGCCGTCGTGAACTCGTGACTGTTGCGTGGACTATGCCGGGAAATCGGTCGATAAATCGTCCGTTCGTTTGGTGTTCCGCGCGCGGGGGCTGGCATGTTGGAGGAGAATCGGATATCGGGATCGGCGTCGATCCCTGAACTCGGGGAGTCACCCTCAAAGGATCCGCGCCGCGGCATCGCCATGGACCCACGCCCGACGATGCCGACCACGACACCGATCGCCCCGAATCGACTCAAAGCCGTGCTCCTGCTCGGCGGCACGCTGCGCCAGAGCGACCTTTCCATCGGCGCTGAGCGTCCGCTGATCGAACTCCCCGTGGCCGATGGTCTTGATGTGATGGGCGTGTGGTGCAAGCACGTCTCGGCAACGGCCGAGCGATTCGGACTGCCAAGCCTCCCCATCCGCGTCATCATCGATCGGACCTCGCTCGTGCCACGCCGCCCGCGCACCACGTCGCGAACCTCGGTCACGATCGAGACCGACTTCGCCGAGATCAGAGGAACGGCCGGCATCATCCGTGACCTCTCCCGCGATTATGCGCCCGACGACTACCTGCTTGTCGCGAGCGGGAACCAGTTGCTCATCGACGAACTCGCCCCGGTCGTGGGCGATCTCCTGGCGACCGAGGCCGACATCGCGCTCCTCGCTCACGACGACGGCATGCCGGTGGGTCTCTATCTCATCCGCGCAGGGGCCGTCCGATCGCTCAAGGAGCGCGGCTACCTCGACCTCAAGGAGCAGGCGCTGCCGCTGCTCTCGAAGTCGCATCGCGTGCGCGTCGTCCGCCGCCCGCACGGCGTGGGACTCCCCATCCGCACGCTGGAGAACTACATCTACGCGCTCGAGGAGTGGTGCCACGCGCGAGACGGGAAGCCCCGCGCGGACTACGCGAACCTCGAGCAGTGGGAACGCGCGTTCGGCCTGATCGAGTCCGAGGCGATCGTGGAAAAATCGGCGAAACTGCACGACGCCGTTGTCTTGCGTGGCGGGCGTGTCGAGGCCGGCGCCCTGGTGATCCGTTCGGTCGTCTGTCCCGGCGGCAAGGTCGGCCCGGGCGAGACGGTCCTGGGCACGGTCGTCCACGGGCTTTCCGGGGGCAGCCGATCGGGAGGTCGAGCGTGATCCCACAGACGCTCCGACAGCAAGGCTGGAACACGACGCACGTCCTGCTCGCGATCTTGCTCGCCTGCGCCGGGGTCTGGCTCACGCTGGACGCGTGGCATGAAATCTTCGAGATCGCCATGAAGGACCAGGAGGCGAGCCACATCTTCCTCGTCCCCATCGTGGCGGTGTGGATGGCGCACACGCGTCGGATCCGGCTCCTGCGTTGCCCCCCGGGCGGATTCATCATCGGGCCGATCCTCGCGGGGGTCGGCTGGCTCTCGTTGTACATCGGCTCACGCCATGGATATGAGTCGCTCTTCCACCTTGGCGCGGTCCTGATCACGGTCGGCTTGGCGCTGGGCGCGTTGGGCAAGTACGTCTTCTTCCGGTTCCTCCCGGCGTTTCTCGTGCTGGTCTTCCTCGTTCCGGTCCCCGGAGTGATCCGCCAGAGCCTCTCGATTCCCCTGCAACACCTGGGCGCGCAGGCCTCGCAGGCCCTGCTCGAGACTCTCGGCAAGGACGTGGAGAGGTCCGGAAACGTGCTGCAGATCAACGGCGTCGATGTCGGTGTCGCCGAGGCGTGCAACGGGATGCGCATGGTCTTCGCCCTGGTGCTCGTGTCGTACGCGTTCGCCTTCAGCCGCCCGCTCCAGACGTGGGCTCGGATCACGATCCTGATCGCCAGCCCGGCGATCGCGCTGGGCATGAACGTGATCCGCCTGTCGGCACTCGCCCTGCTCTTTGGGAGCGAGACGATGGGCATGTATGCCGAGGACATCCATCGGATCAGCGGGTGGCTGATGCTGCCGATCTGCTTCTTCCTGCTGCTGGGCGTGGTGCGCGCGCTGCAGTGGGCGCTCCTCCCCGTCAACCGATACACGCTCGCGTACCAGTAAGCCCGGAGAGCCAAGGCCCGTGTTCAACAAGTTCGCCAAGATCGTGATTGTGCTCCTCCTGGTGGGACTTTTCTTCGATCGTCGTGCGCGCACGGTGGTCGTGGATGCCGGCCCATTCCATGAGCGTGTGGCCGCCGCGATCAATCGCGTGCCGGCGACCTTTGGCGAGTGGGAGAGCACCGAGATCCCCGTCCCGACCGAGGCGCAGGAACTCCTCCGCCCGACGGCGACGCTGGCCCGCGAGTACACCAACTCACGGACCGGCGCCAGCGCGCGCCTCGTCGTGGTCCACTGCGAGCGGATCCGGGACCTCAGCGGGCATTACCCCCCCAACTGCTACCCGGCCCACGGCTGGGTCGAGACCTCGCCCGGTGAGGGCGTGCTCGTGCCGACTCCGGCCGGAACGATCCCGATGGTCCGCTATGCCTATCTCCAGGACACCTTCGGCTCACGCTCCGAGATGGTCGTGTACGACTTCTTCTTGCTTCCGCAGCGCGGGGCGGTCGCATCGATGGACGCCGTGCGCGACGCCTCGGGAGACCTCACGCTCCGGAACTTCGGCGCGACTCAGATCCAGGTGCTCTTGACCCGCACCCGTCCTCGTGCCGAAGAAGAAAAAGACGTCTCGATGATGATTGGTCTGATAACCGACGTCATTCGTACGATCAAGGCGAACGCACGAACGCCTGTGACCCTAGAGGGGAGTGCCAAGCACGAGGGATGAACAACTTCCGATCACAACCCCCTCAGGGCTACCCGCGCGACGGCGAGCCCTCGTTCGACCCTCGGTTCCAGAGCGCTCCGGCGGGGTACTTGCCCTATGGCGGCGCTCCGGCGATGCCCGACATGGGCGCCGGTCAGGCGTCGACCGGTTCCAATCTCTTTAAGACGGTCCACAAACTCTTGCGAGGACGGTACACGCTCACGCTCTGCCTCGCCTCGGCATTGGGCGTCGCGGGAGCGGTCGTCGGGTTCAAGTCCACCAAGCCGATGTTTCTGAGCGAGGGGACGATCCGCCTGAACCCGAACCAGGGCGGGCTCGTCGGGCCGGCCCAGCCGTACGTCAATCCCGATCGCTTTGCGCAGACCCAAGCGACGCTCCTGCAGCGCCCGCAACTGCTCCAGAAGGTGATCGCGGACGATCGCTGGCGGAAGGCGGGGTACTCCCAGGCGCCCGACGCGGTGGACGACGTGGCGGACGCGATGCACATCCGTGTCTCGCCGAACTCGGACTTTATCTATGTGCAGATGGTGAGCGAGGACCGGGAGTATGCCCGGATTGCGGCGACGCTCCTGCTCGAGAAGTTCAAGGAAGATCGTGCCGTCGAGCAGCAACTCGGGCACGAGCAGGAGTTCGAGACGCTCTCGAACGAGCTCACGGTTCGCAAGAACGAGATCGAGACGCTGCGGAAGCAGATCGCGCAACTGTCCGAGGAGTTCGGGACCCCCGACCTGGGCAACGTGTACCAGGCGGCGGAACAGACCGCGAGCATGTACCGCCTGAAGAAGATCTCGCTCGAGGAGCAGATGCGGGCGAGAGGGCTCCTCGATGTCGAGGGCACGGGCAAGCCGAAGACGACGGAGCCCGTCACCCCGAAGACCCCGGCGGACATCGCGCTCGTCGATCCCGCGATGCGGGAACTTCTGCGCAAGCGTCAGGATCTTGAACTCCAGATCGAGGCGTGGACCAAGGTCGGCTACAAGGACGAGTGGGCGCCGCTCCAACGGGCGAGGCAGACCCTCGCTCAGGTCAACGCGGAGATCGACGTGCGTGTGCGTCAGTACAACGGCGGCGAGATCGCGATCACGCCCAATGGGACGGGCGTGAACCCCGGCGATTCCGATGAGGTCCTACGCCAGCGCTACGAGGAAGCCAAGCGTGCCGCCGACGCCGCCACCGAGAACGCCCGACAGATCGCCGTGAAGAGCACGAAGATCCAGGAGCTCACCTCGCAGCTCAAGGAGCGGGTGGAGTATGCGACGAACCTGGAGAGCGAGCTACGCCGTCGCATGATCGATCAGCAGTATCGATCCAAGGGACTGCAGGAGGTCGCTGTCGGTCCCGATGTGCTCTCGCCGAGCGAGCCGACGGTCGACAAGCGCAAGACGTACGCCGCGGCCGGCCTGGTCTTTGGCGGGACGATCCCCATTGCCGCGATGCTGCTCATCGGTCTCATCGATCGTCGATTCCGATATTCGGATGATGGCGACCACACCGGCCTTCCCGGGCCTCTCCTGGGGATCCTGCCGATTCTGCCCAAGGACATGGCGACGGAGGAGCAGCGGGCGATGGCGGCGCACTGCGTCCACCAGATCCGTCTGCTCATGCAGATCAACGCGCAGCAGAACGAGGGCGGGAGCGTGTATGCCCTCACCAGCCCGACGTCGGGCGATGGCAAGACGAGCCTCACGCTCTCGCTCGGGCTTTCGTATGCCGCCTCGGGCGCGCGGACGCTGCTGATCGATCTCGACCTCGTGGGGACGGGGCTGACGTCAAACCTTGATATCCGCAATCGCCCCGGCGTCGTGGCGGCGATCCGCTCGGGGACGATCAAGGGGTATGTCGAGCAGACGCAGATCCCAGGTCTGAGCATCATCCCGTGCAACGCCGGCGACGACGCGCACGTCTCGCGGATCTCAACCAAGGCAATCCAGCGCCTCATCGCCGAGGCCCGCGAGAACTTCGACACGGTGCTCATCGACACGGGCCCGATCCTGGGAAGCCTCGAGGCGTCGATGTGCGTCGGGCTTGTGGATGGCGTGGTGCTCGTGGTCGGCCGCGGGCAGCAGAGTTCGTTCGTGCAGAAGGCCTTCAACCGCATCCACTCGCTGGGTGGTCGCGTCCTGGGCGTCGTCTTCAACCGGGCCACAGGCGGCGACTTCCGTCGCTCGGTGACGACGGCGTCGGTCCGCACCGTCCCCAACGCGCTCCCGGATCGTGAGGCGCTCAACCGCGCCAAGAGCCGGCTCTCCAAGGCCGGTCCTATCGCGCAGACCCTGGCGATGGAGATCGGCGTGAGCGAGGACAATCGGACCGGAATGAACGGAACCTCGGATCACGCCCACGACGAGACTGACGATTCCACGGGCGCCGAGACGGACATCGGCTCGCCTCGCACCAGCGATTCCGACGCGCCGAAGGCGACGAAGTCCTGACCACCAGGAGGCGCGCGTGGTTCAGGAGAGCACCAACGAGCAGAGCCTGTGGGGACTTGGACCCGCGGATCTCCACGCTCGCTTCTGGGCGTCGCGCGGGATCCAGGTCGTCGTCCCCGACAAGAGCGTCGAGCTCGTGCCCCAGGCGGAGTTGTACCTGCTGCTCCACCCCGACACCCTGGCGATCTTCCGGCCGGCGCGCATCCTCGACGAGATCAGTTGGCTCGACCCGAAGCTGACGAACATCCGCCTCGTCGATCCGCGGCAGAGCGGGTATCGCGAGAACGTCGAGACCAGCGAGGACGGCAGTTTCGTGCGATTCTCGCGGGAGTATCGCGGCGTGGACCATCGCGTGGCACGCGTGGCGCTCACGCCCGATCACGAGATCGCCAAGATCTGGCAGTTGGCCTCCGACACGCACACGGCCCGGACGCTCCTCCTGCAGCGCGTCCCGCGGGCCGAGCGGTACACCTGCAAGATCGAGGGGCGGGTCTTCAACGCGAGCGATCCGCTCGAACGGGCGCNNGGCGACGTGGACCAGGCCCGACGCGACGATCCGTCGCCTGCGCGAGGTCACGCCTGGTGTCTGGGCCCACGCTTCCTCGACGATCGATCGACCCGGCGCGTGCGTCGGCCCGCTCTGGATCGGCGCGGGGCGCGAGGTGCGGGACGGGACGACGGCCGTCGGGCCGAGCGTGATGTGGGACAAGCCCGAGGCACGCCCGCCATGCGACACCTTGGAGTGGATGGAAATCGAGGCGCTCGACGGCAAGAGCGAGGAGTTCGTCCCCGAGATTCCGCCCTTCTCCGCGATGGTCAAGCGAGGCTTCGACATCGTCTTCTCGATCCTGGCGATCCTGCTCACGCTCCCCGTGTATCCGATCGTGGCGATGCTCACGTGGCTGGAAGACGGGCTCCCCATCTTCTTCTTCCACAAGCGGGAGACGATCAACGCCCGTGAGTTCGGGTGCATGAAGTTCCGCTCGATGCGCAACGACGCGGAAGAGATCAAGCAGCGATTGATGGCCCAGAACATGGCCGACGGCCCGCAGTTCTTCATGGATCCCGACAAGGACCCGCGCCTCACAAAGATCGGCAAGGTCCTTCGAAAGTACCAGATCGACGAGCTGCCCCAGTTCTTCAACTCGCTTAAGGGCGACATGTCGATCGTGGGGCCGNNGGCGCGGCGGCGGGGGGCGGGCTGTATGCCGCACGCCAGAGCCAGATGCACGAGGCGACGACGGTGAGTCTCAACGAGGGACTCGCCGCCGCGGATCGCCACGACTACGCGACGGTTCAGGAGCGGTTGGGCTCGTACCTTCGGCGTGTCGAGCCTTCAGAGGCGGCTCCGCGTGCGATGCTGGAATATGGACGGGCTCGACGCGAGTCGCCGAGTCCCACCGGGGACGGGCTTCGCGATGCGGCCCGCTGGATCGGGTCGTATCTGAGCACGAACCCGTCGGATCGCGACGTGTCGATCGAACTCCTCAAGGTCTATGAACGCGCGGGAATGCTGCTCGAAGCGCGTGACCGCGCCCGTCTTATCCGCCCCGATCCGCTCACGCTCGCGACCGAGGATGATCTTCCTGTGTTGAGGGCCGAGGTCGGCGCGCTCGTGGGGCTTCGCGCCCCCGAGTCGCAGATCCTGCCCCTGGTTCGCCGGATCATCGAGCTCCGCCCACTGGACGTCGCGGCCCATCTGGACCTCTTCACACTGCTCCGCGACGCGCGGAAGCCCGAGGAGAGCGCCGCCATCGCCGCGAAACTGCTGGAGGCGAACCCGGGGGATCAACGGGCGCAGCTCATCTCTCTGCTCTCGACGGCGGATCTCTCCCGGCGTTCGGACCTCGAGTCGCTCTTCCCGAAGTTGTGCGCGCTTGTGGGCCTGACCGTGCAGCCGCCACGAACCACCGATCACGCCGCCGTCCCCGATGACGAGGTCTTTGTCACGCGTGTGGCGTCGATCATGGACGCGCTGGGTGGGCACGAGCACGCCGCCGCCGTCCTTGCCGCCGGGGCGTTGCGGTCGCTCTCACCGGAACTCGTGATGGTGGCGGCCCGTCGTGGGTTGTACGCGGGGCGGCTCGACGATGTGCTACAACTCCGCGACGATTCCGGGCCGCGTGGTGAGCCGGGGACGCTGCTCCTTATTCCCCAGGTCCTCGCCGCCGAGCAGCGTGGAGACCACGCCGCGGCGGACGAGCGGCTCACGATGCTCGAGGCCCGCGGAGCGTTCGACTATCGGGCTCGCGCGTTCGCGCTCGCGGCCCGGGCGACGATGCGCTCGACGCCCGGCGATACCAGGTCGTTCGACCAGGCGCTCGCCCCGGTGCGCGAGGCTCTGAGTCTGTATGCCGCCGAGCCAATCCTGCATTTCATGCTCGGCGAGATGCTCTCGGGTGTTGGCCGGACCGAGGAAGCCATCGCGTCATGGAACAAGTGCGTCGAACTCCCCGCGTGCACGGGGTGGGCGCTCCCCCATGTCAGCCTCTCCCGCGGATACCTCTCGCTCGGTTTGATCGAGGACGCGATCAAGTCCGCCGACGTCGCCCAGCAGATCGCGCCGCGGAGTTCGGCGGCCTCACTCGCCCGATTCTCCGCGGGCGTCGCTCGCGCGGAGGTCGCGGCCACTGTGCCGAACGACGCCGAGGCGCTCCTTCGCTTCGCCGATGATGCTCTGGTCTCGCTCGAGGCCAACGCGAACTCGAACACGGG
>JRYE01005219.1_pt1 | contig 13093 bp, 12 predicted proteins | sample 235321 | NCBI WGS metagenome assembly JRYE01 (sample SAMN03074214, study PRJNA261473) | activated sludge metagenome | biome: Common Effluent Treatment Plant; feature: Wastewater; material: Activated sludge; isolation source: activated biomass in a lab-scale reactor treating industrial wastewater at... | reverse complement strand
TGGCGCGTGCTGGCAAAGACGATGTGCTCGCCATCGGGTGTGACGCAGGGGTCAAAGTCGGCGCCCTCCTGGGCGATGGTGACGCGGGTGACGCCAGGCGCGGGCGGCTCGGGCTCGCGCTGGGCGCTCATAGCGGAACCCAGGGACTCGCGGTTCTGCGGAGCATGGGCCATCGAAGGAGTCTCGACGTTCTGGGTCACCACCGCGGTCGCCTTGGGGCTGGTCCGCGAGAAAGGCCCGTTCACGGCGCCGTGGTTGGCGCAGCCGGCGAGCATGGCAAGAGCGGCAGCGCTCGTCAGAAACGACGCGCTCCGGAAGGTGGCCAGAGTTCCCATCGATCGATCTCCCACGCCTCGTGTGCTGGCCCGCCGGCTCCACGCGTCGCCGGGCCGCGCCCGAGAGGTTCCGACCTCCGGACGCCGAGCACACGACCAGAGACGCCCGGTCCTCGCGCTTGGGCGCGATGGCTTGCGTGGCGCACTGGCGTGGGTGTCATCGGATTCGGCCCTCGCGGGTGTGAGGCGTCCGCCCCCATCGGGGCCGAGGCGAGGGCGCACAACCACCCGAGGCGGAAGGGTCCGCTCAGGTTCGCAGCGTTATCCCACCCGCGCGCTGCTTATCGCGCTCTCGCCGTCGGCGGGGCGCCAGACGGCCGTTCTGCCGCGTGGGATGGCGAGGGACTCGAGGTGGGCGAGGTACGCCGCCAGGTCGCGGCGCGAAAATCGCAGCAGGAACTCAGGTTTCGCGGAAGGATTCAGGCTCCGAATGCGATCGTGGAGCGATGACTCGGTCGGTTCTGGCTCGCGCGGTCGGCTCTCGTCATTCTCGGACGAGGGCGAGGGCGCGGCGAAAACCCACGGCAGTTGGACGTTGTCCATGGCGCAGAACACCTCGGCAGGGCGGAGGGACCTTCAATGGAAATACACAAATTGGCTTCCGGCTCCGCCGAGGACGCGCGCACTCCGACGCGCCGGAGCCATTCGCACGCGGCGTGCCAAACGCTCGGTACGATCCGACGAGATGAGCGAAGAGAACTTGAGAGGGCGTGAGCGAGCGAGCGCATGCAGGATCGACGCGAACGCGACGAACGCGGACCAACGAGGGGCAATCCGTCGTGGTGGGCACGTGGTGGCGTGGGTGTGGGGCGTCAACCTGCTTGGCGAGGCGTTCGATCCACACGCGTTCGATCGTGATCGCGAGGTGGCGGACTATGGGTCCTCCCGTGGTCATCCGCTGGGGGTGGGTTGTGGGTGGGTCGAGGCCGGCGTGGATGCCGGCGAGCCGCGGGCGGTTTCGTGAGCGATGCGAGGCGCTCGAGGCGCTCGGCGGTGAGTGGTGGATCTGGCCGAGGTGGAATCATGTGCTGTCGGATGTGCCCTCGGTGCAGACTTTTTTTCGGGAGCGGTCGGCCGAGAAGACGCGGTGGGGGTTGGTGCTGGACGTGATGGGCCTGCTCTCGGACGAGATGCGTGGCGTGGCGGCGATGGACCATGTCGAACGGATCGTCACAGCGCTCGGGACGCATCCGGCGCTGCGTGGCGTGATCCTGCCGGGTGAGGGGATCATGAGTGACACCCAAGACCCGCTCATGCGAGAGATTCGGGAGAGGCTGCATCAGGAGGTGACGGGCGACGTGGCGTGGATCGAGGCCACGGGAGCGTGACGGCGCGGCTCGTGCCCGCGACTACACTTGGCGGCACACCACCGACGGAGGCCTTGCATGTCCACGCGAGTCGAACTCGATCATCCGACGCTCAAGATCGTGAAGGAGGCCTTCCCCCAGAAGCGGTTCCGCGCGAGCGAGTTCCGCGGGCAGACAACGCTAGTTGTCGAGCCGAAGGACCTGCACGAGGTGATGGCGTTTCTCAAGAACGACTCGCGGACGCAGTACACGTTCCTGTCGGATGTCGTCGGCGTGGACTATCTCGACTATCCCACGGCGATGCCGGGGCGGTTCGCGGTGGTGTACGTGCTGATCAGCATGCCACGGGACGACCGGTTCTTCGTGAAGACGTTCCTGGATCCGTCGATGCCGACGCTGGGGGCGGATCGCGATCCGGCCCTTTCGATCGATTCGGTGACGGACCTGTGGGCGGGGGCGGAGTGGATGGAGCGCGAGGTCTACGACATGCTCGGGATCTCGTTCAGAAACCACCCGGACCTGCGCCGGATCCTGCTGTGGGAGGCGTATCCGGGCTTCCCGCTGCGGAAGGACTATCCCTTGCGCGGGCGTGGCGAGCGTGAGTCGTACCGCGTGGTCGATCGAACGACGACGTGAAGGGCGACCAAAGGGGAGAGCGACCGCGGAGGACGCTGGGAACAGTGGGAGACAGAACCGGAGTGTGATTCCTGGTGATGTCGCCACTGGGTGATCGATCCGTGCGACCTTAGATCTTGCGTGCGGCTCACGTGCGACCGCCATAGATCTCGAGAGACACTTCCGCACCCTCCCAGTTCATCTTGCTTTGCCTGGTGCGTACAACGAACGCGTCTCCGAACTTCTCCCGTGACAGGTACACTCGCGTATGTCGAACACCCCGAACATCGATCTCCGCAGCGACACCGTGACGCGTCCCACGCCGGGGATGCGCGAGGCGATCGCACGTGCCGTCGTGGGCGATGATGTTCTAGGCGACGACCCGACGGTCATCGCCCTTCAGGAGCGCGTGGCCGCGATGTTCAGGAAGGAGGCCGCGTGCTTTGTGCCCACGGGGACGATGGCGAACCAGACGGCCATCCGCGCCCACACCGAGCACGGCGACGAGATCATCGCGCACGAGGGGAGCCACATCATCCACTATGAAACGGGCGCTCCCGCCGCACTCTCGGGGTGCATGATCCGTCCGCTCGCGGGCGCCGGCGGGCTGTTCGAGACCTCGGACGTGGAGAATGCAATCCGGCAGGATTCCGTTCATTTCCCGCGGTCGCGGCTCCTCATCATCGAGAACACCCACAACCGAGGGGGCGGGACCGTCTGGCCCCTTGCCCAGGTCGAGCGCGTCGCCGCCGTTGCCCGCGAGCGGGGGCTTCGCACCCATCTCGATGGCGCAAGACTCTGGAACGCGTGCGCCGCGACGGGGCACGCTCCAGCGGATTACGCGAAGCACTTTGACACAATCTCGGCCTGCTTCTCAAAGGGGCTCGGTTGCCCCGCCGGCTCCATCGTTGTGGGTTCGCGCGACATCATCGGTCGTGTCTCCCGCTTCCGCAAGATGTTCGGCGGCACGATGCGTCAGTCCGGCGTCCTCGCCGCCGCGGCGATCCACGCGCTCGNNCACCGGCCTGCGTCTCGCGCCCGATCAGCAGTCCCTGGGCGTCCAGAGCAACATGGTCTTTATCGACCTGGATCCTGCCCTTGCCTTCGACGCCCACGCCTTGAGCGGTCGCCTCAAGGAGCGTGGCGTGTTGATTCTTCCCGTCGCGCCGCGGAGGCTCCGGGCCGTGTGCCATCTCGATGTCAATCGCGTGGCGGTCGATCGGGCGATCACGATCCTCCGCGACGTCGTTTGTACGGGATGAATTCGATCTCAATCCCCCGGCGACGTGAACCAGCACAGGCGATACTCCATCCGCCCGTCCACCATCTCGCGGACCACGTCCACGCCGTTCCACACCAGCGGGTTTCCCTTGGCGTCGCGGCTCTGGCGCTCGGGAAGCACCAGCCGGATCACGCCCCCCTTTCCATCGGGTCCGAAGACCGACTTCATCATCACGCCCGGAGTCGCCTCGCCCATCGGCATGGCTCGGAAGAGGGCGTAGAGATCGCGCTCGTGCTCCACCAGCAGGTCGAACGCCTCGTGCGGGTCGCGGCGTGTGCGCTCGCATTCCTCACGAACGCGCTGCGAGAGGACCTGATCGACGAAGAGGGCCGCGTCGTTGGCTTGCAGGGTCTTCGCGACGTGGATCAGGAGATGGCGGGGTGTTGCCGCGTGGAGGTGCTTGGTCCCGTCGCGGTCCTTGGTCACTAGTTGTCCGTCGGGGAGGCCCTGGGCCGAAGGGAGTCCCGAACTCCCCCCCGCGCCGGTCACCGTCATCCCTGCCTGTGAGCCATCGAGCCCGCCGAGCAAGGGGTGGTACTTGATCACACGAATCTCGCGCTCGCAGCCGCACATGAGCGACAGCAACGNNGAGCGCCACGCCCGTGGATGCCGCGTTCTCGATCGGCCGATTCTTGTTCACTCACGCCTCCCCGCCGCGCACCGTGGCGTGCCTCGCCGTGGACTCCGCTCTCGATGTGGCGGCATCGGTTCTGGCTGATTGAATCGATTGTGCGATGATCTGCGATCGCCCGCGTCTTGAGAGATCGTGGGCCGCGAACTGCTCGCGGGGGGAGGTGTAGTCCAGGCGTGCGTGGCAGCCCCGTGACTCCTCTCGCCAGAGCGCGGATCGCGCCACCAGGGCGCCCACGAGCAACAGGTTCTGCGCCTCCCATCCGCCGGGCTCATCGAAGATTTTGTCCAGCGTGTACCGCGCCCAGAAATCGAGCATCTCCGAGACATCGCCCAACTTCGCGCCCGTGCGTTCTACGCCCACGTTCCGCCACATCGCCGACCGGACGCTCGATCGCACGTCGGATAGATCGATCTCTCCGTGATCGCTCGGACGGATGTCGCTCACGATCGAGACGGGGGCCGGCCTCGTGGGGACGCCCCACCCGTTGCGCGTTCCGTNNCAGCGAGTTGCTCGCCAGCCGATTCGCGCCGTGCAGTCCGCTCGACGCGGACTCGCCGATCGCGTACAACCCCGGCACGTCCGTCCTGCCGAAGGCGTCGGTCATCACGCCGCCGACCATGTAGTGCATCGCTGGATGCACGGGGATGAGATCCGACGCGGGATCAAGGTCGAACCGCTTCAGGACGCCCACGATTCCGGGGAATCTCGACGCGAAGTTCGCGACGTGCCGGCAGTCGAGCCACACGTGCCTTCCGCCCTGCTTGGCGATCTGGCGCACGATCGCCTGGCTGACGATGTCGCGCGGCGCGAGTTCCGCGAGCGGGTGGACGTCGGTCATGAACCGATGCTCCGATGCGTCGAGCAGGTGCGCTCCCTCGCCGCGCACGGCCTCGCTGATCAGCGCCCTGCTGGCGCCCGGCACATAGAGCGTCGTGGGGTGGAACTGCACGAACGCCATGTCGCGCAGCGTCGCCCCTGCGCGGTACGCCATCGCGATCCCGTCGGCCGTCGCCGCGGGCGGATTGCTCGTCTCGCGATAGAGGACGCCCGCGCCTCCTGTCGCGAGGATCGTCGCTTTCGCCCAGATGACCTGCAATCCGTGCTTGGGATGGTGCGTGATCGCGCCCATCACCGGCGCGCCCACCTCGCCCGTCGGCGTGATCAGGTCCAGCGCGAAGCACCGCTCGAAGATCCGCAGGCGATCCTTCCCGATATCTCGCGCCCGCTCCAGGAGACAGCTCTCGAGTTCTTTCCCAGTCGAGTCGCCACCCGCGTGGAGGATCCGTGACGCCGAGTGCCCGCCCTCGCGCCCCAGCGAGATCGCGCCGGCCGCATCTCGATCGAACCGCATCCCCCACGAGACGAGTTCGTGGAGTCGTTCCTTTGCCCCGCGCACCACCAACTCGACCACGTCGCGCTCACACAGCCCTGCACCCGTTGTAAGCGTGTCCTCCGCGTGCGCTTCGGGCGAATCCGCGCCGTTCAGGACGCCGGCGATGCCGCCCTGCGCCCACGCGGTGTTCGTCTGTCCGAACTCGCCCTTGGCGAGCAGGATCGTCTCGCCGTGCGCGCTCGCGGCGACCGCCGCCCGCAGGCCCGCCACGCCGCCGCCGATCACGAGCGTGTCCGTGAAGATCTGGGGCAGCAGTGTGGACCGAAACGGGATCAGATACCGACGTTCGTCGAAGATCGTGTCCACTACGCCGCTCCGAGTGCCCTACTCCACCGATCCAATCTCGTGGCACAGGCGGTTCGCCTGTGTCGACTCCCTTCTACACATCTCCCCTCCGTTCCCACTCACCCCCGCGCACACCCACACCCGGGCCCGCACGACTCCTTCTTCGCCCCACCCGCTGCGGCCGCGCCCCCCGCCACGGGCTCCTCCCGCCGGAGGATCTCGCTTCCCACCAGCCGATCGAGTTTCAGCCCCAGGAAGCGCGCGTGGTGCTCGAGATGCCACGTCGCGTACGCGAGGATCCGTTTCAGGCTTTGCTCGCCGCGCTGCTCGTGCAGGCCCACGCGAGAGAACGCCTTCGCCGGGAGCGACATCAGCCACATCCCGTGCCACTGTCTCAGCGTGTGCACGACGGCGATGAACCCGCCCAGCGCCTGCGAAACGCGCGAACGCTCGGTCTCCGCGTCGCCTCGCCGGGTCCCATCGGTGAGTCCATACACGTTCGCGTCGATGAACGCGTTCTCGTCCCAGTTCTGCAACATGGGCCGATCCTCCCCAACGACGCGTCGCATGCGAGAGACGAGCACCAACTCCGCGTCGGCGATATGGCCCAGGAGCACGCGCACCGGCCATTGACCCACGCCGCCCTCGGGGAGGAAGGCCGTGTCCATCAGCGATTCCGTCAGCATGAACACGCGCCGGTCGTAGTTCTCGACGCCTCGGCGGTACCGCGCGATCAACTCGGGTGTCGCGAGTCGCTCAAGGTCTTCGACGGTCGTCGGCAGGCTCACCTCGGCCTCGCAGCACCCGGTCGAGACGACGCCCTCGTGCCGCCGCTCGCCATTCTGTGCCTTGCCGCCACAGCAACCCCCGCCGTGCCCGCCGCAGCAGCCCTGCGCGTTCTTCACGTGCCCGTGTGTCGCATGCCCATTCGTCGCGTTGTGATCGCCCATTTCAACTCCTTTGCCGTCGCTCATGTCGCCCGTGATTTACCGGCTGGGCGATGGTCCGTCTCACTGTAGTTCGCCCCCCGCCGCGCTACGGTTTCCGGCCATGACCGACCTTCCCACGCCGCCGCACCTCGCCCTTCGTGTCATCACCATGCCGAAGGACACCAATCAATACGGCACGATCTTCGGCGGGGTCATCCTCTCGTACATCGACCAGGCCGGCTTCGTCGAGGCCCGACGCCACGGCGTGCACCGTTGGGTCACCGCCTCGCTCGATCGCGTCGATTTCAAAGCCCCCGTGCACCTGGGCGACACCGTCAACTTCTATACACGCACCGAACGCGCCGGCACCAAGTCCGTGACCATTTTCATCGCGGTCGAGGCCGAACGCTTCACCACCGGCGAGACCATCCCCGTCACCACCGCCACCATCACCCTCGTCGCCGTCAATGCCGACGGCACTCCCATCCCTTTCAGAAACCCGCCGACCGTCTAGCCGCCCAGCCTCCTCAATCTCGTGTGGAGGGCGGCGTGGCTGCCCCCTTCACTTCAACATCACACAACGCTGAAGTTTCCATGTCGCTCATGCACACTCCTGTCCTCATCCTCGGCTCGGGCGTCGTCGGCCTCACCTCCGCCATCCGGCTTCTTGAAGCCGGCCACCCCGTCACGATTGTCCACGATCGCCCGATCACCGGAGGCCCGAGCAGCGTCGCGCCCGCCCTGTTCACGCCCTACCAGGGCCCGCCTCACGACACCCTCGTGCGATGGATCGAAGAATCCCTGCGCGCTTTTCGCGCCATCGAGCGATCCGCCGGGCTCGCCGCCGGTCTTCACACCGCCCCCGTCCGCTGGTACAAGTTCTCAAAGGACTCTCCCGCCGATGGCCCGTGGGAGCATCTTCTCAACGAACGCCCCATATCCATTCCGACCGGCGTTCCCGTTGCGGCGATCCTCGAGACCGATCGCCCGCATATCGACACCACGCGGTACATCCCCTGGCTCCACGCGCGGGCGACCAGTCTCGGCGCCCGATTCGTGAAGGAGCGAGTTACCGCATTCGATCAACTCTTCGACCGTGGGGCGCGCGTCATCCTCAACTGTGCCGGCCTTGGGGCGCGCGAACTCGCCCACGACCCACGCGTCCGCCCGGTCCGAGGCATCATCGCCAGAGTTCCAAACGACCTCGGCCTCACCCGAGGCGTCCACGACGACTCGCCCAACGGTTTGGTCACCTATGTGTTCGTCTATCCCACCCACCTTGCCATCGGCAGCACCTTCGAACTCGACGACTGGAACACCGAGTACGCCACCGATGAGTTTCTCGCGATCTTCGACCGCGCCCGTCGCCTTCTCGACTACGACGGCGTCGCCAATGCCGGCGAACTCTCCCCCATAGACGCCACCTATCACATCGCGCTTCGGCCCGCGCGCGTCCGTGATGGCGCCGGCACGGACTTCACCTTCGAGGACATCCGACTGGAACTCGAACGCACCTCTCGAGGGCGCATCATCCATAACTACGGGCACGGGCGCATGGGCATCTCCCTCTCCTGGGGCACGGCCCGCGACGCCTTGGAACTCGTGAGGTCAATCCAGTGACCGCGAACGCTGGCACCGCGCCGCATAAACCCCTCCCACGATTCGCCGTTTTCATTTCCGGCGGCGGGCGAACGCTTCTCAACATCCACGATCACATCCAACGCGGCACGCTACGCGCGGAGATCGCCCTCGTTGTCGCCTCCGCCGAATGCACCGGTGCCGCCCGCGCCCGCGAGCGGGGTCTCTCCGTTGAGATCCACGCGGGGCATCTGACCCCCGAATCCCTCGACGCGATCCTCGCCACGACGAATCCCGATTGGATCGTCCTCGCCGGCTATATCAAGAAACTCCCCATCCTTCCGAGATATCGCGGCAGGGTCGTCAACATCCATCCGGCCCTCCTCCCCAAGTTCGGCGGGCACGGACTCCACGGCATGCGTGTCCACAAGGCCGTCCTTGATGCCCACGAAACGATCTCCGGTTGCACCGTGCACCTTGCCGACGACGACTACGACACGGGCCCCATCATCCTCCAGAAGACGTGCCCCGTGCTCTCTGGAGACACGCCCGAGTCCCTTGCCGCGAGAGTTTTCGAGTGCGAACGCGAGGCCTATCCGCAGGCCCTCGCGAAACTGATCGACACTTGATCAAGAACCGCTCACCACGTCATCTTGGGCACCACCCAGGCTCCGTATGGGGCAGTTTGTTTGCCGTTACACAGGACATCCTCGACGAGCGAAGGATTCTCTATGCCATACACCGCCCGATCGCTGACGCTCGCCGCTCTCCTCGCGAGTCTCACGCCCTGCACCGTGCCGGCCCGCGCCCACGACGAGCCACCGCCGAGGACCACCGACGCTTCTCGCCCCGCCAAGTCACGTCCCGCGCCCGACAAGAACGCCAACTCCCGCCGCGACGTGGACCGGGCCAACGAACTCCAGGTCGAGGCCCTGCGTCTGGTCCTCGACGCAGACTTTGCTGGCGCCGAGCCGGTCTTTCGCGAACTTCTCACGCTGGAGCCTGACAGTTTCGTCACGCACTACAACCTCGCGTGTGTCCGCGCCATGCGTGGGGACGCCGAGGACGCCGAGCAATTCCTCACTCGGGCGATCGAGTTGGGGTTCTGTGACCGCGTGCAGATCGAGCGTGACCCGATGCTCGCGAGCCTCCGCTCTCGTCCGCTCTACGCGAAGATCCTCGAGCACTGGGACGAGGTGCTCCGCGCCCGCCGCGACGCCGCTGTTGCCAACAACAAGCGTTCCTTCCCCTCCGCGGACTTCACCGCCACCGACGACCGTGCCCTTCTCGTCTACCTCAGCGCCTTCCCGCCCGACACCTACGCCGAGATCCAGCACGAGATGTCGCTCCTTGCCGACTGGGCCGACCGCAACTTATTCCCTGGCATTCTCGATCCGACGCTCGCCGCGAATGACGCGTGGTGCGTCGTCGTCCTCCCCGATCGAAACGACTACAACCGCTGGGTCGCATCGACCTTTGGCGCTGGCATCCAGAACGGATTCTCCACCATCGGCGGCGCCTACGAGCACGACCAGAAACGGCTGATCGCCCAGGACCTCGGCGGCACCCTCCGCCACGAGTTCTTCCACGTCCTCCACTGGCGATCCTGCACGAGACTCGCCCAAGTCCACCCCATCTGGATCCAGGAGGGTCTGTGCTCACTCGTCGAGGACTACGACCTCGTGCGCACCGAGAACGGCGACATGGATCTCACCCTCGCCGCCTCGTATCGCACCAATATCGCCAAGCGCATGGTCGAATCAAGAACCTACGTCCCCCTCGCCGCGCTCGTGAAGAAGAACCGCAACGAGTTCTTCAACGGCCCGCGCCGCATGGCGTACTACTCCGAGTCCCGGGCCATCTTCCTCTACCTCTACTCAATGGGCAAACTCAAGGACTGGTACGCGCGCTACACCAGCACCTTCAGCGAAGACCCAACCGGCGTCAAGGCGATCGAGCAAGTCCTCGGCACCACCGCCGCCCAGTTCGACAAGGACTTCTCGAAATGGCTCGGGAAACTCCCCCTCATTCCCGAGGACTCACGCCCAGGAATGCCCTCCCTCGGCGTCGAGATGTCCAACGGCGAGGGCGAGGGCCCGATCGTCTCCAGTGTTCCGTTCCCCATGCCCGTCGGCGTCGCCAAGTTCGCGCCCAACGACTGCCTCACGCACATCGACGGACAGCCCACGCGCGACCTCCCCGAACTGCTCCGAAGACTCGGCACGCTCGAGCCTGGACAGGAGGTCACGCTCCGTGTCCGACGCGGAAAGAACATCCTCGAACTTCCCGCCACGCTGCAACGCCGGTGATCGTGAATGCGGATGAACCTTCGACGCAGCGATTGCGAAGATGAACAAGGGACGTTGGAGGAGCGGCTTTGACGTGTGCGGTTGCGTTCGCCTCGTGACGGACAATCGTTCGTGCGCGCTTAATCCACGGGCGAGACCTGCTCGTTGGTTCTCGGTCAACCCTGGCCCTCGTCGGTCGGCCTCCGCGATTGCGATGGCCGACTATCGAGGCGCGGTCACGGTGCCCTCGAGGATGTCGATGCGTCCGCTGCGGAGGTTCCAGAGGATCTTGGGGGCGGTCATATTCCCCGCGGAGGATTCGTCGGCGACCGTGACGGTTCGGCCGGCGCGGGCCGCGGCGATGACCTCGCCGCTGGGTGCGTTGTAGTCGAGGAGATCGCCCTCGACGGTGCGCCGCCCGGAGCGCATGCGCACGCCTCCCTCGGCATGGGCGGTGGAGAGTTCACCTCGTGAGCGACGTGGCCCGTCGGGGGATTGGCCCGGTGTGACCTCCTCGACGAGGAGTTTGGCGCGGAGGAGGTGGCAGTCGAGGACGGTGGTGACATTGCCGCCCGGATCGCCGATGCGCTGATGGGTGAGGCGGACCGAGTCGTTCATGGTGACGGTGTAGTCGGCCTGGTTCATGCGGAGCGAGCCGTTCCACGTGAAGAGGGCATCGCCGCGGGCCATGGTGTCGGAGGTGCCCTCGCCGGTGAGGTCGATCGCGGCGATGGGGGCGCGGCGATCGACCAAGAGGAGTCGTCCGGGGCCGGGCGCGGAGAGGACGGCCTGGCCCTCGATGGTGTNNGTTGCGCGGGAGGCCCGGGGTCAGGGCGAGTTCGACGCGCTCGGCGCGGAGAGTGTCGACCGCGCGCTGGAGGACGACGCCCGAGTCGTTGACGGCGTCAACGGTCCAACTCGCGACGACGCCGCCGGAGCAGTAGGCCTCGCCCGAGAGATCGTCGAACTCCATGGAGTCGGTCCAGGAGGTGGCGAGTCGCTCGCGCTTGCCGGGGGTCTCGACGACGGGCTCGTGGGTGATCTCGCCGGGTCCAAAGACGGTGAGACGTTGGCGCGTGCCCTCGAGGCGCATCTGGGCGCCGGTGATGGTGGTGCCGTTGTGCGAGATGACCGAACGCGGGCCGATGAAGTCCACGGTCTCGTCGGCGGGGAGGGCGGTGAGTTCGTCGGACTCGGCGGTGACGCCCTCGGGTCCCGTGTATTTCACGTTGCCCTTGGCGCGGGCGTGGGTGATGGCGGGGGTGGAGGAGTCGTCGGGCGTCGAGAGTTCGGCCGCGAGGAGATCGGCCTCGATACGCGAGTCCTCGCGCTCACCTTGCACGGCCCCGGTCGCGGTGATCGACTTCACCGCGGCGTCGCGGGGCGACTTCCCCTCGACGAACTCGGCGACGATGGAGTTGGCGACGAGCGAGCCGCCGCTGGTGGCCTTGGCGACGCCACCCTCGGAGACCTCGAGGAGCGAGAGGCGGGACTCGTCGTCGGTGCTGGCGATAGGCGTGAACTCGGCGCGGATGTGCTCGCCCTCGAGCGTGCCGGCGGGGTCGGTCGCGAGGACTTCGCCTCTCGCGTCGGCGCTGAGGAGGCGGCCTGTCATGCGCTCGTTGCGGGTCTCGAAGGTGAACTCGGCGGCCTTCGTCCAGGCAACCGAGCGAGATTGGGGTTCGGTCTCGTTCGCTCCTTTCACGTCGGCGGCGAGGCGGCCGACGCCGAGGCTGGAGACGATCCCCCGGCGGAGATCGACGCTGAAACGCTCGCCCGCGGCGCTCCCGACGCTGGGCACGGTCATGGTCGCCTGTCGGGCCGTGTGCCCCGCGAGGTCGAGGATCTGGCGCGTAGCGGCGTAGTCGATCGTCTCGCCCGTGGCGGCGCTGCCGCTCGAGGAGTCGTTGAACGTCACGGTGCTCTGGGGCTCCGCGGAGAATCGCAAGGCCAGGTCGTCGTTGGCGAGTTGCCCCGGCGTCGTGGAGATCGGGAGGAGTTCCAACGCGCCAGTCCAGTGCAGCTCGATCGGGTCGCTGGTGTCTGTGGTGTCGAAGATCGTCGAGCGAACCGGCGACGCCGGCGGCTCATCAAAGGCCGCGATCGCGGTTGTGGCGAGCGCAACCGGCGCGGGCATCGGGACACTCGTCGCGCTGGTCATCGGGCCGAGAGCGCCCGGGGGGAGGTGCGTCCCCTGCGATCGCACCCAGACCTCGAGGGTGTCGGCGGTGATCGCCCGGGTCGCCTGCGTGACGCGAACGCTCTCGTGGAACATCGCGTGGTAGAGCGTCTGGGCCTGGGTGGATTCGCTTTGCGGAGCGGCGGCGGCGGTTGATGCTTGGCCTGTGGGTGGTGGCGTGGGCGTCGCGGGGCCGCTCATCGAGGTGGTCGCCCTTGCCTTGGGCGTGTAGCGGATGCCCTCGGAGGACTCGACGCGCATCGACTCG
>JRYE01000981.1_pt1 | contig 13113 bp, 11 predicted proteins | sample 235321 | NCBI WGS metagenome assembly JRYE01 (sample SAMN03074214, study PRJNA261473) | activated sludge metagenome | biome: Common Effluent Treatment Plant; feature: Wastewater; material: Activated sludge; isolation source: activated biomass in a lab-scale reactor treating industrial wastewater at... | reverse complement strand
CAACTCTTGTATTTGCGTTAGTAGAGGCTACCCACAGTTGCATGGCCATGCAATTGTGGTCGAACAATAACGTCCAGATCATCAACAGACTGCTCTAAAGTCAACTTTATCTCGTTCATGGCGCACCACAGTTGCATGGCCATGCATTCATTCATGGCCTTATAAGGTACACGCCCACGCAGCCTCTTCCTTTCACTCCCCTCGCAGGGCCTTGCGCACCTGCCGCATCAGGCTGCCGGCAAAAATGAATTCCTCCAGCTCGCGGTTGTCGCTCTTCACCAGTTCAGCGCGGGTACCTTGCCACCACAGGTGCTTGTTGTGGATGAAGTACACTTCGTCCGCGATGCCCATCAACGAGTTCATATCATGCGTGATCACCAAGGTGGTGGTGTTGAACTCCTCCGTGATCTCACGGATCAGGTTGTCGATCACAATGCTCGTTTGGGGGTCCAAGCCGCTGTTGGGCTCGTCCACGAACAGGTATTGGGGCTGCATGGCGATCGCCCGTGCGATACCCACCCTTTTCTGCATGCCCCCGCTCAGCTCGGCCGGGTACTTCTTGTCTTGGCCCATGATGTTCACCCGGTGCAGGCAGAAGTCCGCACGTTCCCGCATTTGCGGCACGCTCATGGTGGCGAACATGCGCAGGGGGAACATCACGTTCTCCAGCACGGTGAGCGAATCGAACAGCGCGCTGCTTTGGAACAACATGCCGATCTCCTGGCGCAACGCCTTGCGCCGCTCCTTGTCCATCGCCTGGAACGATTCCCCGTTGTAGAGCACCTCGCCTCGGGTCAGCGGTGTCAAGCCTACGATGCACTTGGCCAACACGCTCTTGCCGCTGCCGCTTTTGCCGATCACCTGGTTCACCTTCCCCTTCTTGAAGGTGGTGTTGATGTCCTGCAACACCTCCACATTGCCGAAGCTCTTCCACAAGCCGCGCACCTCGATCATAGCAGCAACAATTGCGTCAGCAGGTAATTTGCGATCAGGATCACCACGTCGCTGTACACCACGGCCTTGGTGCTGCTGATGCCCACCTCGCGGGTGCCGCCCCGGGTGTAGTAGCCGTGGTAGGCTGAAACGGTGGCGATGATCACGGCGAACACCACGGTCTTGATCAGTGCGTAGGTCACGATATACGGGTCGAAATCCCACTGAACCCCGGCAATGTAGTTCTCCGAGCTGATGATACCGGTGACCACCCCGGCCATCCATCCCCCGAAAATGCTCAGGAACATGCTGATCATGATCAGGAAGGGGTTGATCAGGGCCGTAGCGATGATCTTGGGCAGGATGAGGTAGCCCGCCGAGTTCACCCCCATGATGTCCAGCGCATCGATCTGTTCCCGCACCCGCATGGAGCCGATTTCCGCAGCGATGGTGGAACCCACTTTGCCCGCCAAGATCAGTGAAATAATGGTGGGACTGAACTCCAAAATGGTGCTTTGACGCACCGTGAAGCCCACCACATAAAAGGGGATCAAGGGGGAATCGATGTTCGTTTTGGTCTGGATGGCGATCACCGCCCCCATGAACAAGGATAACAGCGCCACGATACCTAAGCTCTTGACGCCCAGCAGTTCCATCTCCTCCACCGTGCGCCGCCAGTACACGCTCCGCCGCTCTGGCTTGGAGAATACCTCGCCCAGCAGCATGAAATATTGGCCTATGTGGAACAGCAGCCCCATGGGTCCTAAAAAGGCCCGCTAAAGTAGGGCCGGGCCCATTTCCCGAAACTTTTGCCGGGGCTTGGGGGCCCGCAGCAGCTTCCGCTACCTTTGCCTTCCCGGCCTTTCCGGCGGCCTCTACTTCCGAATGCCAGTTATCAGCGCGCGTCGATCCATCCTTATGGCAGGGGCCTTCCTGTTCCTCGCGGCCTGTTCCGGACAACGGCCGCGCTATGGTGCTTCGCCTTCCAAGAAGCGCGGCTGCGATTGCCCCAAATGGAATTCCTTGCCTCCCGCCAATAACAAGGACAGGAGCGTGGATCACCAGCCCCTTCATCCAAGCCCCGTATTGTATTCCCATGCCATCCTATACTGACATCCTTCGCCTGCGGACGCACTTGCCGCGCCGCGCGTGGCCGGTGGTGGAAAACTGGCTGCGCCGCAATTCCGTGCTGGTGCGCATCAGCCCCCCCCGTGTGACCAAGCTGGGCGATTACCGCACTGCGACACGCACCCAACCCCACCGCATTTCGGTGAACGAGGACCTTAACCCATATTCCTTCCTGGTAGTGCTGGTGCACGAGTTCGCACACTTCACCACGTTCAGCAAATACCGGCGGCACGAACCGCACGGTGCCGAATGGAAGGCGGAATACAAGCGGCTCATGCGGCCCTTTCTCAGCCGGGAGATCTTCCCGGCCGATGTGCTGCGTGTGCTGATCCTGCACCTGAACGACGCACCGAGCAGCAGCTGTACCGACCATGTGCTGATGCGCGTATTGAGGCGATACGACCGCGAACCCAGCCCCTTCCTGGAGGAGTTGGAACAAAACACCGTCTTCCGGTTCAACCGGAAGCTTTTCGTCAAAGGACCCCGGCTGCGAAAGCGCTACCGCTGCCGTTGCCTCAACAACCGGCGCATTTATTTGATCGACCCAACGGCCGAAGTGCAGTTGGACCGGCCCCTTTCGGCACGAAAAGCCGGTTGAGGCCAAGCCGTGCCTGCTTTTTCCCATGCGTGACCCACACACTTTTTGCGTCATTATGGCCGGTGGCATCGGAAGCCGCTTTTGGCCCATGAGCCGCACCAACCGTCCCAAGCAGTTCCTGGATTTCCTCGGATCGGGGCGTACACTGATCCAACAGACCTTCGACCGGTTCACAGCCATTTGCCCACCGGGGAACATTTACGTGGTGACCAACGCCCTCTACGCCGGACTCGTGCATGAGCAACTGCCCCTGTTGAAGCCCGAACAGGTGTTGCTGGAGCCGGATCGCCGCAACACTGCGCCCTGCATCGCCTTCGCCAATCACGTCATTGCCAAGCGCGACCCCAAGGCCGTGATCATCACCGCCCCCAGCGACCATTTGGTGAAGGATGAAAAAGAATTCCTCAGCCGACTGGACCTCGCCTTAGGGCATGCTTCCACCGCCGATTGCCTGGTTACCTTGGGCATCAAGCCAGACAGACCCGACACCGGGTACGGGTATATCCGCTTCAGCCACAACGGCCCCGCCGAACGGCCCGAGGTAAAACGGGTGGCCGCCTTCACCGAAAAACCCGATCACGACACGGCGCTGCGCTTTCTGGAAAGCGGCGAATACCTCTGGAACAGCGGCATCTTCATCTGGTCGCTGGCCAGCATCCGCAACGCCTTCGCCAAGCATTTGCCGGCCATGCAAACACTTTTTGCCACAGGCGAACAGGCCTACGGCACTCCCGGCCAGCAGGCGTTCATTGACGGTATCTACGCGGATTGCCAAAACATAAGCATCGACTACGGCATATTGGAAAAAGCCGACAACGTGTTCGTGGTTCCTTCCGATTTCGGCTGGAGCGACCTGGGCACCTGGGGAAGCCTGTACACACACCTGCCCAAGGACCTGAACGGCAATGCCGGCACAGGGAAAAAGGTGTTCGTCCGTGACGGGGCGGACAACATGGTGCATGTGCAGGACGACCGCTTAGTGGTGCTGCAGGGCTTGGACGACTACATCGTGGTGAGCACGAACGACGTGCTGCTGGTGTGCCGCAAACAGGACGAGCAGAAGATCAAGGAAATGGTGCAGGAGGTCGCACGGGATACGGGCAATCGATTCATCTGACCCTACTTCCGGGCATTCAGTATCCAGTTATCCCAGCAACCACGGCCACTTCAGCGCATCTGCATCGATGCGGCCCAGGCCGTTCGCGAATTTTTGACTAATTTTACGGCGATTCCACGGCTAGGGCCGTGATTTTCCAGCGCACGCCGATCCGGTTCCTGCGCGCTGATTCCCGGACCTGTTTCCCCGGTCTGGTTCTTTACGGTCCTTGCGCTTCTTCGGTCTATCGGCCCAAGTGTGCGGACCGCCATGCAGGACTGATCACGCACTGGTGGGCATCGTGCGGAAGTCGCGTTGCCGCGTGTCCGGTCTGCGGAGGTCGTAATGAATACACCCCAGTACCCCCACTCCGGCATCTACCAAAGCCAGCCAACCATGACCATTGAAAATTACAGCCCAGGCCTGCCGGCGGGGCACGTGCAACAAGAACAATTCGCCACCTTCCTGGAACGCCACCTGGAGCGCTTCGGAGACCCCAAGGAGCACATCCTGAAAGCCATGGCCTATGCCATGGACCCCACCCGCGGGGGGCTGATCCTGGTTGCCAAGGAGGGCGACCGGAACCTGGGCATCACCGTGATCAACGACACCCGCATGGGCGGATACATCCCGGAGAACATCCTGGTGTACATCGCGGTGGACCCCGCTCAGCGCGGCAAAGGCATCGGCCGGAAACTGATGCAGGAGGCCATTGCCCAGACCAAGGGTGGCATTGCGCTGCATGTGGAACCGGACAATCCGGCCAGGAGGCTCTATGAATCCCTCGGCTTCACCAACAAGTACCTGGAAATGCGCCTGCAGCCATGAGCACGCCATTGGACCTCTCCGCCTTCCGCAGGGAACTGCATGCCCACCCGGAGCTGGCCGGAGAGGAACGGAAAACCGCCCAACGGATCCTCGCCGTGCTGAAGGCGCTGAAGCCCGACGGGCTGCTGACGGAGCTGGGCGGCACGGGTCTTCTTGCCACCTTTGGCAAGGACGAAGCCGGTCCGCAAGTGATGGTGCGCTGCGAGCTGGACGCACTGGCCATCCCGGAAGTGAACGACTTCGAGCACCGTTCGGTCATTCCGGGGAAGTCGCACAAATGCGGGCACGACGGCCACATGGCCATCCTAACGGGCCTGGCCGAAAAGCTGTCCAACAAGCGACCTGCGCGCGGGCGCGTCCACCTGCTGTACCAGCCTGCGGAGGAAAATGGCGCCGGGGCGGCCTCGGTACTGGCAGACCCACACATGAAGGACCGGCACTTCGACCTGGTGCTGGCACTGCATAACCTGCCGGGCTATCCCTTGGGCAGCGCCGTGGTGCGCAAGGGTGCCTTCACCGCCAGCGTGAACAGCCTGGTGATCACCCTGCAGGGTAGGACCTCCCATGCGGCAGAGCCTGAGCACGGCATCAACCCCGCGCTGGCCGTGGCCGAGATCCTGGCCGGGTCGCAGGCCCTGCAGCACAACATGCCCGAGGAGGACGGCTTGCGCGTGGTGACGGTGGTCCACCTGGACCTCGGCAGCAAGGACTACGGCATCAGCGCCGGCCGCGCCGAAGTACATCTCACCGTGCGCTGCTGGACCGATGCCGAATTGAGGCAATTGGAGCAGGAGGTTGAGCAACTGGCCCGGACCACCGCCGGGAAGCACAAGCTGTACGTGGACATCCGCCGATGCTTCACCTTCCAGGCCAACAGGAACGAGGATGCCGCCGCCGAGCTGGTGGAACAAGCCGTGCGAAGCACCGGCCATGCCTTGGTGCCGCGCGCGCATCCCTTCAAATGGGGTGAGGATTTCGGCCTCTTCACCGCACGGTACAAGGGCTGCATGTTCGGCCTGGGCGCCGGCGAGGAACAGCCGGCCCTGCACAATCCGGACTACGATTTCCCCGATGCGCTGATCCCCCACGGCGTGGCCATCTTCGAGGCTGCGGTGCGCCAATTCCTGGACGGCTGATGTTCGATGCCTCCACCATTGAACTGAGCACGGCCGCCCTGCGCAACAACATCGCATTCATCCGCCAGGCGCTGGCACCGGGCACCCGGCTCTGTACCGTGGTGAAAGGCAACGCCTACGGGCACGGCATCGGCACCTTCACCGGCTTGGCCCGGCGGCTGGGCGCCGAGCATTTCGCCGTGTATTCCGCCGCAGAGGCCTACCAACTGCAAAAGAACCTGGCGCAAGGTGTGGCCATCTACATCATGGGCGATGTGGACGGCCCTGCGCTGGAATGGGCTGTAGAGCATGGCGCAGCCTTCAACATCTTTGAGCAGGACCGGCTCTCACAGGCCATCAGGGCGGGGCGCGCACAGGGAAAACGGGCACGGGTCCACCTGGAGGTGGAAACGGGCATGCACCGCACCGGCATTCCGTTGCAGGAGCTGCCGCTGGTGCTGGAAAGCTGCAAGACGCATGCGGATGCGATCGACCTGCAAGGCATCTGCTCCCACCTGGCCGGCGCGGAAAGCGGGGAGAACCATCTGCGGATCGCGGCGCAGAAACTGCGGTTCCAGGAGGCCTTGGCCATGGCTGCGGCCCATGGTGCCGTGCCACCCCAGCGCCACCTGGCCTGCTCGGCGGGCATCCTCAATGAGCCTGACACGCTGTACGACATGGCCCGTGTGGGCATCCTCCACTACGGCTTCTGGCCGAACGGCGAAACGCGGCAGCACTACATGGAGGTGCATGGTCTCAAGGAAGACCCGCTAGCCCGTGTGATCCGCTGGCGGAGCCGGGTGATCGCCGTCTCCACGGTGCCCCCCGGGGGCTTCGTGGGGTATGGCAATGCCTTCCAAGCCCAGCGCGAAACAAAGATCGCCACCATCCCCACCGGCTACGCCTACGGCTATTCCCGGAGCTTGAGCAACACCGGGCACGTGCTGATCCACGGGTGCAAAGCCCCGGTACGCGGCATCGTCAACATGAACTGCATCACGGTGGAGGTCACGGACATCGAAGGCGTGGAGAAAGGCGACGAGGCCGTGCTGATCGGCAGCCAGGGCGGAGAAAGCATCAGCGTGGCCTCCTTCGGTGACCTCAGCGACCAATTGAACTATGAACTGCTTGCCCGGCTGCCGCATGCCATCCCGCGCGTGGTTGTGGACCAACACCCCTGAATCATGGCCTTCCTCGAACTCTACCGGGCACCGCTCCGGCACAACCACCGCTTTCTGGCCAAGCTCTTCAAGACAAACGGCATCGAATGGGGCATCGTGACCAAACTGCTCTGCGGCAATGAGGTCTTCTTGCGCGAAGTGGTGGCCCTGGGCGAAAAAGAATTTCATGACACCCGAATCAGCAACCTCAAGGCCTTGAAGAAGTTGGCGCCGGAGGCGCAGACGGTGTACATCAAGCCGCCAGCCAAGCGTGCCATCCCCAACCTGGTGCGCTATGCCGACGTGAGCTTCAACAGCGGCCTGGAGACCCTCCGGGAGCTGAGCGCCGAGGCCACACGGCAAAAGCGCCCCCACAAGGTGGTGATCATGGTGGAAATGGGCGACCTGCGCGAGGGCGTGATGGGCGACCACCTCGTGGACTTCTATGCCGACGTGTTCCGCCTGCCGAACCTAGAGATCGTGGGGCTGGGCACCAACCTCAACTGCCTCAACGGCATCATGCCCACACAGGACAAGCTGATCCAGCTAAGCCTGTACAAACAGCTCATCGAGGCGAAGTTCAACAAGAAAATCCTCTGGATCACCGGCGGCACCAGCGTCACCATCCCCCTGCTGCTGAAGCAACAACTGCCCAAGGGCATGAACCACTTCCGGGTGGGCGAAGCGCTCTTCTTCGGCAAGGACCTCTTCACCGACGGCATGATCAAGGGCATGCGCGATGACGTCTTCAAGCTGCATGCCCAAGTGATCGAGCTCTACGAGAAGCCGATGGCCCCCAGCGGTGAACAGCGCACCAACGTGGCCGGGGTGAAGCCCGCCGTGAAGGATGGCGACATCGGCAGGACAGCCTACCGGGCCATCATCGACATCGGCCTGCTGGACGTGGACCCGAAGAACCTGAAGCCGATCACCCAAGAGGTATCCATCATCGAGGCCAGCTCGGACATGCTGGTGCTGGACCTGGGGATCAACGCCGGAAAGCACAAGGTGGGAGACCTGATAACCTTCAGCACCAACTACATGGGCACGCTCAGCCTGATGAACTCCAACTACATCGACAAGGTGGTGCGGCCGGGAACCGCCGCCGCCCACTGAGGCTTCGGACATACTACGACCGCTGCATGGAAAAAACCCCGAAACCCGGCCTTGTCCGCACGTTCGGGCTGGGCATGGCCACCATTATTGTGATGAGCTCCATCATCGGCTCGGGCGTGTTCAAGAAGGTGGCCCCAATGGCCGAAGCACTCGGCTCCCCGGTCCTGGTGATCCTGGCGTGGGTGCTCGCCGGCCTGTTGATCCTGTGCGCGGTACTGAGCATCGCCGAACTGGCCGCGATGTACCCCCACGCCGGCGGGGCCTTCACTTGGCTGGAACGGGCCTATGGCCGGATGACGGCCTTCCTGTACGGCTGGTCCTGCTTCACCGTGATCCAAACGGCCGCCATCAGCTCGGTGGCCTTCGTTTTCGCCGGCGCCGTGAACAGCATCCACCCTCTGCCCCACCTGCCTGCCGATCTGGAAGGCTTGTCCTTCCTGGGCATCCACCCGCTGGACAACATCGGTGCCAAGGCCGTGGCCTGCGCGCTCATCATCGCGCTCACCTGGGCAAACATCCGGGGGGCCCGGCAAGGCGGCTTCATCAGCCTGGTCTTCACCCTGTCCATCGTGCTCTGCATCGCTTTCATCATCGGCGCGGCCTTCAGTAGCCCGGCCGGTGGCTGGCACACGTTGGCCGTACACGGTGCCGGTTACCCTGCGGATGAATTCACGGTGGTCGGCTTCATCACCGTAATGTTCATCGCCCTGCGGCATGCCTTCTGGGGCTACGAGGGCTGGATCGCGCTGGGCTTCATCGGCGAGGAAGTGAAGCGGCCCGAGCGCAACCTGCCGCGTGCCATGGCCTATGGCATCGTGCTGATCACCGTGCTGTATGTGCTGATCAACACGGCATACCTCTATGTGTTGCCCATCGGTGACCTGCTGGACGGCCTGGCCGCCGACCAGAACAACATCGCCGCCGTGGTGGTGATGGACCACCTGTTCGGGAAGAGCGGCGCCCTCATCGTGAGCGCCATGATCATCATCTCCACCTTCGGCTGCACCAACGCCACCAGCCTGGTTTCCTCCCGCATCTATTACGCCATGGCCCGGGACGGCTGGTTCTTCCGGTCCGCAGCCCGCACCCATCCGCGCCACCGTACGCCCCACGTGGCGTTGATCTACCAATGCGTCTGGGCCTGCCTGCTGGTCCTCTCCGGCTCATTCGACCTGCTCACCGACCTGGTGATCATTGCCGCCTTCGTGTTCTACGGCCTGGTGGTCTTCGGCGTCCTGGTGCTGCGCCGCAAACGGCCCGCGGTGCCGCGCCCGTACAAGACCTTCGGCTATCCGGTCATTCCACTGATCTTCACCCTGTTGTGTGTCGTGCTGCTGGTGGTCACACTGATCGGGTCGCCTGCCCGTTCGGCTGCCGGCCTGGTCCTGATCCTTTCCGGGCTGCCCTTCTTCTTCCATTGGAACAAGAGCCGACGCCAACGGATCACGAAAGAAACGTCGTGAGCCCCCCCCGGCCGGCCGGCCACCCACCCAACTCCTTTATGGGTTTCCTTTGCAGCCCGCATGCAGCCCCCCCCCTTGATCGCTGACGCACACGCCTTCAGCCAGCTGATAGGCCACCTTGCGGGCACCCCCGTGGTCGCCCTGGACACCGAGGCCAGCAGCTTCCACCGCTACCACGAGCGCCTCGGCTTGGTGCAGCTCAGCGACCGCCAAGACACTTGGCTGCTGGACCCGCTGGCAATTGCGGACATGGCACCCTTGGGTGCGCTCCTGGGCAGCGCCGAAGGTGAGACGGTGATCCACGACGCCGACTACGACCTGCGCCTGCTCAAGCGCATGTACGGTTTCCGCGTGCGCCACATCTTCGATACGCTCATCGCTGCTGAACTGGTGAACGAGCCCGAATTGGGCTTGGCTTCATTGATGAAGAAGTACTTCAACATCCAGCTGGACAAGCGCTACCAGAAAGCCGACTGGACGAAGCGACCCCTGACGCAAGGCATGCTGGACTATGCGGCCATGGACACCCGGAACCTGATCGCCCTGCGCGACGTGCTGGCCGCAAAGCTGAACGACCTGGGACGTATGGCCTGGGCCGTGGAGGAATTCGGCCTGTTAACGGAAATCCCTTTCCAGGCCCATGACGACCAAACGCCGGGCTTCCTGCGCATCAAAGGTGCCAAGGCTATGCGCCCGAAGGAACTCGCCATCCTGCGTGAACTGCACGCCTGGCGCGACAGCGTAGCGGCCCGCATCGACCGTGCCCCCTTCATGGTGCTGGGCAATGAGGTGATGCTGGCCTTGAGCCGGCAACCGGTTTCTTCCCTGGCTGAACTGGCCGTGCTGAAGGGGATCGGGCCCTCGATCATGGAGAAGCACGCAGCGGACATCCTGGCTGCCGTGGAGCGCGGCCTGGCCGTGCCAAAGGACCAATGGCCCCGCATGGAGCGCCCCAAGCGCTGGCCCCGCGACCCTGCGTTCGATGAACGCTTCAAGCGCCTCAAGGTAGTGCGTGATGAGCTGGCCGCCAGTTACGAACTACGCCCCGGCATCATCGCTGCCAACCAGTTGCTCACCGACATCGCCCGTGCAAAGCCGGCCGACATGGCCGCATTGCAGGCCGTGCCCGGCCTGCGTAAGTACCAAGCACAGGAATTCGGGCTGGCGCTGCTAGAGGTAGTATAAACCACGGTGCTTAGCCCAGATCCATCTGTAGCGGTGAATCGTGCTGTGCCTTTCCACACGTTCCGCCCACCGCCCACACCCTACGTTTGCCCCTGCCGCCACCTCCTTGCGGCACAAACGCAGACATGAGCTGGGAACTGATTGGCTACGCCGGTGCCGTCCTGATGGGCTTTTCCCTCGGCCTGCTCGGCGGCGGAGGCTCCATCCTCACCGTGCCCATCCTGGTGTACCTCTTCGGGATGGATGTGGTGACCGCCACGGGACTGTCGCTCTTCATCGTGGCGGCCACCAGCGGTGCGGGCCTCTTCAGCCACCACCGCCAGGGCAACATCGAGTGGCGCACCGCGAGCATCTTCGGAGCCGCGTCGATCTTCAGTGTGTATGCCACTCGTCGCTGGTTGGTGCCCGCCCTGCCGGACCCACTGCTGCGTTTGGGCGGCGTGGCTGTGGGCAAGGGCGAGACCATCTTGGCGCTCTTCGCGGTGGTGATGCTGCTTTCGGCCTGGAGCATGATCCGCCGCAGAAACCACCCTGTGCACACCGGTGATGGCCGCCTTCACCTGCCTTCCCTCCTGCTGATCGGCCTGCTGGTGGGCCTGCTCACCGGCGTGCTGGGCGCGGGCGGCGGCTTCCTGATCGTCCCCTCCTTGGTGCTGCTGGCCGGGGTGGACATGAAACGCGCCGTGGGCACATCCCTCCTGCTGATCACCGTGAACTCCTTCATCGGCTTCCTCGGCGACCGGCACGTCCATTTGGCCGACCACGTGACGATCCTGCTGCCCTTCTTAGCCTTGGCCATGCTCGGCATTGTTGTTGGTGCCCGGCTCGGCAAGCGCACCAGCAATGCAAAACTGCGCCCGGCGTTCGGCTGGTTTGTCCTGGCCATGGGCACCTACATCCTGTTGCGCGAACTTTACACCTTGAACGGATAACTTCGAATTTCTTCACCACAGCGGCACGGGGAACACAGAGAAATGCGGATCGCGATTGCACCGACCAGTAAAACTCCGTGCCCTCTGTGCCTCTGTGGTGAAAAACAACCCAAACCGACCCATGAAGATTGAACAGATCTACACCGGCTGCCTCGCACAAGGGGCCTACTACATCGAGAGCAATGGCGAAGCCGCGGTGATCGACCCGCTGCGTGAAAGCCAGCCCTACATCGACCGCGCCGAAAAGAGCGGAGCCAAGATCAAATACGTGCTGGAAACGCACTTCCACGCCGACTTCGTAAGCGGCCACGTGGACCTGGCCAAGCGCACCGGTGCCACCATCGTGTATGGCCCCACCGCCAAGACCGATTTCCCCGCGCACATCGCCACCGACGGCGAAACGCTAAAGCTGGGAAAAGTGACCATCAAGGTGTTGCACACACCGGGGCACACCATGGAAAGCGCCACCTACCTGCTGCTTGACGAAAAGGGAAAGCCGCACTGCATCTTCAGCGGCGACACGCTCTTCATCGGCGACGTGGGACGCCCGGACCTGGCGCAGAAGGAGGGCAGCATCACCATGGAAGATCTTGCAGGCCACCTGTACGATTCGCTGCACACCAAGATCATGACCCTGCCCGATGACGTGATCGTGTACCCCGCACACGGTGCCGGCAGCGCCTGCGGCAAGAACATGAGCAAGGAGACCAGCGACACCCTGGGCCACCAGAAGCAGGTGAACTACGCGCTGAAGGCCGCCACCAAAGCCCAATTCATCAAGGAGGTCACCGATGGCATCCTGCCGCCGCCAGCGTACTTCCCGCAGAACGTGGCGATGAACCGCGGTGCCATCCCCAGCTTGGAGGCGGTGAAGAAGACCGGCCTGCGCGCGCTGACGCCCGACCAGTTGGAACTGCTGGTGGAAAGCGAAGGCGCACTGGTGCTGGACACGCGCCCCGCGCAAACCTTCAAGGACGGCTTCGTGCCGCGCAGCATCAACATCGGCCTGCGCGGTGATTTCGCGCCGTGGGTGGGCACCCTGATCCCGGACGTGAAGCAGCCGTTGGTGATCGTCACTGAGCAAGGCCTGGAGGATGAGGCCGTGACGCGCCTGGCCCGCGTGGGCTATGACAACGTGCTGGGCTACTTAGAAGGCGGCATCGCTGCATGGAAGGCCGCAGGGCGCCAAACCGATACCGTGGAAAGCATCAGGGCGGAAGAATTCTGCCGCAGGGCAAAGGCCGACCAACTGCACATCTACGACGTGCGCAAGCCCGGCGAATGGGATGCACAGCACCTGGTAGGCGCCACCTTCACCCCGCTGCAATTCCTGAACGACCACTTGGCGGACTTCGACAGGGAGGAAACCTGCTACCTGCATTGCGCCGGAGGGTACCGCAGCATGGTGGCCGCCTCCCTGCTGAAGGCGCGGGGCCTGCACAACGTGGTGGACGTGGCAGGGGGCTTCAGCGCGATCCAGTGCACGGACCTGCCAACCACCGGCGTGGGCGGCACAAAGCAGGCCGCCCGCGGAGAACCCAAGGGCGGGGAGCCCCCGC
>JRYE01003681.1_pt1 | contig 13118 bp, 11 predicted proteins | sample 235321 | NCBI WGS metagenome assembly JRYE01 (sample SAMN03074214, study PRJNA261473) | activated sludge metagenome | biome: Common Effluent Treatment Plant; feature: Wastewater; material: Activated sludge; isolation source: activated biomass in a lab-scale reactor treating industrial wastewater at... | reverse complement strand
GTCTTGGTGACCTCGAGTGTGAGTGGGGCTGTGTACGCCGGGCTGAGGTATGCCGCGAGGGCGCAGCCCCCGGCAAAGACGAGTTGCCCGAGCACGCCATGCAGCACCGCGAGCCATCGCTGGTCGGCTTCGGGATCAGCGTTCCCAAAGCGGACCCGATAGCCGCCGAGTATGCCCTGGGCGACGACAAGCGCCAAGATACCGACNNGAGGCCAGGACGGAAACGGTCGCGGCGATGACGGCCATGCCCGCGAGCGTGCCGAAGAGTCGGTGTGAGTGCTCCAGGAAGACGCCCGGCTCGGAACGTGGCCCGATCGGATACAGGAACATCATGCTCCCGAACGTCCCCGGCCAGTCGGGCACGGCCATGCCCGAGTTCGTGCTCGTCACGAGCCCACCGATGGCGATGAGTGGCACCATGGCGAGCGCCATCACGCCGGCGATGCGCGCGTTCGCCTGCACGCTTGTGATCGTTCGTGATGAGCGCGCAATCGCGTGGGTCAGCAGCGAGATCACCAGCGACGTCGCGAGAAAACCGAGCACGATGAGCGCGGCATCGGGACGCGTGGCGCCCGCTTCGCCGGTTGTGGTGGGCGATCCGGTGAGCTTTGACCCGACCGCGAGCAACCCGATGGCGCCGGCTCCCACCCCGGCGATGGCCGCCACTGTCCAACTTCGTGACGGCGCGAGGCGCGTGGAGACAAGTCCCGCAAGAATCCATGCGGCCCCGATGATTCCCAGCGCGACAGGCTCGGCCACGCCTGACCAGGGGATGTGCGTCGCGAACCAGGCGACCCAGATGCCCAGCGAGATGGCGAGTGCCCGGAGGATACCGAGTCTCCAAGTTGCTGCGATTTCAGTGGTTGCGTTTATGGATTGGGTGTTCAAGGCCATTGAGCGAGACTCCTGACTCTTGATCGAGATCGTGCCAATGTGTGGTTGATAGTAATTTGTTAGGAATACGAAGAGATTTCGACTTGGTTCTCGGGCTTTGATGTTCTGCCAAACACGAACGGTTTCCGGTTTGACAGTAATCTGCGTGTGCGGCTAAAAATAGGCTGACCAAATCCTGAACTCGTCGCCGGGGGCATTCGGAACGCGCCACGGTGACGCCAATTGGAAAGGGGTCGCCTGGTGTCCGTCTCGATATTTCCGAAGTCGATCAACACGATTCGTGTGATCGCGGCCGTCGTGGGGCTCGGGGGCGCCTCCTCGGTGGTCGGCGGGATGTGGTATTACTTCACGCCGAAGTATTGGAGCGTGGGGTACCAGCCGACGCAGCCCGGCGGTGGGTTCAACCACCAGATCCACGCGGGGAAGTTGGGGCTGGATTGCCGGTATTGCCACACCAAGATCGAGCAGAGCGACGAGGCGAACATCCCGAACGTGGCGACGTGCTACGGCTGCCACGCCGACGGGCGTCTTGCGAAACTTGTCGATCCCTCGCCGACGAACACGCACAAGGGCAAGACGCAGTTCATCCGTGACGCGTTTGCCGTGGACGCCTCGATCGAGTGGCGTCGCGTGCACAAGGTGCCGGATTATGTCCGCAACTTCCCGCACGCGGCCCACCTGAAGGTCGGCGTGAGTTGCGTCTCGTGCCACGGTCGCATCGACACGATGCCTGTCGTCTATCAGCACGAGCCGCTGAGCATGAGTTGGTGTCTCGATTGCCACAAGAGTGGCAAGGAGAACCTCGTGGATCCGTCGCGTGTGACGGATCTCGCGTACGCCGAGGAGACTCTCCGTGAGCGTCAGAAGGTCAGGTCAGAGACAGGAAGTTCGCAGGGCACGCTGGGCGACACGAAGATCCCGGCGTTCCACGTTCAAGGCCCGACCAACTGCGGCGCGTGCCACTACTAGGTCCAAACTGAGTCATTGTTGATCCGGATCGATACCGCTGGGCCTGTAACGCACGACGCTTCGCCCGGCAAAGTGAGCAAGAACCATGAGCCACGCCGATCAATGTCCATCGACGAACGGGGCGAAAGCCAAGTCGCCCAAGGCGTCCCGCGAGGAACTCGCCGGGATGCGGCGCGATCTGCCCCGTCTCCACGGCAAGCCGGTCTGGCGCAGCCTCGAGGAGGCGGTGGACTCCGCCGACTTCCGCGAGCACCTCGAGCGTGAGTTTCCCGCGGGCGCGTCGGAACTCTCGCGTGTCAGTGGCGAAGCGGAGGCGCTCGGCGTGGGGGGCGTCGCGGGCGGCGAGACACGCCGCGACTTCCTGAAACTCATGGGTGCCTCGATGGCGCTGGCTGGCGTTGCGGTCATTCCCGGCTGCCGGCGTCCCGACCACAAGATCATGCCCTACTCGCGCGAGGTGCCCGAGGAGATCGTCCCCGGCAAACCCCTCTTCTATGCGACGAGCATGCCGCATCCCGATGGCGGCGCCGAGGGCCTCCTCGTCGAGACCCACGAGGGTCGTCCCACCAAGATCGAGGGCAATCCGCTGCACTCGATCAATCGCGGTCGCGCCTCGCTCTGGTCGCTCGCGAGCATCCTCTCGCTGTACGACCTCGATCGCCTGAAGTGGCCCGAGTATCGCGGCGAGCGTGCGGCCAACGCGCCCAAAGATGCTGAGCCGACGTGGGACGATTTCAAGGCCTGGGCCGGGCCGCACTTCTCGACCCACGCGAACGATCGTGGTCGCAAGCTCGCGTTCATCGTCGAGAAGAAGTCGGGGCCGACGCGTGAGGCGTTGCGGGCCGCCGTGAAGAAGCGATTCCCCGAGGCGTCATGGGTCGAGTATCGCGCGATGGACGACATCGCCTCGATCGAGGGCTCGCGTGTCGCATTCGGCACACCGATGCGCCCGCTGTACAACTTCTCGCGTGAGAGCACCAAGTGCATCCTGTCGCTCGACAGCGACTTCCTGGGCTTTGGGTCCGATGGTCTCACGAACGCCCGAGGGTTTGCGAGCACGCGTCGCGTGATGGACGTGCACGACCCGATGAGCCGTCTGTATGTCATCGAGCCGGGGTTCACCGTCACGGGTGGTCAGGCCGACCACCGCCTTCGGCTGTCGCCCTCGCGTGTCGTCGCCGCCGCGGTCGAACTCGCGAAGTACATGCTGCCCAAGCTGGGCCAGGGGAGCGCGGCACTCGTCTCGGCGCTCAACGCGGTCAAGGCGGCACCTCTGAGTGATGACGAGTCCAGGTTTGTGCAGTACGCCGCGCAGGATCTGCTCGACGCGACGAACCGCGGCAAGTCGCTGATCGTCGCCGGGCCGAGCATGCCCGCGGCGGTCCACGCGATCACGCACGCCCTCAACGCCGCGCTGGGCAACGTCGGCTCGAGCGTCTCGTACCTCCCGCTGACCGACGAGGAGGCGATGAACGGCACGACGATGCTCTCGCAACTCACGCAGCGCATCCTCGCCAACGAGATCTCGACGATCGTGTGCGTCGAGGCGAACCCGGTCTTCAACGCGCCGGGCGATCTGAAATTCGCCGAGGTCTTCGCGAAGGTCCCGATGCGGATCACGCTCTCGGTCGGATCGACCGAGACGGCCGCGGCCTCCACGTGGGCGCTCAACGGGACGCACTTCCTCGAGTCGTGGGACGACACAATCGCGTACGACGGCACGATCGCGCCGACGCAGCCGATGATCGCGCCGATCTATGAGCCGGCGCTCAGCGAGGTCGAGTTCCTCTGGATGCTCGCCCAGGACGCGATCCCCGAGAAGATCGAGGCGTACGAGATCGTGCGCGACGTGTGGAAGCAGAAACTCGGGGATGCCGACTTCGAGAAGAAATGGCGTCGCGCCCTCTTCGATGGCGTCATCGCGGGGAGCACGGCGAAAACCGCGACCCCGGTCGCCGACCCCGCGAGCGTGGCGCGTTCGCTCGGCTCGCTCGATGGTCTGGCGAAGGAAGGTCTGGAGATCGTCTTCACGATCGGCCGCATCCACGACGGGCGGTACGCCAACTGCTCGTGGCTGCAGGAACTCCCCCAGATCGGGACGATGGTCACGTGGGACAACCCCGTGCTCGTGAGCCCCAAGACGGCCGAGCGTCTCGGGCTGGCGCCCGTGTCGTACAGCAGCCGCGATCCCAACACGATCTACGACGACGAGAAGTATCCCAAGGCACGGATGGCCGACATCACGCTCGACGGGCGCACGGTTCGCGCGGCGGTGTGGATCCTCCCGGGCATGGCCGACGACACGATCCTCGCCACGGTTGGCTATGGACGGGAGAAGACGGGTCGCGTCGCCGATGGCGTGGGGTTCAATGTGTTCCCGCTCCGCCACTCGAGCATGGCGTCGCGTTCGGCGGGTGGCGTGGTCGTCGCGAAGGCCGACGGCACGCACATGATCGCGAGCACGCAGAACCACTGGTCGATGGAGGGTCGCACCTCGATCGTGCGGACCGCCGATCTCGCCGCGTGGCAGAAGCACGGTGGCCTGATGAAGGAGGGTGGCAAGACCTTCTACCAGGACTCCGCCGAGATCAAGTTTGGCGAGTGGCTCGGCGAGCTCGCGCACGCCCCGCCGATGAAGTCGATCTATGAGAATCCCTACAACGCGTCGAAGGGCGACGCCGCTCCCGGGTCGGTCTATTCGATGGATCAGCAGTGGGGGATGACGATCGATCTCGCGTCATGCACGGGCTGCGGCGCGTGCACCGTCGCCTGTCAGAGCGAGAACAACATCCCCGTCGTCGGCAAGCGCGAGGTCGCCAAGGGCCGCGAGATGGCGTGGATGCGGATCGACCGCTACTTCGTCGGCGACGACTTCAACAACCCCGAGTTCATGCTCTCCCAGCCCGTCGCCTGCGTGCACTGTGAGAACGCCCCCTGCGAGACCGTCTGCCCCGTCAACGCGACGGTGCACGGGCCCGAGGGGATCAACTACATGACCTACAACCGCTGCATCGGCACGCGCTACTGCGCCAACAACTGCCCCTACAAGGTCCGTCGATTCAACTTCTTTGAGTACGGCAAGTTCTCGTTCAACGGCGACTACATCGGCAAGGACATCGTCGAGTCCGTCGCCCCCGATCGCGGCGGCGTCAACGGGAGCGGCGAGCACAACAAGATCAACATCAACCTCATCCCGCCGCGTCTCCGCTCCACCAAGGAGAAGATGGCCGAGATCGAGCGCATGGGCAAGAACCCCAACGTCACCGTCCGCATGCGTGGCGTGATGGAGAAGTGCTCGTACTGCATCCAACGAATCAACGGCGCCCGCGTCGAGGCCAAGCTCAAGGACCTGCGCGATGATCAGGGGCGCGTCGTCGTCCCCGACGGGTTCTTCCAGGTCGCCTGCCAGCAGGCCTGCCCCAGCGATGCGATCACCTTCGGCAACACGATCGATCGCAAGAGCAAGGTCCACCACACGCGCAACCACGCGCGGAGTTACATGCTCCTGGGCTATCTCGACACGCGCCCGCGCACCAGCCACATGGTTCGCATCAACAACCCCAACCCCGCGCTCCGCACGCCGGTCGCCGATCCCGTGCACCACGAGGGTGGGCATGAGGGCGGTGGTCATGACGAGACGGGCGCCGGGCACGCGCCGTCGGAGCACTCCTTCCGCATCGATCCCAGGAAGCGCCGCGGTGATCGGGGCTACGCCCTCAGTCTCAACGTCCTGTCGGACCAGAACGCCGGCATGGGAGTCCACGCATGAGCAGTTCCTCGACGCACCATCCCGACGACCTCGCCGCACGTCGCGAGGCCGGCCTCGAGCGGGGCGCCAACATCGGCTTCAACCTCGATCCCGTCACGGGTGACGGCTCGCTGATCGACACGCCCGGCGTGCGCTCGCCTCTCGTCCTCAACAACCGCACCTTCCACGAGATCACCGACATCGTCTGTGGCTATGCCGAGAACCGTGCGCCACGATGGTGGCTTCCGGTTTTCATGGCATCGTTCACGCTCGCCCAGATCGGCGGGCTGTTCATTCTGTATCTCGTCATCACGGGCATCGGCTCGTGGGGTATGAACAACGCCGTCGATTGGGCGTGGGACATCACCAACTTCGTCTTCTGGATCGGTATCGGGCACGCCGGCACGCTCATCTCCGCGATCCTGTGCCTGCTCAAGCAGAAGTGGCGCACGGCGGTCAACCGCTCGGCCGAGGCGATGACGATCTTCGCCGTCATCTGCGCCGCCACGTTCCCCGGCATCCACATCGGGCGCCAGTGGATGGCGTGGATGCTCCCCCCGATTCCAAACGCCAACGGCATCTGGCCCAACTTCCGCTCCCCGCTGCTATGGGACGTCTTCGCGATCTCGACCTACGGCACGGTCTCGCTCCTGTTCTGGTACATGGGCATGATCCCCGACCTTGCCGCCCTCCGCGATCGCGCCCAGATGCGTCTGCTCAAGGACCCCGAGCGTCCGGTCCTGACGCCGCTCATCCCGATCCGGATCGACATGATCCGTGCGAGGATCTATGGGCTGCTCTCGCTCGGCTGGCGTTTCAGCAGCCGCCACTGGCACCGATATGAGGCGGCGTACCTCATTCTCGCGGGCATCTCCACTCCGCTGGTCCTCAGCGTGCACTCGATCGTGTCGTTCGACTTCGCGACGTCGGTGCTCCCCGGATGGCACACGACGATCTTCCCGCCCTACTTCGTCGCCGGCGCCATCTTCGGCGGGTTCGCCATGGTGCTCCTGCTCATGATCCCGCTGCGGGAGTTGCTCCCCAACTTCAAGGACCTGCTCACCCTCCGCCACCTGGAGAACATGGCGAAGATCCTCCTCGCCACGGGCTCTATGGTCGGCTTCGCGTACTCGATGGAGTTCTTCATCGCGTGGTATGGCGGGAGCGAACCCGAGGTCTACGCCTTTATCAACCGTGCCACCGGTCCCTACTGGTGGGCGTACTGGACGATGATCACCTGCAACGTCCTCTCGCCGCAACTCTTCTGGATGAAGCGGATGCGTCAGAGCCCCGCGGTGATCTTCCTCGTCTCCTGCCTGATCACGATCGGGATGTGGTTCGAGCGATTCGTCATCATCGTGACGAGCCTGCACCGCGCCTACATCCCCGCCGAGTGGCACATGTTCCACCCGACGCTGGTGGACATCATGATCTTCGCCGGCTCCTTCGGGATCTTCATCACGCTCTTCCTGATCTTCATGCGGGTCATCCCCGTCTTCGCGATGGCCGAGCTCAAGGCCGTCATGCCCCAGGCAAGCCCGCACCACCACGACGACCACCACGATCACGCCGCCCACGCGGCGACCGGAGGGGCCCACTGATGTCCCACGCCACCAAGGTGTACGTGACCAAGTCCGGCGAGGAGATCTTCGGCGTCATGGCCGAGTTCAAGAATCCCGCTGATCTCTACCACGCCGCCGAGAAGACCCGCGATGCGGGCTTCACCCATTGGGACGTTTACACACCCTTCCCCATCCACGGCATGGAAGAAGCGATGGGCGTGAAGCGCACCATCCTTCCCGTGATCGTGTTCGTCATGGGAATCTCGGCCGCCGGCCTGGGCTACCTCATGCAGTGGTGGATGAGCCGCGATTATCCGCTTCCCGTGCAGGGCAAGCCCTACGACGCGTGGGAGGCGTACATCCCGATCACGTTCGAACTGGGCATCCTGATCTCGGCGTTCACGGCGCTCTTCGGGATGCTCATCATGAACGATCTTCCTCTGTGGTTCCATCCACTCTTCAACCGCGAGCGGTTCCTTCGCGTGAGCGACGACCGCTTCGTCATCGCGATCGAGTCCAAGGACTCGAGGTTCGACCCCGAGAAAACCAAGGCGTTCCTGAGCGGCGCCGGCGCCACCCATGTGGAGTTCGTGGAGCAGTAGGCCACGCAAGGGAACACCATGAGCACCTCCCCGATGAGCACGACACAGACAGCACGGCACGGCGGGATCGGCGTTGCCGGTCTTCTGGCGCTCGCCTCGATCGTCGCCGGCGGCTGCCGCGGCGAGCGATCCGACAAGCCGCCGCACCAGTTCTTCCCGGATCTCGACGACCAGCCCAAGTGGCGCACGCAGTCGAAGAGCGAGTTCTATGAGGACGGACGCATCATGCGTCATGTCGTCCCGGGCACGGTCGCCTTCGGCCAGAACGCCATGACCACGGACGATCTGGAAAACGCCGACTGGGCCCAGCGCCGTGCCGCCGATCGTGAGATCTATCTCCAGGACGACACGGTGTACTTCACGGGCCTCGCCGACGCCTCCAAGCCCGACTCCTTTGTCGACACGCTTCCCGCGCGGGTCGTGGTGGATGACGCGCTGCTCGCGAGGGGTCGCGAGCGGTTCGATATCTATTGCTCCGCATGCCACGGCTACGCGGGCGACGGCCAGGGCATGGTCGGGCGCCAATGGGCCTACCCAGTCCCCAACTTCCACGATCCCAAGTACAGCGACAAGACGCAGAAGACCGGCAAGGACGGGTACATCTTCTCGACCTCGCGCCACGGCGTGGAAAACGGCGCCAAGATGCCCGGCTACGCCCACGCCCTCTCGATCAGCGACTCGTGGGCCATCGTTGCCTGGATCCGTGTTCTCCAGGAGAATCGGACCACCACACCCATCACTCCTGCCGCGGCCCCCGCGAATCCGGCGGCCAGCACAACCACGAACTCCACGATGAACCCGACCACCACTGGGGGCCGCTCATGAGCCAGATCTCGGCCGAATCCGCGAGCGTCCGGGCGGCGATCAACCATCCCGCGCTCCGTGACCTCTCGAACATCACGCTCCCCACCGGCTCAAAGGCAATGAGCCAGGGTCTGATCGGAGTGGGCGCTGTCCTCGCCATCGCGACGATCGGTCTGGCCAAGGCCGGGCTCGCCGGCGTGAGCGCCGCCCAGGGCCTCGCCGCGGTCCACGTCGGGGCGTGCTCCGTCCTCGCGATCTGCTGCGCCGCGACGATCTTCGTCATGATCTTCCACCTGCTCAATGCCGGGTGGACGGCGACGGTCCGCCGCCAGTTCGAGAACATCGCCGCCTTCACGCCCTTCGCCCTCATCTTCGTCGCGGTCATCGCTCTGGTCGACCTGTTCATGTTCCACGGCAAACTCTTCACGTGGATGGACCCCGCGATGCGGAGCGACCACTTCCTCCAGAAGAAGTGGGCCTACTTCTACCTTCCGGCGGCCCTCCCCACGGGTGAGCACGCCAGCGACCTCGTCTTCCCCCTCTTCTTCTTCGCTCGCATGGCGTTCTATGCCGTCCTGTGGACGTTCCTGACGCGGCGTCTGATCTCCCTCAGCCGCGCCCAGGACACCCACCCCGACCCGTACCTCTCGGCGAAGGCTCGCTTCACCAGTTCCTGGGGCATCCTCGCGATGGCCCTCTCGACCGCCTTCGCCGGGTTCGACTACACCATGTCCCTCGACTTCCGCTTCTTCAGCACGATGTGGGGCGTGTACTTCTTCGCGGGCGGGGCGTATGGCGCGATCGCCGTCGTCATCTTCCTCTTTGCTCGATTGAACGCCGCGGGCAAACTCAAGGGCCTCGTGACCCAGGAGCACTTCCACGACCTGGGCAAACTGATGTTCACCTTCACCATCTTCTGGGCGTACATCGCCTTCAGCCAGTACTTCCTGATCTGGTACAGCAATCTCCCCGAAGAGACGCACTACATGATCTATCGCACGGAGAACTCCTGGAAGACGTTCTTCGTCGCCATCATCCTCGGGCACTTCGCCTTCCCCTTCCTTTTCTTCATCAGCCGCATCGTCAAGAAGAACGTCGGCCTCGCCGCCCTCGGCGNNTCGGCGCGTTGGTCGCGTTGCTCTTCCATGTTGCCGATGTCTACTGGATCGTGCGACCGCTGACCTACACCGGAGTCCCCGACGCTGAAGTCCCCGGGGCCGGCCGATTCCTGATCGATGCGCTTGGCATCCTCGCTGCCTTCGCCTGCTTCGCGGGGTTCGTAGCGATGCGGATGCGCTCGGTCCCGCTCGTTGCGGTGAACGATCCCTGGATGCCCGAATCTCTGGAGCACAAGAACTACGTCTGACCTACCGACGTCCCCATTGAACCCACCCGGGCCCACCCGCCCGAGGAGACCGTGACCATGGCCCACCACAACCCAACACTCGGCCACACCCCGTCGCTCCACGAGCACGCCGACGACTGGCACAGCCATTCCCGGGCCGAGGGCATCCCGCAGCAGGAACACGCCGGCATCGCTAATGCGAGCGTCATCTCCCTTTGGGTCTTCGCCACCATTGTCGCCGTCGGGATCACCGTCGCCGCGCTGTGGTACTACTTCCAGTCGTACACGGCCCAGTACCGCGACTCGTTCGTCGAGCGAGATGGATGGACGCGTCTCTCCCAGCCCGCGCGGGAGTACAAGGCCACCGCTCGCGAGCAGGTCGACGCGAGCCTCGATGCCGCCCGCGCCGCGGTCATCAATCGATACAAGTCCCGGGGTTCCTGATCACGATCAAGAAACACTGATCCAACGCTCGCCATGATGCAAGACGCCACTCCAGCACGCCGCACACGACTTCGGGTTTTCGCCCGGTTCGTTGTCGCCGCGCTGGCGGCGTTCGTGTCCCTGCCGAGTCTGGCCCAATACAACGAGCAGCCCGAGGCCACCAAGGGTCTCGACATCGAGGAGCACCTGGGCACACAACTTCCCGTCGAGAGCACGTTCACGAATCAGGATGGCAAGGCCGTCCGCCTGGGCGACTACTTCAACTCCAACAAGCCCGCCATCGTGGTGATGGTCTACTACAACTGCCCCGTCGCGTGCCCCGCCGTGCTCGACAAACTCCTCTCGGGCGTCAAGAACATCGATGGTCTCGATGTCGGCAAGGACTTCCAGATCCTCGTCTTCAGTTTCAACCCTGACGAAACGCCCGGCCAGGCCAAGGCCCAGCAGACCTACTTCCTCAACGCCTACAACCGTGACACGAGCGACACGGCCGTCGCCCAGAACATCAAGGATCACTGGCAGTTCCACGTCGGCGACACAACCTCCAACCGCGCCCTCGCCAACGCCCTGGGCTTCCCCTATCGCCGCCTGGACAACGGCGAATACGCCCACCCGACCGCGATCTTCATCACTACTCCCGACGCCAAGATCGCCCGCTATTTCCACGGCTTCTCGTACCCCTCGAAGGACCTCAAACTCGCCTTGAACGAGGCCGCCTCGGGCCGGCTGATGAAGTCCATCGGTGAGCGGATCGTGGCGTACTGCTACCTCTACGACCCCAAGTCCGGGTCCTACACGCTCCAGGCCTTCCGCATCATGCGTGTCGGCGCCCTCGCCACGCTCGTGCTTCTGGCCTCGACGATCGCCATCTTCCTTGTCGGTGAGCGTGCGATCAAGCGCCGTCGCCGACGCCTCGAAGCCGAGGCCGCCGCCACGAGTTCGACCGATTCCGTTCCACACGATTCGCCCTCTGACCGTCCGTCGCGAGAAGACTCCGCGACAGGCTCGGGGACCCACGCATGATCGACACGATCCTCTCCATCCCGACGCTCACCACGCTCGCCGAAGCCGATTTCTTCAAGAGGCTCTGGCTCCGCAGCGATGCCGCCTCCGAGGCCGCCACGCACACGGACTTCATGTTCATGGCGATCTGGTGGATCTGCGTCACGTGGTTCGTCTTCCTCATGGTGCTGATGGCGTACTTCGTCGTCCGCTACCGCCGTGTCCAGGGCAAGCCGGCCGAGCCGAGCAATGCCCACAACACCACGCTCGAGATCGTGTGGACGATCATTCCCACGCTCTTCTTCGTCTGGATGTTCTTCGCTGGGTTCAAGGGCTACATCGCCAAGCAGATCGCCCCGGGTGATGCCGAGGAGATCATCGTCAACGCGAAGAAGTGGAACTGGACCGTCACGTATCCCGGCGGGTACACCTCGTTCGACACGAAGGACCTCGGCGCAAAGACACAGCCGGTCTTCTACATCCCCGCGGGCAGGCCCCTCAAGTTCCGCCTCCTGAGCGCCGACGTGATGCACGCCTTCTGGGTCCCCGACATGCGGATCAAGTCCGATGTCTTCCCCAACCGTTACACGTACGTGTGGTTCGACGCGAACGAGCCCTCGGGGAAAGAGACCATTACACGCGACATGGTCCAGAAGGGCTTTGAGGATCTCATTGGCGCGCCCTACGCGGACCACTGGCTCTTCTGTGCCGAGTACTGCGGCGACGACCACTCCGAGATGGCCGCCATCTTCCGCGTCGTCCCCGAGCCCGTCTACAAGAAATGGCTCGTCGCCCTCGACAAGGCCTCGCAGAACATGCCCCCGTGCGAGCTCGGCGAACGCACGTACAGGATGCAGTGCGCCGCCTGCCATAGCGTCGATGGCTCCAAGAACACCGGCGACGACCGNNCGATGGCTCCAAGAACACCGGGCCTTCGTGGAAAGACTTGTTCGGCCGAACCGAGACCTTCACCGACGGCTCCACCGGCGTCGTCGATGAGAACTACGTCCTCGAGTCCATCATGACCCCCGCGGCCAAAGTCGTCCAAGGGTTCCCCAACTCCATGAACAGTTTCGCGGGCCAACTCTCCGACAAGCAGATCAACGGCCTCATCGCCTACATGAAGAAGATCAGCGCCAACTACAAGGGCCCGGACCCCTGCGCCGGGGCCGTCGCCCCCGAGGGCGAGGCACCCGCCACACCAAGCACCGAAGCACCGAAAGCCGAATCCACGCCCGCCGCCCACTGAAGTTCGAACCATCGCGATCCCCTCGCGTGAGTAGGAAGTAGCCATGAGCACGATCGACACATCCAGAGCCAAGCCCCACGAGCCATCGCACGGGCACCACGATGAGAGTTACCTCGCCTCCCGAGGCAGCCTCTTCTCCAACATCTGGGACTGGGCCACCACCGTCGACCACAAAAAGATCGGCGTGATGTACCTCTTCGCCGTCCTCGTCCTCTTCTTCATCGGGGGTCTCGCGGCGATCCTCGTGCGTCTCGAACTCTTCGAGCCGACGCGCATCGTCGGCGGCAAGGTCGTCGGTTCGCTCTTCCAGTCACTCACCGCCCCGGAAGCCACGAGCACCGCCGCCGGCAACAACTGGTACAACCGCACCTTCACCCTCCACGGCGCGATCATGGTCTTCATGGTCATCGTCCCCAGTGTCCCCGCCTCCCTGGGCAACTTCTTCCTCCCCATCCAGATCGGCGCCAAGGACGTCGCCTTCCCTCGCCTCAACCTGCTC
>JRYE01000238.1_pt1 | contig 13166 bp, 11 predicted proteins | sample 235321 | NCBI WGS metagenome assembly JRYE01 (sample SAMN03074214, study PRJNA261473) | activated sludge metagenome | biome: Common Effluent Treatment Plant; feature: Wastewater; material: Activated sludge; isolation source: activated biomass in a lab-scale reactor treating industrial wastewater at... | reverse complement strand
GAGGCCGGGATCCCCGCCTCGGTGCGTCCGACGACGGGCCATCCGATCGTCGTGGGGCACGACCGGCCGAAGGTCGCCAAGGGCACGCCGCATGTGCTCTTCTACGGGCATTACGACGTGCAGCCGCCGGACCCGCTCGCGCTCTGGACGAAGCCGCCGTTCGAGCCGCGCATCGCCACCGACAAGGCGAACGGAAAAGTCATCGTGGCGCGCGGGGCCGAGGACAACAAGGGCCAGCTCATGACCTTCCTCGAGGCGGCGCGCGCCTATAAGGAGGTCGTGGGGTCGCTGCCGGTCGCCGTGTCGGCGATGATCGAGGGCGAGGAGGAGTGCGGGTCGCCGTCGCTGCCGGGATTCCTCAAGAAGAGCGGGCGCGAGATCACGGCCGATCTCGTGCTCGTCTGCGATACCGGACAGTGGGACAAGGATACGCCGGCCATCACCACCATGCTGCGCGGGCTCGCGGGCATCGAGGTCGTCGTCAGGGGGCCGGCCCGCGACCTTCACTCCGGGATCTACGGCGGGCCGGCGATGAACCCGATCCGGGCCCTGGTTGGCATCATCGGCAGGATGCACGACGACAGAGGGCGTATCCGCATCCCCGGGTTCTACGACGGCGTCACGAAGCCCTCGAAGGCGCAGCTCAAACAGTGGCAGGCGCTGGGGCTCGATGCGAAGCTGCTTTTGGGTCCGGTCGGCCTTTCGCAGCCGGCGGGAGAGGCGTCCTTCTCGCTGATCGAGCAACTCTGGTCGCGGCCGACGCTCGAGTTCAATGGCATCACGGGCGGCTATCAGGGGGCGGGGTCCAAGACCGTCATCCCGGCGCAGGCGTCCGTCAAGATCACCTGCCGGCTGGTGCCGGGGCAGGATCCCGAGCATGTGCTCGATGCCGTGCGCCGGTTCGTGACCGACAACCTGCCGGAGGACTGCGAGGCGGAGTTCATAGGTGGGCACGGCAGCGCGGCGATCGGGTTCGACACCTCGGCGCCGGCGATGCAGGCGGCCGCCGCAGCGCTCGAACGGGAGTGGGGCACGAAGACGGTGCTCATGGGCTGCGGCGCGTCGATCCCGATCGTGACATCGTTCAAGTCCGCGCTCGGCATGGACAGCCTGCTAATCGGCTTCGGCGTCGAGGACGACCGTATCCATTCGCCGAACGAGAAATACAACCTGAAGAGCTTCAGGAAGGGCGCCCGAAGCTGGGTGCGGATCCTCGATGCGCTGGCGCGGCAGGCTCACTGACGATGCGCGCGCCTCCCAAGCTGACGCTGCCCGGCCTCATTGCGCTGATCGCGATCGCGGCCCTGCTCATGTACTTCGAGAACAAGGAGGGCGGCGCGCCTCAGCCGCAATCCAGCGGGCCATCGACGACGGCCGTGCGGCCGGACGACGCGGCGGCCTTCGACTACTATTCGCTCGTCCTCTCCTGGAGCCCCACGCATTGCGAGACGCCCGAAGGGCGGAACGACGAAACGCAGTGCGCGCGGCGCGACGGGCGGCGCTATGCGTTTATTCTCCACGGGCTCTGGCCGCAGTATGCGCGCGGCTATCCGGAGAATTGTCCGGCGGGCTCGACCTGGGTGCCGCAGCCGGTCGTCGACGGCATGCTGGATGTCATGCCCAGCAAGGGACTCGTCATCCACGAGTACCGCAAGCACGGCACCTGCTCGGGACTTTCTCCCGATGATTATTACCGCATGGCGCGGCGGCTCTACGAGAGCCTGACCATCCCGGCGCGCTTCCGGAACCCCACGGCGGCGCAGTTCCTCGATCCCAAGGAGGTCGTTGCCGCGTTCGTCTCCGCCAATCCCGGGCTTAAGTCCGACATGATCGCCGTCACGTGCGGCGGGCCAGGGAGCCGGCTCCGCGACGTGCGCATCTGCTTCTCGAGGGCGGGCGAGCCGCGCGCCTGTGGGCCGAACGAGGCGCAGGACCGGCTCTGCCGCAGCACACGCATGCACGTGCCGCCGGTGCGATAGGGCATTTTCCGACGCAGCGGCTTCCGGTTCGTCGTAAGAAAATGCGGCCGATCAAAAACCTGAAGCGTTTTGCGATCCGATTCCATTGGGTCGCAAGACGCTCAGACGAGGTGCTCGGCCGGAGCATTGCTGTAATCGGATCACGCGCAGTGGTGGATAATTTTGCGGTGCCGCGCGGCTGCCGCATTCGGGCTTGTCGCCGGCCGTTCCTCCCCGCAAGCTTCGAATCGTGATGCGTTTGGTTTTCGCGATGCGAGGCTGGACGCATATGCAGGGACTCGCCAACGAACGCGGCTTCAGGCCGCTTCTCGACGATGGTTTCCGCGGCGCGCGGGGCCGCGCTTCTGCCGGCGCCGCGCGGGCGATGCGGCCGGTCCCGGACGGCCGCAAGCTGAGGGCGACCGGAGATGCGCTCGACGGGCTGGGCGGGCTCGGCTGGAGCGTGCTCGGGTTCGTCGCCGGCGCCGTTTTCTGGCATTTCGTCGGCTTCTGGGGCTTTCTGTCGAACGTTGTCCTCCCCGAAGCACCGCTGTCGCATGCGCGGCAGGCCGGCTTTCATGCTCCGCCGCCCGCGGTGCGGCCGCATTGGCTCCAGGTTGCGGACGCGTCGCCGGCGCCGTGCACGCGGCTATCGCGCGACCGGCGCACGGGCGCCACGCGGGCGGGATCCTGTGACGGCGATCCGGCGGTGCTGCCTGCGGATGCGTTCCAGGGGCGCGAGGATCGCATGCCCGTCGGGACGGCGCCGGTCGTCCGCGACGACTGATCGCGCGGTGGTGCGAGGCGGCTTTTTCATCGCGTGTGGCAACGCGTGCAAGACGCTTTTTAAACAATATGTTCTAGGTATGGGCGCACGCAGGGTATAAAGATCTGTCCACCGCCTGCCTGAAAACGGCCCTCAACGGAGGCTACCAGCACGCGGTCTTTGGGCTCATGATCGTACGTGCGGCATCTCGTGGAGTCTGTGGTTATGAACGTTGCGGCCGGACAGAGCTGGACCTATCGCGCCCCGAAAGGCTTCGAGGCCTCCAGGCTGCTGATCGGTGCCGTCGCAACGTTTGGCGGCAATCGGACCATCGTGTGCTGCGCTGCGATTCATGCGCCGCGGCGTCATGCGGACGGCCGCCTCGACACGATCACCATTCCGTTCCTGCCGATGACGGATGCCGCGTTCTGCGCGAGCGTGGTCGAGCTATGCGACGACGCGGCGGAGCTGCCGCAGAGCTTCGTCGAGAAGCTCTCCGAGTGGTCCAACGATCCCAAGGGGCAGATCGCGTTCACGGTTCCCTTCGAGGGCTTTCTGGACCAGATGATCGCCAGCCAGATGGCGGAGATCGCCGGGCGCTCGGCGGCTTAGAGTTGCTTCGGGGCTCGCGTGCCGGACGCCGATCCTTGCGTTGTGGCCGCCATGCGTGGCGTCAGCCTGTCTTGTAGAGGCGCGTGGGGCGCCAGGCGGCGGGGGCGAGCGCGATGTAGCCAAGGCCGCCTGTCGGCATGTCGGCGGTGTCGAGCCGGGTCGGATCGAGGCTCCAGCGTCCGGCGAGCCGCAACACGTGCTCCTCCGTGGGGTAGAGGATCATCGCCCCGCCCGCATCGCCCTTGCGGCCGCGCACGCCGCGAAAGTCGAACAGCTTGAGACCGAGCGCGCGCTCCTCACGGGTTGCGCGGCCCCGGTTCCAGACCACGCCGGAATCGGTGATCGCGAACGCGCGCACCACGCGGCCCTCGAGCAGGCGCGCCCAGGCAAAGAGGTCGATCGGCGGATAGGCGAAGAAATACTGCACCTCGACGAAGCGATGTCCGAGACGGGCGAGAAGCGGCGTGCATCTGTCGGCGAAGGAGCGGCCGATGGGATGGGGAAGCGCGAGACCCACGACGAACGTCCAGCCGTTGACGGGGGGCGACACGAAGATGTGGTCGTCGCCGAGCGCCGCGTCGTAGACGGTGCCGATCCCGGATCTCCAGTTGCAGGGCTCGGCCGCGAGAACACCGAGCTCATCGAGCAGCGCGTCCGTGTCGCGGGTGCGCACGGCGAGCCACGCCATCCGGTAACCGAAGGCGGCCGGAGAGTCGGGGCTCTGCTCGAAGACGATGCGCGTCTCGGCCATGCGCGGGGCAAGCCCATAGGCCGCGATGGCGATCGTGAGAGCGACCATGATGGCTATCGTCAGAATCACGGCGTGCCCGGTGTCTGCCTGTCCGGATTTTTAGGGTGCGCCGCGGTCGGATCAAGCACCTCGCCGCAAGAGCTGGGGGAAAATCGGGCTTCGGCCGCGCGCCCAAACCAACGAGGCCAGCCTTGCCGTCGTTCGCAGGCTGCGGGGCGCGCCGGCGACATGGGCGAGACTGGCCTCTCTTACCGCCGCCGGCCTTCAGCCGGCCGGGCGGCCGCGAGACGGACGCGCGATGACGAGGGCGATGCGCGCCCCTCTTCTGGTCCTCTCGAGCGGGCCGGCTGAGCAGGCCGTCCGCACGCCCCTACGAGGGGAGGGGCGAGAGGATCAGTCCGGAATTCATCTGGAGGCAGCGTAGCGGCGCTCGGTGACAGCGCGATGACGCGTCTGCGACGGCCGCGTGTCGGCACGCGGCGGGATGCGCGCAACACCCGGGCCGGTGTGGCGGCCCGGACCAGCCCATGGGACGGGCCGGCGTTTCAGGGCAAGGTTACTTTGGCGGTGAAGACGAAGCGCTCGTCGCAAAGATCCGCGCTGGTGCAGAGGCCGCCGCCACCCGGCACGACGTCGATGTCGCTATCCCAGTAGCGGAAATCGAACGTGAACTTCTCGACCGAGAGCGCCAGGCCCGCGTTCCAATACTGGTAGTCCTCGGTGCGGGTGCCGCCGGGGGAGAAGCCGTCATTCCGGTCGCCGTAGACGGTGCCCCAGGTGCCGCTGATCGAGGGGCTGAAAATGCCAACCTGCGGCAGCGCGTAGGAGGCGACGCTCTCGAGCGTGAACACCTCCCCCACCTCGCCGCCGTATTCCGGCGACCAGTAGAGCGTCGTGCCGCTGGTCAGGCCCCTGATCCAGGGAGACTCCATGCTGTAGCCGGCCTTCAACTCGACGAAGTCAAGCTCGGCGCCGGAATCGTTGGCTGCAGGGTAAGCGTAATAGAGGACGCCGAAATCGAACGTGATCGGGCCCCAGAACCGACCGGGCCCAATGGTGGGCCTGAAGCCGGCGTAGAGGTCGATCTCGGCATTGGGCGAGCCGGGGCCGAAATCGACATTCGAAGCCCAGATGCCGGCATAGAAGATGCCGTAGGTCAGATCGACGGAGCCCTGTGCGGCGGGATCCTCGAGGGTCTGCGAGATGCCGCGGAAAACGTAATCGCTGGTGGCGCCGAGGGTGACGGAGAAATCCAGCTTGCGCCCTTCGGACATCGCGCCGTAGTCGTCGGCGCGGGCGAGATCCGCGAAGCTTACAAGCGCTGCGCCGGCCATGAGCGTGCGCACCGTTTGCCCGAGAGACGCCATTGGTTACTTCCTTACGCCAACCGTGCCCGCTCCCCTCACCGAGGGCGGGCGCTTTCCTCTCCGCAGAAAAGCTCAGAGAGGGTGAGCGGACAAGGGCAAAGGGGGGATGTCCCCAATGTCCCCCGCGGCTTGTGTCTCCCGCGCAACGTGCGCGGGGTGCCGCCCAAAAGAAACGGGACCCGCGAGGGGTCCCGTTCAGTCCGTGACGGATGCGTGGTCCGATCAGGGCAGCGTGATGCTGGCCGTGAAGACGAAGCGCTCGTCGGCGACGCCTGCGCCCACAAAGTCGTCGAACCCGGCATCATTGTCGGTGTCCCAATAGCGGCAGTCGAACGTGAACTTTTCGACCCCAAGTGCGAGGCCGACGTTCCAGTAGGTGGAATCGACGTTAGAAAAATCACGATTGTCGACATGGCCGAGCGCGCCGCTGATGCGCGGCTCGAAGATCATGACCTGGGGCAGCGCATAGGAGAGCAGGCCTTCGTAAACGAAGTACTCGCCGTTGTCGTACTGAGCCTCAGGGCTCCAGTAGAGGTTGGCGGTGGCCGTCAGCTTCGGCAGGATGTCGCCGCTCACGCCGGCCTTGAGCTCGAAAACGTTCTTGTCGCCCGGTGGCGAACTGGTCGAGCCCGGATAGACATAATAAAGAACGCCGAAGTCGAAGGTCGCGGGACCCCATACCGGGCGGATGCCGCCGTAGAAATCGATCTCGGCGGCCGAGCCACCGACGAAATCGCTATCAACGTTGGACCCCCAGATGCCGGCATACAGGATGCCGTAGGTCGCATCGAGGCCGAGCTGGGCTGCCGGGTTTCTCGTCGGTCTGGCTCACACCGCGGAAGACGTAATCGCTGGTGCCGGTTGCGGTGGCCGAGAAAGAAAACTCCCGCTCCTCGGCGAGAGCAGGGAATGCGAGGCAACCGACGACGGCGGCGGATGTCACCAGGCTGCGCGCCTTGCGTAGAGTATTGTACATAAGAATGATCTCCCAGACTTGCTCGGGGACGACGCACGGTTCCCGGCAACGTGTTCAAGAATCCAATAACGACAGGAAACCGCTTTGGGGGACCTCAAACAAGCGATAAGCGCTCATTCCCATGTGTTTCACAGGACCTGTGGCGGAGCTGCAACGAGGTGTGGTCAATATTTATGCGGTGCTCCCAGCAAACGGGCAAATCATCAAGGATTTGGCAACAATCGTTGAAAACCAAAACGGGTCTGACCCCTATATTCCGTTCGGATTGTTACCTAGGTATAGACTAGCCTGGCGACGGGACCTTTCGAGGTTCCTCTCCCAATGCCGGGAATCGAAGGCCAACGTGCCATAGCCAACCGTGAGTCCCGCGGGATGCGGGAGTCGAAGGCTGAGGGACCGGATATAAGCGTGAGGCCAGCATCGGATGCTTCGCCGTCCGCCCGGTCTTTGCGTGCCCGCGTCGGCAAGTTCCGCTAATTGAGGAACTCCGGCGCACGGGCGCCGCCGTTCACAGGACCTCTCCATGCCGACCGACGGCGTCTCGCCCCCGATCGTCCTCATCACCGGAAGCGCGCGGCGCATCGGGCGGGCGATCGCGCTCGATCTCGCGCGCGCCGGATGGCAGGTCTGCGTGCATTACCGCCGGTCCGCCGAGGAGGCGGCCAGGCTCGTCTCGGAGATCCGTAGCCTCGGCGGGACGGCGGCGGCGGTGGCAGGCGATCTCGCCTCGGCGGCCGATGTCGCCCGCCTCATTCCCGACTGCCGCGCCGCGCTCGGGGCGCCCGTCTGCCTGATCAACAACGCGTCCGAGTTCCAGGTGGACACCGTGGCGACCACGACGCCGGACACCTGGGACACACACCTCGACATCAACCTCAAGGCGCCCGTCTTCCTGGCGCAGTCGCTGTTCCTGAACCTGCCGGAAGGGAGCTTCGGCAACGTGATCAACATCATCGATCAGCGCGTGTGGAAGCTGACGCCGGACTTCTTCTCCTACACGATCTCGAAAGCCGGTCTCTGGACGGCCACGCGCACGCTCGCGCAGGCGCTCGCGCCGCGCGTGCGCGTCAATGCCATCGGGCCGGGGCCGGTGCTCAAGAGCATTCACCAGACGGACGCCGAGTTCGCGCGTGAAGCCCATTCGACCCTGCTCGGGCGGGGGCCGAGCCCGGAGGAGATCGCGGCCGCGGTGCGTTTCATCCTCGCCTCGCCGTCGCTCACGGGACAGATGATCGCGCTCGACGGCGGCCAGCATCTGACGTGGGCGGGGGGATGAGCGCGGGCGGCCAACGCGCGGCGGTGCCACAATTCCTCCCCCTCATCCTCCCACTGATGCCCCAAACTTGGGCCACGGGTAGGTTTGGGGTCGGGTCGGAGGTTCGGGAGTAAACCAGCTCTTAAGCTTAAGACGTTAGACCCATCATTCGGTTTGTTGGGCGCCAACCCACGTTGAATTTCCAGATTGGAGTGTGACGGCCGCTACTTCGATCATCGCGCATCGAGAGCAGGTCACACCTTTGGCGCCGCGTAGAAGATTGGGGTGTCCTATGACCTGCCGATTAGGGTCCTCGCGTTCCGGTATTGCCGTTTGCGCGTCTCTCGTGCTGATCCCTGCCGCGGCGGAGGCGGCCGAGCTGCCGCCGATCCGGACGGATGGCTCGAACCGCGTGGCCGAATGCGCGACCCCTGGCCGGCTGACCCTCTACCTCAAGCAGCGCAACCCGAAGCTCAACCCCCGCTACGAGGGCCTGGCCGGCGAATACATGCGCCATGGCGAAGCGCTGCACGTGCGCTGGGACTATGCTTTCTTCCAGATGCTGCTCGAGACGGGCTCCCTCACCTACGGCGGCGACGTCAAAGCCGATCAGAACAATTTCGCGGGTCTCGGGGCGACCGGAAAAGGCGCGTCCGGCGAGCGTTTCAAGGACATCTCGACGGGCGCGCGCGCGCACATCGAGCATCTCGTGATGTACTCCGGCGAGCGGGTCGAGAATCCCGTCGCCGAGCGCACCCGCAACGTCCAGGAGTGGGGCGTGCTCACGAAGTGGCAGAGGAGCCTCGGCGACTCCATCACGTTCAGCCAGCTCGCCAAGAAATGGGCGCCGGGAAGCCGGCGCTATGCGGCCGATATCGAGGCCATCGCCACGCGGTTCTTCGAGGGCGTCTGCCGGGAACCCGATCCCCAGCCCGAGCTGATGGCGGCGCTCGGAGATACGCCGGCGCGGACCCGCAAGGCCGATGCGGCCGCCCGCGTCGATGCGGCTCTCAAGGCGTCGGAGCAGACCGCCGGGGCTCGGGTCGATCCGCTGCCGACGGTGGAGAGCACCGCGGCGGCGTCCAAGGCGAAGCCCGCCGGTGCTGCCTCCGCGGCGGAGGAGACGCTGCCGGTCAAGGGCGCGGCGGCGGTTGCGGCTGCGGTCGCGACGCCTCCGCCCACCTCGGAGACGAAGGAGAAAGCGACCGCTACGGCGAGCGCGCCGCCTGCGGTGAAGGTCATCAATGCGGCTCCGACGACGGATGTTCCAGTCGCGCCAGCGGCGGCCCAGAGCGCGGCCGAAGTGTCCGCTGCGGCCCAGGCGTCCGGCAAAGCCATCGAGGTGGCCGCGCTCCCGGGCACGCTCAACAGCACGGGCGAGACCAAGGCGGCGGGCAAGTCCGAGAAGAAATCGGACAAGAAGCCCGACAAGAAGGAGGCCGCCGCAGCCGCCGGCAAGTGCCGCGTCTGGACGGCGAGCTATGGCGGCTCGAAAGCCATCATCATCAAGGCCGTCTCCGACAAGACGACGAACTACACCGTGCTCGACGTGAACGAAGGCACCGAGAAGCGCGAGGCCGAGGCGTACATCAACGCCTATGCCAAGGGCGGACAGTCGGTCGGCGAGTTCGCGAGCCAGACGCAGGCGCTCGAAAAGGCGTTCGAGCTGTGTCCCGAGGGCTGACGGGGATGATGGCGGCACCCTTGCCCATCATGACGGCCATCGCCTCGCGCTGCTCACGTCCGCTGCGGTGCGCGGCCGGGCTTGCGGCGGTCCTGGCCGTCGCGGGCGGCGCCGCGCATGCCGTGCCGACGCTCCCCGAGATCCGGCTCTCCGCAAAGAACGGCGTGCCCCAGTGCGTGACGCCCGAGCGGCTGATGGCGTTCCTCAAGCAGCGCAACGGCAAGCTCGACCCGCGCTTCCGCAACATCGCCTCCTACTACAGGCAGCACGGCGAGGCGTGGGCGGTGCGCTGGGACTACGCCTTCTTCCAGATGGCGATCGAGACCAACTTCCTCACCTATCGCGCGCCGAGCGGCCGCATGGGCGACGTCGATCCGCGGCAGAACAACTTCGCCGGCATCGGCACGACCGGCGGCGGCGTGCCGGGCGACAGCTTCCCCGACGTCTCGACCGGCGTCCTCGGGCAGATCCAGCACCTCGTCGTCTATTCGGGTGAGATGGTCGCCGAGCCCGTCGCGCCGCGCACGCGATTGAAGCAGGACCACATCCTCGCCAAGTCGCATGAGCTCAAGCGGCCCGTGCGCTTTTCCGACCTCGCGGGACGCTGGGCGGCGGATCGCAAATATGCCGGCTCCATCGAATGGGTCGCGACGCGGTTCCGCGCCGAGTACTGCGCAGGGCGCGCCGCCGGCCAGGCAACGGAAGTGCTGCCGTGGCAGGGCGCGGGCTCCCGGCCGTTGACGGGGGCGGCGCTCGCCTCTCCCGTCAAGGCCGTCTCGAGCTGGGAGCAGGAGGCGCCCGGTCCGAAGCCCAAAAAGGCGAAGGCCCCGCCGCCAGCGAAGGTCACGGCTCCCAAGCCGGCCCGCGCGGCTGCTCAGCCGGTTCCCGTTCCTGCCGTTCCGATGGCGACCCCGCCCGCAGCCGACGAGCCGGCCGCGCCGTTCCGTCTCTTCGTCCCGCCGGCCGGACTGGCGGAGGCAAGGATCGAAAACGCGCCGCGGGCTGCAAACGCGGCGGACGAAGCGTCCGGGCCGGCGGATGCGGCGCCTGGCGCGGTCTCCGGCAAGACGGTCGCCGGTTTCATGATCGGCGGCGTGGGCAAGCCCGACTATCCGCCGCCGTCGGGGCTCGGCGTCAAACCGGGCCGTTGCGTCATCGAGACGGCCCGCTACGGCGGCGAGACGACGGTGCTCGTCAAGGCGCCGGAAGGCCCGGACGTGCACTACGTCGCGCTTTCGGTGCTCGACGGGTTCGAGGCCAGCATGACGCAGACGTTTCTCGACTCGCGCCCGGAAGGCGGTGAGGTGCTCGGCACCTTCGTCTCGCGCGACCACGCGATGGCCCGGGCGCGCGCGCTCTGCCCGGACTGAGGCTCTCTGTTTTGTTTGACGCGTTTTCTTAATGCGAAGTGGTGTCCACTTCGCTTGAAAACGCTCTAAGGCGCAGGCGCCAGATATTTGAGGGCGGCTGACGAGATGGCGCCGCCGACCACACACGGGATGCCGGCCACCACGACGCCGCCGGCCGCGGCGCCGACGCAGCCGAGCGCGAACACCGTCTGCCCCACCTGTCCCCACCAGGCGAAGTCGCGCGACTTCTGCGAGCCCTTGGTCTTGAGCTCCTCGATGGCCGCCATGGCGTCCTTGCGGATCTTTCCGGTCTCGAACGTCTCGGCCGCCTCGATCACCTCCCGCAACGGCTTTCGCACCGGGGCCGGCTGGCTGTTCATCTCCGCCGACAGGATGTCGAGCAGGTCCTTTTCGCGCGACGCGTTGGTGGCGAGCGTCCACTTGACCATGGAGCCGGTGGTCAGCTTCTCGATGTCGTTCTTGTCCTCGGCGAGGGCGAGCGCGCCGACGATGCGCCGGATCGGCTCCCGGTCGCCGGTCGCGTAATAATAGCCCCAGAGCGTATCGATGACGTAGGCGCCGTCCTCGACGGGGAGCTCGGCCAGCGTCTTGCCGTCGCCATAGAGGTATTTGCGGATGAGGACCATGCGCGCGGGCATGCGCTCGACGAATTTCTCCAGGAGGCCCTTCCAGTCGGCGAGGCCCGAATAGGCGATGGCGCGGATCAGCACCACCTGGTCCTCGGGCGGCATCGGAAAGATCCGCGCGACCAGCACCTCGGCGCGGTCGGGATTGGCGCCGAGCACGCCGGCGATGAAGCCGATGTAGACGCCGGCCTGCTCCAGCTCGCGGAACAGGCCGAGATCGCCCATCGCGCGCACGGCCTCGGGCAACCGGTCCGGATCCGGCGCCTTTCGATAGCCGTTGATCCATTTCAGGATGTGCTCGGACTTGCGGAACTCGGGCGCGGGCTCGCGCCCCGCCTTGGTCTCGGCCAGCGTGGGCGCGAGCGCGAGCAGCGCCAAAAGAAGCACCGTCAGAATGCGCATGGCCGTCACCTGTGGACGCGCCTTCCTCAATCGCCTGTTGGGTATCCCGCCGCCAAGGGCCAGGAAGTCCTGGGCGGTTTTGTGGCGAACGCGGCGGGCGTCCCGGGCGCCGGACGCTTGACGGGCGCGCGCGGGCCGCCAATGTTCCGGCCATGCCCATGTCCGACGACAAGTCCGAGGGACCGCTCGCCCCCGCGACGGCCAGCGAGCCGCCCGCGAGCCATCCGCCCGCGGGTCGTTTGCCGGCGACTGGCCCGGACGTCATCGCCGGCTATCTGCGGACATTGACCTCGGGCCCCGGCGTCTACCGCATGCTCGATACGGCCGGCTGCGTCATCTATGTGGGCAAGGCGCGTAATCTCAAGGCACGCGTGCAGAACTACACGCGCCTCGCGGGGCTTCCGAACCGGACGCTGCGCATGATCCAGGCGACGGCCGCCATGGAGTTCGTGACGGTGCGCACGGAGGCCGAGGCGCTGCTGCTCGAAGCCAACCTCATCAAGCGCTTCCGCCCGCGCTTCAACGTCACGCTGCGCGACGACAAGTCGTTTCCCTACATTCTGATCCGGCGCGACCAGGGCGCGCCGCAGATCCTCAAGCATCGCGGCGCGCGCACGATCAAGGGCGAGTATTTCGGTCCGTTCGCGTCGGCGGGCGCCGTCAACCGCACCATCAACATGCTGGAGCGGGCGTTCCTCCTGCGCTCGTGCTCGGATGCGGTGTTCGAGAGCCGCACGCGGCCGTGCCTGCTCTATCAGATCAAGCGCTGCTCGGCGCCCTGCACCGGCGAGATCGGGCTTGAGGACTACGGCCGGCTCGTCGAGGAGGCGATCCGCTTCCTCAGGGGTGAGAGCCAGTCGGTCCGGGAGATGTACCAGAGGCTCATGGAGGAGGCGGCCGAGAAGCTCGAGTTCGAGCGCGCCGCAACGCTGCGCAACCGGCTGTGGGCGCTGGCGCACGTCACGGCCGAGCAGGCGATCAACCCGGAAGGCATCGAGGAGGCCGACGTGTTCGCCGCGTTCCAGGAGGGCGGGCAGACCTGCATCCAGGTGTTCTTCTTCCGCGTCGGGCAGAACTGGGGCAACCGCGCCTACTATCCGAAGGCGGACCGGTCGCTCCCGGCGGAGGAGGTGCTCGACAGCTTCGTCGCGCAGTTCTACGACGACAAGCCGGTGCCGCGGCTGATCCTGCTCTCGCACGACATCGCCAATCGCGCGCTGCTCGGAGAGGCGCTCAGCATCAAGGCGGACCGCAGGATTGAGATCCGCGTGCCGCAACGGGGCGTCAAGCTCGGCGTGGTCGATCACGCGCTCACCAACGCGCGCGAGGCGCTGGGCCGCAAGCTCGCCGAATCCTCCTCGCAGAAGACGCTCCTTGCGCAGCTCGGCGCGCGTTTCGG
>JRYE01002161.1_pt1 | contig 13212 bp, 10 predicted proteins | sample 235321 | NCBI WGS metagenome assembly JRYE01 (sample SAMN03074214, study PRJNA261473) | activated sludge metagenome | biome: Common Effluent Treatment Plant; feature: Wastewater; material: Activated sludge; isolation source: activated biomass in a lab-scale reactor treating industrial wastewater at... | reverse complement strand
GTGGTCTACGACGTCACCTCCAAGCCGCCAGGAACGATCGAGTGGGAGTGATCCAGCTCCGGCAAGGTCTATCGCTCCCGTTCCGAGCTGCGTCGCCTCGTTCACGTCTTTTGCGGAGGGACCTGCTTCTTGATGATGCGGCTTGAGCTGGAGGTAAACTCACGCCGCCACTGCGCGATGGCGACAGCAATCGTCATGGCGATGAACAGCACCGGATGGACGAACCATCCGAGATAACCGAGCGCGAAGATCAGGGCGCGCTGACCCCGATTGAAGTGGCAGGCGGCCTCCTGCGCAAGCTGCGCCGTGCGATCGGTATAGTCTTGCGCTCGCGGTGTGCCCTGCTCGTTCGCGGGCGGCATCGCGCCCATCATGATGGCCGCGTAAATGAATAAGCGGTACGACCAGGCGAATTTCAGAAACGCATAGGCGAAGATGATGACGAGGCCGATGATCTTGGCCTCCCATTGCTGCGGTGTGGTGTGCGTCCCGAAAGGCAAGCTGGCGAGCGTGTTCAGAAGCTCGCTGCTGGGCCCGAAAACGTTGAGCACTCCGCCAAGGCCGATCAGCGATGCCGACGCAAAGAAGGCCGCGCCGCTATGCAGCGAGGCCATGATCTGTGTGTCGGCAATGCGCACGTCGCGGGTGCTCACTTCCTCAATCCAGGCAGACCGAAACCGGTTTGCCTGCGAATTGAGGCTCTGCGCGCCGTAGTCCGTCCATTCCAGGATGGCGCTGTAGGCAAGCCAGACTCCGCAAAACCAGGCGAACGCAACGAGATCAAGCGTGGGGAACAGAAGCATGCGCGTTGGACTCCGATGCTGGCATCATCCCTGGACGGCCGGATGGCCTGCGGTTCGGCATCTTCGCCGCTTCTATCCCCCCTCGCTGCACCGCTTGGCGCCGATCCTTACTCCGCCTCCACCAATTGCGTTCGGTAGCCTTGCGCACTGATCGCGTTGAGGAGGGCCTGGGTCTCCTTGGCGCCGGGCGTCTCGACCAGCAACTCGAGCTCGGTCTCCCGATAGGCGGTGGAGTTGAAGGCGCGACGATGATGGATGTCGAGAATATGTGCCTTCTCGGCCGCAGCCAGAGCGCCGATCTTGGCGACGCTATCGGGGCGATCCGGCACGACGATCAGCAGCTTCGCCAACCGGCCGTCGCGCGCCATGCCGCGGGCGACGATGTTTTTCAGGAACGTCGTGTCGATGTTGCCGCCCGTCAGGATGGCGCAGACCTTCTTGCCGGCCACACCGGAAACCTTGCCGCTGAGGAGCGCGGCGACGCCTGCGGCACCGGAGCCTTCCGTTACGATCTTTTCCGATTCGAGCAGAACGAGAACCGCCTGGGCGATCTCGTCCTCGGTGACGGTCACGATCTCATCGACGTATTTCTGGACGATGGGGAACGTGTATCCGCCCGGTCTTCCAACCGCGATACCGTCGGCGATCGTCGTTCCCGAGACGGTCACGATCTGGCCCGCCTCGACGCTCGCCTTCATGCTGTCGACCGCTTCCGACTGCACGCCGACGATGCGGACGTTCGGATTGGCGTCTTTCAACACCAGGGCCATGCCGGCGGCGAGGCCGCCGCCGCCGATCGGAACAACGAACACCTCGAGTCCCGGATTCTGCTCCAGCAGCTCCAGGCCGACGCTTCCCTGTCCGGCGATCACCCGCGGGTCGTCGAAGGCATGCACGAACGTGTATCCCTTCTCCTTCTGAAGCTCGGTCGCCCGTCCGAAGGCGTCGTCATATCCGGTGCCGTGCAGGACGATATCAGCCCCGTATTTTCTCGTGCCGCGCACCTTCGCCATCGGCGCCGTCTCGGGCATCACGATGGTGGCGTGGACGTTGCTGCGCTGGGCCGCGAAAGCGAGTCCCTGGGCGTGGTTTCCTGCGGATGCCGCGATGACGCCGGCTTTTTTCTGCGCGTCGTCCAGACAGAGCACCGCGTTCATTGCGCCGCGATCCTTATAGGCTCCGGTGCGCTGCAAGTTTTCCATCTTGAAGAAAAGCTCGCAGCCGAGCTCGCCGCTCAAATTGGGTGAATACGTACAGGGAGTGAGATTGACGTATTTCTCAATCCGCTTGCGAGCTTCCTTGATGTCGGCCACTGACACGGCGATCGTCGAAGACATTCTGGTACTTCCTCTAGCCAACAGTTTGATGGACGAAAAAGCGAGTAAGTCATTAGGGGGTATGCGGAAAGTGTTAGCGGGTTTCCGTCGCGAGAGCTAGGTGAGCGTTGCGATGCATTCGATTTCAACGCGGGCATCGAGTGGCAGGCGGGCCACCTGCACGGTGGAGCGCGCTGGCCGGTGGTCGCCAAAGGCGCGTGCGAAGATGGCGTTCATTTGCGGAAACTCTTCGAGATTGCTGAGAAAGACGGTCGTCTTCAGCACCTTCGAAAGGTCGCTTCCTGCCGCTCGCAGCACGGCCTCCATATTGGCGAAAACTCTCTCTGTCTGCTCGACGATTCCCCCCTCGACGATCTTCATCGTCGCCGGATCGAGCGGTATCTGGCCCGAGCAATAGAGCAGCCCTGCATGCGCAATGGCCTGACAATAGGGCCCGATGGCCTCGGGGGCGGCGTCCGTGGCGATGGTTTGCATGCCTGATCCTCTGCTGGTTGGAAGGCGGATTACTGTTCAAGTCATGATCCGGGCGTCAGAAGACCGTGAGTCCCCGTTGCCGGAATTGCTCGCGAACGCGTTCGGTGAGTTCGGGAGTGGGAGACTCGGTATCCTCGAGCGGATATGGAATCTGCAGCTTGTGGTATTTCTCCATCCCCATTTGGTGGAAGCGCAGGATCTCGACGCGCTCGACCGTCTCGAGGCTTGCGGCGATGTCGGCCACCTTCTCGACATTGTCGTAGGCGTCCGTGAGGCCCGGCACGAGCACGAAGCGGATCCACATCTTGCGCCTGAGATCGGAGAGACGGCGCGCATACTGGAGCGTCGGTTCGAGCGGCTGGCCGGTGACCCGCTGATAGGTCTCGGGATCGCCGGACTTGATGTCCAGGAGATTGAGGTCGATGTCCTGCAGCTCGGCATCGGTGAACCTGTCCCCCAGCCGTCCGCAGGTGTCGAGGCAGGTGTGCAGGCCCAGTTCCTTGCTTCTGCGGAAGACGCGCGCGGTGAATGTGTGCTGCACCGCGGGTTCGCCGCCGGAGATCGTGATGCCCCCCTGAGAGATACGGAGCACTTTGACGTACTTGCCGATCTTGCTCATCATCTGGCTCAGCTTGACGGGCCGGCCGTTGGATTTATGCCAGGTGTCGGGGTTGTGGCAGTACTGGCAGCGTAGCGGGCATCCCGTCAGAAAGAGGACGAAGCGGATGCCCGGACCGTCAACCGTGCTGCCGACCTCGATCGAGTGCACATAGCCGATCAGATCCTCGCCGCCTTCGAGCGTCTCCTCGTCGCTCGGATAGGCCTCGTAGTACGAGTGGGCGGCCTTGCGATCGGCCACCCCGGCCCGCGAGAGGTGCAGCGCGTATCGACCGTCGTCGGGGATTTTCACGTCCTACTCCGCGCCATGGAACGTGCGATTGAGCACGTCGAGCTGCTGTTCCTTGGTCAGCTTGACGAAGTTCACGGCGTAGCCGGACACACGGATCGTCAACTGCGGATACTTGTCCGGGTTCTCCATCGCGTCGCGCAACGTATCGCGGTTGAGCACGTTCAGATTGCAATGGAATCCGTCCGAGGAGAAGTACGCGTCGAGGCCGTTGGTGACCTTGGTGATGCGCTCGTGCTCGGTGCCGAGCGACGTCGGCACGATCGAGAGCGTGAGCGATATGCCGTCCTCGGCGTCGTCATAGGGAAGCTTGGCGACGGACAGCATCGCGGACATCCAGCCGTGGGTATCGGCGCCGTTCGAGGGATTGGCGCCCGGCGCGAAGGGGACGCCGGCCCGGCGCCCATCCGGGGAATTTCCGGTCTGCTTGCCGTAGACCACGTTGGACGTGATGGTCAGCACGGACTGGGTGTGCAGCGCCCCCCGATAGGTTTCAAACTGGCGGATCTTGTTCATCATCATCGTGACCAGCATTTCCGCGATGCCGTCCACGCGATCGTCGTTGTTGCCGTATTTCGGATACTCGCCGTCCACCGCGTAGTCCACGATCAGGCCGCGCTCGTCCCGAATGGCGGTGACCTTTGCATATTTGATGGCGGACAGGCTGTCGGCGGTGTGCGACAGGCCGGCGATGCCGCAGGCGAGGGTGCGCAGGATATCACGGTCGTGAAGTGCCATCTCCACGGCCTCGTAGCAGTACTTGTCGTGCATGTAATGGATGATGTTCAGCGCGTTGACATACGTCTTCGCCAGCCATTCCAGCATCGGGTCGAGGCGCTTGAGCACCTCGTCGTAGGAGAGGACATCGCCTTCGACGGGCGCAAACAGCGGGCCGACCTGTTTCCCCGAAACCTCGTCGCGGCCGCCGTTGATCGCATAGAGCAGCGCCTTGAGAAGGTTCACGCGGGCGCCGAAGTACTGCATCTGCTTGCCGACGCGCATCCCGGACACGCAGCAGGCGATCGCCGCGTCGTCTCCGTACTTCGGACGCATCATGTCGTCGGACATGTACTGGATCGCGCTCGTGTCGACCGAGCATTTCGCCGCGAACCGCTTGAAACCGTCCGGCAGGCGGGGCGACCAGCCGACGGTGAGATTGGGCTCTGGCGCGGGGCCGAGATTGTACAGCGTGTTCAAGATGCGGAAGCTCGTCTTGGTGACGAGGGTGCGCCCGTCGTCGCCCATGCCGCCGATGTATTCTGTCACCCAGGTCGGGTCGCCGGAAAAGAGCTGGTTGTATTCCGGTGTGCGAAGGAAGCGGACGATGCGGAACTTGATCACGATGTCGTCGATCAGCTCCTGAGCCTCGGACTCGGTGATCTTGCCCTCGCGCAGATCCCGATCGATGAAGATATCGAGGAACGTCGACAGGCGCCCCACCGACATGGCGGCGCCGTTCTGCTCCTTGATGGCGGCGAGATAGGCGAAGTAGGTCCATTGCACCGCTTCGCGGGCGGTCGTTGCGGGGCGCGAGACGTCGTAGCCGTAAAGCTCCGTCATTTTCTTGAGCTGCTCGAGCGATCTGATCTGCTCCGCGAGCTCCTCGCGCAGCCGAATGATCTCCTCGGTCGAATGGCGGCGATCGATCTCGTCGCGCTCTTTCCGCTTCTCCTCGATGAGGACGTCGACGCCATAGAGGGCGGGGCGGCGATAATCTCCGATGATGCGTCCGCGTCCGTAGGCGTCCGGAAGGCCGGTGAGGATGCCGGAGCCGCGGCAAGCGCGGATTTCGGGCGTGTAGGCGTCGAAAACGCCGTCGTTATGCGTCTTGCAGTATTCCGAGAAGATCTTCTTGATCGACGGATCGGGTGCGATCCCGTAGGCGTCGAGGCTTCCTTCGACCACGCGCCAGCCCCCCTTCGGCATGATGGCGCGCTTCAAGGGGGCGTCGGTCTGGAGGCCCACGATCAGCTCCAGGTTCTTGTCGATGTAGCCCGGGCCATGCGCCAGAATGCTGGAAGGCTCCTGCGAGACGGCCAGCACGCCCTTCTTGGTTTCCTCCGCCAGCAGCGGGGTCAAGGTCTCCCATATCTTGCGGGTGCGCGGGGTTACGCCGGCAAGAAAGGACGAGTCGCCTTCGTAGGGAGTGTAGTTGCGCTGGATGAAATCCCGGACGTTGATCCGGGTGCTCCACGAACCGGGCGTAAAGCCGCGCCAGGCGTTCGCGTTGTCGGTGTCGATAACTTTCACATCCATTACGATACTCCTTTTATTCGGTGCCGCCGCGCGTCGGACGATTTCGATCGGATCGCCGGGGTCGGTCAGAGCAGGGCTTCGGTGTGGCGGGCGATGACGAGTTCTTCGTTCGTTGGGATGACCCAGGCCGCGACCTTGCTCGCGGACGTGCTGATCAGAGGTCCGTTGGCGGCGTTCGCGGAGGGATCGAACTCAAGGCCGAGCCACGCGGCCTCGCGGCAGACCCTTTCGCGGATCTCGGTGGCGTGCTCGCCGATGCCGGCGGTGAACACCACCGCGTCGAGACCGCCGAGGGCCGCTGCGAGGGAGCCGAGTTCGCGAACGATGCGGTAGATGAAAACGTCGATGGCGAATTTCGCGCGGGGATCTGCGCTTGTGAGCAGCTCGCGCATGTCGCTTGAAATCCCCGACAGGCCGAGCAATCCGGACTCGTTGTAGAGCAGCTTTTCAATGGCGCGCACGTCCATCCCGAGCTCGCGGATGAGGTAGAGCACGACGCCTGCATCGAGCGTGCCGGAGCGCGTCCCCATCGGCAGACCATCGAGCGCCGTGAACCCCATGGTCGTGGCCACGCTTTTTCCACCCGCCATGGCGCACATGCTCGCGCCGTTGCCGAGATGGAGCACCACCGTTCGGCCGGCCGCGGCCCGTGCATCGTGTTGCGGCAAGACAGAGGCGATGTATTCGTAGGAGAGGCCGTGAAATCCGTAGCGGTGGACGCCCCGATCGGTGATCGCGGGCGGCAGGGCGAACGCCTGCGCCACAGCCGATGCGGTCTGATGGAAGGCGGTATCGAAACAGGCGACCTGCATCATGCCGGGCCGCCGTTCCGCGACGGCGCGAATGGCCGACAGATTATGCGGCTGATGAAGCGGGGCGAGCGGCACGAATGCGTCGAGCTTCTTCAGCACATCGTCGTCGACGCGCACGGGCGTGCGGAAGACGTCGCCGCCATGCACGACGCGGTGGCCGATTCCGGCGAGCTTGTCGCCGCCCTCGGTTTCGAGCCAATCGAAGAGGAACTGGAGCGCGCCGGCGTGCGCCGGAGGATTGTCCTTGTCCCAGGCGTGCTCGCCCACGACCTCGCCGTCGATAGTCTGCGCCCGAAACCGCGCCCGGCCGTGAACCTCCTCCAGCGCGCCTTTCAGTTTGAACCGGAGCGCGCTGCCCTCCTTGGCGAACTCGCGGAACTTGATGCTGGACGAGCCGGCGTTGAGAACCAGGATCGCGTCGCTCATTTCAACGCTCCCGCCGCCGTTTCAATCTGGCGTCGCGCCACCAGCGCTGCCACCGCGCAGGAGGCGAGGCGGCTCTGCACGGAATCGGCGCGGCTGGTCAATGTGATCGGCACCCGCGCCCCGAGCACGATCCCCGCCGTATCGGCCCCCATCAGGAACGACAGGCTTTTCGCGAGAACGTTGCCGGCCTCGAGATCGGGCACCAGCAGGATATCGGCTCGTCCGGCGACAGGCCCCGAGAGCCCCTTGATCCGGGCCGCCTCCGGGCTGATCGCATTGTCGAGCGCCAGCGGCCCATCGAGAATGCCACCGGTGATCTGGCCTCTGTCGGCCATCTTGCAGAGCGCTGCCGCCTCGACCGTCGATTGCAGCTTCGGGTTGATCTTTTCCGTCGCCGACAGGATCGCGACCTTGGGCTCCGTGATCCCGACGGCCCGCGCGAAGTCGATCGCGTTCTGGGCGATATCGACCTTCTCCTCGAGGGTCGGAAAGATGTTGATCGCGGCATCCGTGATGACGAGCACGGTCGGATGGTTGGGGACGTCCATGATGAAGCAGTGGCTGAGACGCCGCCCGGTTCTGAGGCCAGTGTCCCGCTTGACGACGGCGGCCAGCAATTCGTCGCTGCTGAGGGAGCCCTTCATCAGCATCGTCGCGCGCGCCTCGCGCACGAGCGCAACCGCCTTTTCCGCCGACTGCTGGCTGTGTTCGGTATCGACGATCTCGAACGGGGAAATATCGAGTTTCGCCTTCTCTGCGGTGGCCTCGATGCGGCGCTTCGGCCCCACCAGGATGGGCGTGATGATGCCTTGCGCGGCGGCGTCGACAGCGCCCGCAAGGGACGACTCGTCGCACGGATGGGCCACGGCGGTCGGCGTTGCCGGCAGACCCTTCACTGTGGCGATCAGTCGTTGAAACGCTTCGCAATGCTGGGTGCTCATGGCCGATGCCTTTGCTGGATGAGGAGAGATCGAGGGAAGCGGTCGCAGCCGCTCGTCCGTTTGCATCGGAGTGCAGGCTTCATGTTCCCGCCTCCACGGCGGTCACGGCGCTGCGCAGCGATGCCGACGACCGGATGATGAGCTTCTCCAACTCGACCACGAGGAAGAAAATCCCTCCGCCGAGGATCAGCCACGGCCACACCGCGAGCGGAATGGCCTCGTTGTCGAACAGCGTCTGGAGGGGTGTTGCGTAGGTGAACAAGAGCTGCAGCACGATGACCGCGATGATCCCGAGCGGCAGGATCTTGTTGCCGGTATGAGCCTTGAGCGACAGCGAACTGTCGAGCAGGTAGCGGCTGTTGAGGAGATAGAACACCTGGCCGATCGTGATCGCGTTGACCGCGACCGTGCGGGCCAGTGCATCCGAGCCGCCCTGTCCCTTGATCCAGAAGAAGGCCCACAGCGTGAAAGCAAGTAGCGCGAAGCCGACGAAGACGATCCGCCAGACGCCGAACCGGGTGAGGATCGGCCGGTCGACGGCACGCGGCGCCCGGCTCATCACGTCGACTTCATGCGGCTCGAACGCAATAACGAGGCCGAGCGCGACGGAAGTGACCATGTTCACCCACAGAATCTGCGGCGCGGTGATCGGCAACGTAAAGCCGACGAAAATGGCTGCCATGATGACCAGCGCCTGAGCGACGTTGGTCGGCAGCATGAACAGCATCGCCTTCTCGATATTGTTATAGACCGTGCGCCCCTCGCGGACGGCGGCCGAGATCGAGGCGAAGTTATCGTCGGCGAGCACCATTTCGGCTGCTTCCTTGGTCACCTCGGTTCCCTTGATGCCCATCGCGACGCCGATATCCGCCTTCTTGAGCGCGGGGGCGTCGTTCACGCCATCTCCGGTCATGGCGACGATCTGTCCGTTGGCCTGGATGGCCTTGACCAGACGCAGCTTGTGCTCGGGTGCCGCGCGCGCGAACACGTCGGCGTCGCGGACGCATTCCTGCAATTCGGCGTCATTCATGGCTTCGATGTCGGCGCCGGTGAACGCCGTCTTGCCGTCGCCGATGCCGAGCATCTTGGCGATCGCCGCGGCCGTGATCTTGTGATCGCCGGTGATCATAGTGACGCGAATGGAGCCGCCGTGGCACTCCTTAACCGCTTCGATGGCCTCCTTGCGCGGCGGATCGAGCAGGCCGACGAGCCCGAGAAACACGAGGTTCTTGGGCAGATCGGCAGGGTTGAGCCCACCGGTCGGCACCTCCGGATCCTCCTGCCAGGCGAGCGCTAGAACCCGCTCACCCTGACCGGCCAGCTTGTCGGAGGCTGTCTCGAAGCGTTGGCGGTCGAACGGGGCGGGCGAGCCGTTCGCGCCCTGCTGACGGTCGCAGTGCTCGAAAATGACTTCCGGCGCACCCTTGACCAGAAGGATCTTCCTGCCGCCGCTGCTGCCGTTCAGAGTCGCCATGAAACGATGCTCGGATTCGAACGGGATCACGTCGAGGCGCGGATACGCCATCTGCTCCGCCTGCCGGTCCATTCCGAGCTTGGTCGCGAATGGATAGAGCGCGCCTTCGGTCGGGTCGCCTTCGACCTTCCATGTGCCGTCCTGCTGAAACAACTGTGCATCGTTGCAGAGCATGGACACGCGGCCGAGAAGCTCCAGAACCGGATCCGGGGAGGCGGGCCGTCCGTCCTTCTTGATTTCGCCTTCGGGCGCATATCCATTGCCGGTGACCTGGACGTCCGTATCCGCGGTGGTGGCCGAGACCACCATCATTTCCATGAGGGTGAGGGTTCCGGTCTTGTCCGAGCAGATGCGCGAGACCGAGCCCAGCGTTTCGACGGCTGGAAGGCGCCGGATGATCGCATTGCGTTGCGCCATGCGCTGCACGCCGATCGCGAGCGTGATGGTGATGAGCGCGGGCAGGCCCTCGGGAATGGCGGAAACCGCGATGCCGGTGATGGCCTGAAAGAGCTCGACGAAATCCTTGTGTCCGACCCATCTGCCATAGGCGAACACCAGGGCGCTCACGATGCCGATGACCGCGGTGATCGTGTAGCCGAATTTCTTGATCTGCCGTAGCAGCGGCGTTTCCAGCGCGCTGACGTTTGCGAGCAGCTGATTGATGCGCCCGAGCTCGGTCTCGCTTCCTGTTCCGACCACGATTCCCGTCGCGCGTCCGGATACGACCATCGTGCCGGAAAATGCTATGCTCTCGCGGTCGCCGACCGTGGCCTTGAGAGGCACCGGCTCGCTCGTCTTTTCCGCGGGCACCGACTCGCCCGTGAGGGCGGCTTCCTCGGTGCGCAGGTTCTTGACATCGGCGAGCCGGAGGTCGGCCGGCACCTTGTCCCCCGACTCGAGGAGAACAATGTCGCCGGGGACAAGCTGCTCGGCCGGGATCATGCGCGTTTCGCCGTCGCGCATCGTCCGCGCCTCGGCCGAAAGCATGTTGCGGATCGAGTCGAGCGCCTTCTCGGCCCGGCCTTCCTGGATGAAGCCGAGCAGGGCGTTGAGGACGACAACACCCAGAATGATGGAGGCGTCGAGCCATAGATCCATCATCAGCTTGATGAATCCGGCCGCGAGCAGGACGTAGACAAGGACGTTGTTGAACTGGGACAGGAAGCGCATCAGTGGTCCGCGCTTCTTGCCCTCCGGCAGCCGGTTGGGGCCGAATTTCTGCAACCGGGTCGAGGCTTCCGCCGTTTTCAGTCCGCTCGCGACGCTGGTCGACAGTTCAGCGGCGACCGCGTCGACAGGCTTGGCGTGCCATGTGACGGTGGCGGTCACCGCTGTTTCTGCCGTTCCGGCCATTATCCACGTCTCCGCAACTGATAGCGTTCGTCGCGCTGTTTACCGTCCGCCTCAGAAGCTCCAATAGAGCGGCACGACGAACAGGGTGACGATCATCCACCAGACTGCGATCGGCGCGCCGAACTTGGTGTAGTCGGAGAACTTGTAACCGCCGGGGCCCATGATCATCAGGTTCACGGGCGTTGCGACGGGCGTGAGCAGCGCGCCGTGCGAGGCAATTGCGAGGCCGACGATGAAGGGGAGAGGGGACACGCCCATCTCCAAGGCGGTCGCGATGCCGATCGGGAAGAACAGCAGCGCGGCGGCGGTGTTGCTGATGACCGACGTGACCGCGAGACAGGCCAGGAACAGTCCGCCCAGCACGGCGCGCGGCCCGGCGTCGCCGAGCACTTCGATCACCGAATGGCCGATCATGTCCGCCGCGCCGGTCTGGGTCATGGCGGCGCTCAGGGGAATCATGCCGCCGACCAGAAAGCAGGTATTCCAGTCGATCCCTTTGTAGGCCTGGGGCAGGGTCAAGACGCCGAGCAGGACCATGAGGCTTGAGCAGACGAGGCCCGCGACGGCGCTCGGCACCCAACCGGTCGCCAGCAGGACCACCAGCAGCAGAAGGATGCCGAGCGCCTCCTTGGCGCCGGTGGCGAGCGGCACGGCCTGCCGTCGCACCAACTCCGGCGAATCGACGACCAGCACCTGCGGATCGGCCAGATGCTTGTCGAGCGCCTGCCAGGTGCCCTGCAGGAGCAGATGGTCGCCGCTCGCCAGCACATGCGGCCACTGGGTGATATCCTCGCCGCTGCGCTGCACGCCGAGCAGAAGCAGGTCGCCGTCGATCGCGGCCATGCCCGCGAACACGCTCTCGCCGATCAGCTTTGAGCGCGGCGGGATCACGACCTCGGCGAGGCCGGAATTGCGGTTGAACAGCGTATCGGCGAGCCCACCCGGCTCGTTCTCCGCGCGGAAAGCGAGATGCTTGTCGGCCGCCCACCGGCCCGCCGCCTGCGCGTCGCCGCGCACGATGAGGACATCGCCTTCGGCGAGATTAGGACGCTGCAGCGGCTCGCCGGTCTTGGCGTCCAGCACCGCGACCAGAGAGAGATCCGAAACACCCTCCAGGCTCTTCGCATCGCTCGCGGCGCCGATCAGCGAGGACGAGGAGCGGACACGGAGCCGATGCAAGCCGTCCTCGATCCGATACTGTTCGATCAGCGTGGTGGCATGCGCGCTGAAGTCGCGCGGCAGGGACGGGCCGCTCGTGTTGGGCAGCAGCCACTTGTAGGTCAGCAGCATGATGATGATGGTACCGAGCGCCATCGGCACGCCGGCGACCGCGAACTCGAAGAATCCGATAGGTCTGTTTACGGCCCCCTCGGCCGCCTGGGAGGCGATCACGTTGAGCGGCGCTCCGATCAGGGTCAGCATGGTAGCGCCATGGGTGGCGAAGCACATGGGGAGCAAGAGTTGCGATGTCCGGAATCTTGAGCCGGACCGCGAGCACGACGCAGAGCGGCAAAAGGGCGGCGACCGTCGCGTTGACGCTGATCGTCGCGCAGAACAGCGACGCCATGAGCAGCAGGTAGATCATGAGGCGGTTGCGGCTGTCGCCCGCGTGCTTGATAAGGAGTTGCCCCGCCCAGGTCGTTACGCCTGACGCTTCGAGCCCCGCGGCGATCACAAAAAGCGATGCGATCAGGACAACGGTCAGATCACCAAATCCACCGAGGGCCTGGTTTGCTGGAAGGATGCCGGTGAAAAACAACGCCAGGGAAACGCCGATGGCAACCATGACGGCGGGAATGCGTCCCCAGATGAAAAGCCCGAGCGAAACGAAAATGAGAATGAAGGTAATTGTCGCGCCGCTCATCTATATCTCCATATGGCGAGGGGTGGCGCTTGCGGCGGGTGGCGCAAGCCCAAGACAGATGCGGTATAGGACTGCTGCAGAGTGACGACGACGAGCGAGGATGGAATCATCGCAGGGACAAACGCCGCGGCCATTGATCATGGACAAATCCATGCAACTCGCGCATTTGGAGTCTCCCCGTACAATTTTATTGCTCGGCAGTTTTTTTCATTTTGACTAAAGCGCGGAGCAACGCAAGCGCATACCGTCGTACGCCACGGCAGCGACGACCCACTATACATGCAGTCCGAGCGGCGAGACAGCGGTCGCAAGCTTCGGCCGGTCCCAAGGACCACTTTCCGTATGCAAAGCATGTCCGATCCGAGGGTCTCTCTCTCGCAGGTGCGTTATAGGAAGGCGCGTCTGCAACGCGGCCAGAACCGCGACGTTGAACGGGAGTGTTCTTGTAGTCTCCCAATCATCAGCTTTCGAATGATTTTTCTGTAATCCTGGATCGAGCGGCGCTCCTCGTCCGGCGCATCATCTGGTAGGCCCGAGCTCAAATTCTGCCCGTAACCACCGAAGG
>JRYE01010417.1_pt1 | contig 13222 bp, 10 predicted proteins | sample 235321 | NCBI WGS metagenome assembly JRYE01 (sample SAMN03074214, study PRJNA261473) | activated sludge metagenome | biome: Common Effluent Treatment Plant; feature: Wastewater; material: Activated sludge; isolation source: activated biomass in a lab-scale reactor treating industrial wastewater at... | reverse complement strand
CCCGGCCCGGAGACGGAGTTGATGCCCGCCAACGCCGCCAGCAGCGCGCTGCCGAACGTCTCCGCCCCGGCCTGGGCGTCGAGGAATTTGGCGTCGCTGAGGGCCATGTAGGCCTGGGTGGGCAGCCCCAGCGCTTTGCCGATCTGGGCGTAGGCCACGTCCAGGCGCAGGGCCTGGATGCCCAGCATGGGGGAAGAGGCGGCGCGCATGTGGAACTCGGCCGGCGCGCCACCGAACAGCACCGGCGTGCCGGGTTTAACGATTTGGGCCATCACCACCCCGGCCAGCGTGTCGACGGTGTGGAAGACGGCCGCGCCCACGAGCGACACCGGCGCGATGAGACCCATCAGCGTGACGGGGACGATCTCGACCGGGATGCCCGCCTCGATGCAATCCAGCATGTTCTGGCAGGAGTCCTCGCTATAGCGGAACATGCCGGTCGCGGTGATGGTGAAGATCGACATCGGCCGGGCGATGAGGTCGGCCCGGTCGTGGCGGAAGAGCTGCATCATCTCGGCCATGCGGCCGACGCCGTGCTCGGTGAACGCGCCGGAGACGACCGGCTTGCGCGAGTTTGTCAGGCAGAGATAGAGCCGCCAGGCGTCGGAGACCTGGGCCTCGATGTCCTCGTTGGTGGAGAAGGCCGTGGCCAGATAGTCGATGTTGGCCAGCCCGTCGCCCAGCCGGACGTACTCGACGAAATCGGCCGTGTTGGCCGGGCGGGTCTGGCCGGTGCGATGGTCGAGGATCTTGAGGCCGCTGGAGGCGGGGGTGAAGTGGACGTTGTCGCCGCCGATCTCGGCCTGGGGAACGCCGGCGCGGTCAAAGAGGGTGAAGGAGCGCGGGGCGGAGGCGACGGCACGCTCGACGATGTCGGGCGGGAAGAGGATGCGGCCGTCGTCGGTCTGCGGCAGACCGGCATCGAGCAATCGTTGTCTCAGCGCCGGGCCGCGCACTTCCATGCCGATCTCGGCCAGAATGCGGCCCGCCTCGGCCAGGATTTGTTGTATGAGTGTGTCGTCCAGAAGCTGGATTCGCGGCCGCATGGCTCCTCCGTGTGTTCACAATGTGAATGATATGTTCATAAATACATCTGCCCGCAGTGTAGCACGCCTGAAACAGGATGGCAATGAATGCACGGGGCGAGGAGGCTAAAACCCCTTTCGCAGGCTTCGGAAGCCTTCGCCCAGAATCTCCTGCGCCTGGCCAATGATGACGAAGGCGTCCGGGTCGGCTTCGTGGATGATGCTCTTGAGCAGCACCGTGTCGGCGCGGCTGACGGCGCACAGCAAGATATGGCGCTCCGTGCCGGTGTACATGCCNNAGCCGAAGGTCATCCCGGCCAGAAAGACGACCAGCCCGTCGGTGTAGAGGTAGGCTTGCGAGAGCGGCATGCCGATGCGACGTTCCAGGATGCGGGCCAGAATGTCGGTGCCGCCGCTGGTGGCCCGCGCGCGGAAGATCAGGCCGACGGCGACCCCGGCCGTCACGCCGCCATAGAGGGTGTTGAGCACCAGATCGTCGGTCAGTGTGGCCCCCGGCCATGAGAATTGCAGGCCGTCGAGCACGATTGCAAACACGAATGAGGAGAAGATCGTCCGCGCCAGAAAGCGATAGCCGCCGAGATAGTACCAGCCGAGGGCGAAGAGGGGGATATTGAGGATGAACGACACCGTGCCGATGGGCCAGCCGGTGAAGTTGTTGATGAGCTGCGCCGTGCCGCTCAGCCCGCCGGCGACGAGCCGGTGGGGGATGAAGAAGAGGTGCATGCTGAGGGCCAGCATCACGCTGCCCAGGATGATCAGCAAGTAATCGCGAATGATGCGCCCGGCGGCCTCGCGTCGCCGGTTGGGGCGCATTTGCCGCAGTCGCTCCCCGGCCTGGGCCAGCCGATCTTTGATGGATGTCGTCATGGTTTATCCTTTGCCTGTTCACATTATGAACAAGGTGTTCATTTGTGAGGATTATACCAGACAGATGAGGGGATGGGGAGATACGCCCTGGCCGCAGATCGATGCTTTTTCGAACTTCCTCCTGGCTGATCCAGCCGTGTGCAAATAACGATCATGAACGGCGGTTCGTTGGTTGGTTCACATTCGGGATGGGGTGAGATAGGGCGGGATCTGCAGGGTTATATTAAAGAGGAGGTAGTTCGGCCACCCTGTCCAATCCATACAATTTCTGATGGCCCGAATGATGGCATGGTTTGCGGAGGCCTATTGACTTTTGTCCTTTTAATATGCTAGACTGCATTTTTGATATACCTGTTCTTTGGAAGAGGCAGAGGTGCGTGGAGCAGCTATCCGTCGTCGACGAAACATGTTATCTGATTTTTATTGATGGCTGACCCCAATATCACATCACATTTCCGCGCATCTTTTGGGCATCGTATTGCCCCGAAAACCCGAGAAAAACCGCAAGGAATTATTGACCGATGACAGATCTGAACGATCCATTGTCCAATGAAATGGAAATTCTCAACGCGCTGCTTAACGAAGGAATTGAACAAAGATATCTGACTTACGACCAAATCCTGGAAGCGCTGCCCGAGATTGAGAATAATATTACCCTTCTGGAGACTTTGCTTGAAGAGGCCCAGACCCTCGGCCTGGCGATTTATGAGAACGAAGACGATATCGTAGCTGCAGCATTAGGCTCCAGTGATGAGGATGAGGACGGCGTCATCATTGAAGAGGAAATCATTGAAACCGTGGTACGCGTGCGGCCGGCTCGGGTTCGGTCTCACGACGCCCCTCTGTTTGACTTGAGCAACGTGCCTATCGATGATTCCGTTGGCCTTTATTTTCGCGAGATGGGGCAGCAATCGTTGTTATCGGCCGAAGAAGAGGTACATCTGGCGATGGAGATCGAAGCCGGGCGCGAGGCGATTGAACGGCTCGATTCCGGCGAAGAGATCGATCTGGATGAGCGGGATCGCCTCGACCGGCAACGCGAAGTCGGCGACGCTGCCCGCGCGCACCTGATTCGCGCCAANNCTGGAGCAGGAATACGGCCGCCAGCCCACGGCCGAGGAAATCGCCGAGAGCATGGAACTGCCGGCCGATCGCGTTCGCTGGATGTTGCGCACCAGCCGCCAGCCCGTCCATCTCGAACGGCCGGTCGGCGACGAGTCCGACGCCGAGCTGGGCGATTTCATCGAGGATATCGAAGCGCCGGCCCCGGCCGAATCGGTGGCCCAAACGATGCTGACCGAGGAGATCGGCGACATTCTCGACCAGTTGACGCCGCGCGAGGCGCGCATTCTGCGCCTGCGCTATGGGCTGCAGGACGGCGAATCGCGCACCCTGAAAGAGGTCGGCGAGATGTTCGGCCTGTCCCGCGAGCGCATCCGCCAGCTGGAGAAGGAGGCGCTGCGCAAGTTGCGTCATCCCAACTTTGCGGGCCACCTGCGGCAATATCTGAACTGATCGTCCTCGATCCCGAATATGCATAAAAAGACACCCTCCTGGAAACGGGAGGGTGTTATTATTTTCGGCAGATGAAGGCCATGTCTCTGGGCCTGATGTAGTAGCGAGGCGGGCGATCTTTGCTCATGTCGATGGGTGTGACAGTACTAAAGCCCGCGCCTATCATTTTCTCAACCACATCCATCCCATAGTGGCGCATGTGACCTGTGGAGTCCGGCTTGTCAAAATACCAGGTGTCATACTTATCAAAGTCACCAGGGATCGTGAACACGGCCAGCCCTCCCGGCATAAGAATCCGCGCACACTCCCGAAGGGCCTGATTGTCGTCAGGAATGTGTTCCAATACATGATTACACATGAGGAACGCAAAACGCCCGTCCTCGAAGCTCAATCGCTGGATATCCTCTCCGGGGAAATGCACGTCCGGTTTATTCAGATCCGTCGTCATCACTGATTCGGTGATCAGGCGCTCGAGCAAATTCATCATGGATGGTTCAGGAGCAAAAACCAGACCCGGGCCGGCGGGTTTGTCGCCCAGCACGTCGGGAAGCAGTAATGTCAGGCCTCGATGGCGTGACCGGGATTGGCAGCGTGGACACTTTGACTGCGCTTCAATGGAGCGCCAGGTACTCATATAAAGAAAGGCCGGGCCTTGCCAGCCACAGCAGGGGCATTCGACGTGAACCTGATTGCGTTTAACCTGGAAGTTCCATATGTTTATTGCCAGCCCCCGCGAGCGATTCCAGACAGTAGGCCAATCACCCTGCGTCAGAAAGTGACCGATACGACGTGTCTCCGAGAGATAGCTGCGAAAGCCGGGGAAAGTCGAACCAGAGGTAGCGTTATTCGTTTTTCCTGCAGACAGGTTATTCAATTCCATCGATAGTGGCTCGAGTTCCTTGGTGGGGCCAGGAATTAGTAATCCGACTCATCTATGATAAGAATTATAGGTTGCGGGATTGAGCTGTCAATCGGCGGCTGAACCCTTTACGTATATTTCACCACGGTTTCACAAGCTGTTCATTTCTAATCCGGTCGGATATGATAAGTTGGTAGATGGGAAGAAGTGGGTGCCGCGTTGCCCTGTCCGTTCAGTCTGGGTCATCGGATGGACACATGGAAGCAAAGATGAAGTCAGAACAGATCGTGATCGAGCCGGTTAGCGGTTGGCAATTGGTCAACTGGCGGGAGTTGCGCGAATATCGCGATCTTTTCCGCTTTCTGATCGATCGCGACATCAAGGTGCTATACAAGCAGACGGTATTGGGTTTTGGCTGGGCCATCTTGCGGCCGTTGCTGAGCATGGTTATCTTCACTGTCATCTTCGGCAATTTGGCCCGTGTGGACAGCGATGGTGTTCCCTACGCTATCTTCAGCTACGTCGCTCTTGTTCCCTGGTTATACTTTTCCACGGCGTTATCGGCATCCGCACTGAGCCTTGTTTCCAATACCGACATGCTGACCAAGATCTATTTTCCCCGATTGGTGTTCCCGATAACGCCGATATTCTCCAAGCTTGTTGATTTTGCCATCTCCTTCGTCATCGTGTTTGTGCTGATGGCCTGGTTTCGCATCATGCCTACGGCGCGGGTAATCTATTTACCGCTGCTCATCCTCCTGATGATGTTGACGGCCGCCGGGATGGGGTTGTGGTTATCGGCGATGTCGGTGCAGTATCGGGACGTGAAACACGCCATGCCGTTCCTGACTCAGTTGTTGATGTATGCCGCGCCGGTCGTGTGGTCGGGCACGCTCATCGCTGGACGTTTTGGCCAGACAGGGCGAATCCTCTTTGGCCTCTACCCGATGGTGGGCGTGATCGAGGGTTTCCGTTCGACACTGCTCGACACCGGCCCGATGCCATGGGACATGCTCGGCGTGGGGGCGGCTTCGGCGCTGGTTATTGTTACCACCGGGTTGTTCTATTTTAAGCGAATGGAAGCCACGTTCGCGGATGTAGCCTAAACAGAAGATTATATTGATAGAGATGAGCAGTAACGGACAGACGGCCGATAAGGCTATCATCGTCGAAGGCGTGGGCAAGCAGTACCACATCGGCCTGAAGGAAGACCGGCATGATACCTTGCTGAAGTCGGCCGGGGCTTGGCTGGTATCGCCGGCCAAAAACTTCCGCCAATTGCGCCGCCTAAGTGCCCATGATGATACAGAAGCCGAAGATGTCATTTGGGCCTTGTGCGATGTGTCGTTCAGCGTCGATCGCGGCGAGGTGGTCGGCATCATCGGCCGCAACGGCGCGGGCAAAAGCACCCTGCTCAAGATCCTGTCGCGTATCACTCCGCCGGCCGAGGGTCGCGTCATCCTCAATGGTCGTGTCTCCAGTCTGCTGGAAGTCGGCACTGGCTTCCATCCGGAACTAACCGGCCGCGAGAACGTCTATCTGAATGGCACGATCCTGGGTATGCGCAAGAGCGAGGTTGATCGGGCTTTTGACGAAATTGTCGCCTTTGCAGAGGTGGAGAAATTCATCGATACACCGGTGAAGCGGTATTCCAGCGGTATGCGCATGAGGTTGGCCTTCGCCGTGTCGGCTCATCTGCAATCGGAGATACTGCTTGTCGATGAGGTGTTGGCCGTAGGGGACGCCGCGTTCCAGGAGAAGTGTCTGACCAAGATGGAGGGCGTTACCAAAATAGGCCGTACGGTGCTGCTGGTCAGCCACAACATGCAGGTGATCCAACGGCTGTGCCACCGCGCATTATTGTTGCAGAAGGGTCGGCTTGTGGCCGAGGGAGCGCCGGCGGCCATCGTCGGCCGCTATCTAAGTGACGCCCTGGCTGCAACGACGTTGAAGCCGGTGGAACTGGGGGGGCAGGTGCGCATAAACCGGCTGACCGTGACCCAGGATGGGGTTCCGGCCGGGGAATACCTGGACAGCGAGCGCCCGTTTGAGGTACATGTCCACTACGATATCCTGGAACCGGCGCGCAACCTGTTGCTTGGCTTCAACGTTGTTGCCGGGGATGGCATAGCCCTCTTCCGCACCTACGACATGCTGACTTACGGCCTGGATGAGCGCGCACCCGGCGCTTATGAATCTGTTTTCCAGCTCCCGGGCAAGCTGCTTCCCGCTGGGCATTATTTCTTTGAAGTTGTCGTCGGCATACACCGGTTGCGGTGGCTCAGTAAGGGGGAAATCCGTCTGCGGCTGAATTTGGGCGGCACGCGCGAGACCGATGTCGATTTCCCCGGCGTAATGTCGCCAGTAGGTTCCTGGGCTGTCTATCGCAACGGCGACCACGAGCATTGATCATGTCACATTTCTACTGGCTCTCACATCGTCGTTATATTGACAATGGCCGAATGCGATGGCATGCCGAGCAAGCCAACGAAGCATTCTGGGCGGACTATTGGCGCGAGCGTGTGACCCTGTCCTATTTCCGCAAGGCAGCCGATGCCGATCTGTCGACCGACGAGATGGGGCGGGTGCTGCTGGCTGAAATGCCCATCGAAGGACGACATCTGGAGGCGGGTTGCGGCGCGGGATATTGGGTGGCCGCGTTGCGATCCGCCGGCTACGACGTTGAGGGGATCGAGTATGCCCGCGACCTGGTTGAGTTGGTCAACGAGGTATGCCCCGAGTTGCCGGTGCGCTTTGGCGATGCGCTGGCTATCGACCGCCCCGACAATACTTATGCATCTTATTTGTCCTTCGGCGTGGTGGAGCATCGGCAGGCCGGCCCTGAGCCGTTTTTGACCGAAGCTTATCGGGTGTTGGTTCCCGGCGGCAAGTTGATTATCACCGTGCCTTATCTCGGCCCGGTGCGCCGGCTGCGCGCCCGGTTCGGCCGCTATGAGGCGCTTCCGCCCGCGCCGCCATTCTTTCAATACGGCTTCCGATCCGGAGAATTCGCCGGGTTGGTGGCTGGGGCCGGTTTCGTCGTCGAGGCAACACGCCCGCTGTTTTTCCATCGCATGTTGATGGAAGAGAATGTCACCTATCGCTGGCTCTATGACAGGCGTTATGGCGTGTTGTTGCGGCGCGCCTTGTCAGGATTATTTGACGGTCGCGACGGCCATATGCTCATAGTGATCGCCCACAAGCCAACCGGCTAGTTGGGAGAGGCAAGGTTAACACGACATGTGCGGCATTTGCGGCGAACTGCAATTCCATGATAGCCCAGCCCGCGATGGGGAGACGATCGCGCGCCTGAGCGAGATGATGGCCCGCCGTGGTCCCGACGATGCCGGTCTTTGGCGTGACGAGAGCCGGGCATGGCTGGCTTTTCGCCGTCTGGCTATTCTCGATCTGTCGCCGGCCAGCCACCAGCCGATGTTGTCAGCCGATGGCCGTTTTGCCCTGGTGTTTAATGGCGAAATATACAATTTCGCCGAACTGCGCGATCAACTCGAGCGATTAGGCGCGAGGTTCCGTTCCCGTGGCGACACTGAGGTGGTATTGCAGGCACTGATCCATTGGGGCACGACGGCGCTGGAGCGCTTTAACGGCATGTTCGCGCTCGCGTTCTATGATCGGCAGAAGCGTGAACTGCTGTTGGCTCGTGACCATGCCGGAATCAAACCGCTCTATTATTTCCTCGACCAGCGGGGACTATTCTTTGCCTCGCAGTACGATCAGATTATGGCCCATCCCTGGTGTGTCGAATTGCCGATTTCGACCGACGGGCTGGCTCTCTATCTGCGATTGGGTTATATCCCTGCGCCCTATGCCACCCTGGAGCGCACTAACATGCTTGAGCCAGGCTCTTGGCTCTGCCTCAGCGCCGAGGGGCGGGTTAGCCGCGGCACTTATTACACCTTCCCGATGCGCGGCACGCCTGGCCTGACCGGCCAGGAAGCTTGGGAGGCGGTCGACGCCGCCGTGGGTGACGCCGTTCGCCGCCAAATGGTCAGCGATGTACCGCTGGGCGCGTTCCTGTCCGGCGGTATCGATTCACCGCTTGTCGTCGCCAAGATGCAAGCCGCATCGAGCCGCCCCGTGCAAGCATACACAATCGGCAGCGCGGGCAGCATGCATGATGAATCGGAGGACGCGTCGGACTATGCGCGCCAGTTAAATGTCACGCATGTGCTCGAACAATTCACGCCTGACAAGGTACTCGATTGGCTTGACGATGCTGTGGCCGCATGTGGCGAGCCTTTCGCTGATTTCTCAATATTCCCAACCCTGATGGTCTCCAACCTGGCGCGTCGTGATATGACGGTGATGCTCGCCGGCGACGGCGGCGACGAGTTATTCTGGGGATATCCCGAGCGTTTTGGGTCTGTTCTCAAACTCGCCTCTGATTTTCGCCGGCCATACTGGGCCCGTTCAACCCGTTGGGCGATACATCGAATGACGGGACTGGACAAAAATGCTCAGTCGAACCTGCGCTGGCCTACAATCGGGCACTGGTACCGGCAAAAGCACATGTGGTTTTCCTCGTCTGCTTTGACGGCGATTTTCCCCACACTGCCGGCCTGGCCCGATGAGTTCACCCTCTATGATTACGACGGCTGGGATCTGGATGAGACGGCGCAATGGTTGCGCTGGAATGAGTTCACGGGCCACTTGGCAATGGTGTTGTTGAAAGTCGACCGAGCCAGCATGTATAACTCGCTTGAAGTGCGGGTCCCCTTGCTTGATCGGGAGGTAATCGAGGTGGCCACGCGTGTTGATTGGCGGTCTTGCCTGGACCTGGAGACGGATACCGGCAAAATCCCGTTACGCCGATCGTTGGAACGTCATATTTCGCACCAGACGAAGGCCAAACGAGGCTTTGCCATCCCCATGGCTGATTGGTTGCGAGGCCCTTTACAGGATGTGTTTATTGACCGGGTTCTATCTCGCCCTGAGATAGCAGGCCTGGCTATCGATCGAGCCGCATTAGAGAAATTATTGGCCGACCACGTGAGCGGCCGTGCCGACTATCACCGCAGTTTGTGGCTGCTACTAAGCCTGGTCATGTGGCGTGATAAACACTTCCAACCAACGGCTTTGCAGATTGCCTGATGGTTCAGCATCGACATTGGCAGGACGAAAAAGAAATTGGAATGATATGAAGACCACAAAAGATTTCCAGCGGATGGGGGACGAATGGCGAAATGTGGCGGGATCGATTTATCGCGCGATTCGACCGACGGCATCCATGACCTTATTAGGCGAGACATACCGGGTGCGTAGCGAGGCACGGGGGGGAGGTGAAGACCGGGATTACGCGGTCCTCAAGAGCCTGGCCCGCGGCAAACGATGTATTTTTGATGTTGGGGCAAATGTCGGCCGCACTGCCCTGGTTATGGGCAACAATTCGATGGCTGACAACGGTCAAATCTATGCCTTTGAGGCCTCGGAAGCGGCTTGTCGTCTTATCCGGGATAATGTTGCCCTCAACGGCCTTGATGAACGAGTCACGGTTGTCAACGCGCTCATTGCCGAGAGATCGGGACTGACGCTTGATTTCTATGCCGATGCAGCCTCGGGCAGTTCATCGATCATCCCCGGATATCTGGACCATCACCGGCCCATGCAGAAGGTTACCTTGGCGTTAGATGATTTTGTGCTCGCTACCGATTGCGTGCCGGATCTGATTAAGATAGACGTGGAGGGTGCAGAATTACGTGTGTTAGCCGGCCTGACTCAAGCCATGCAAACGGCTCGACCGTTAATCTTTGTCGAGTTACATAGCTGGGGAGATATACTGCTTGTCGAACAGGCCAGAGGCGCATTGGAGCTGCTGGAACCGCTGAATTATGGTCTGATTTACTTGCGCACGAAGGAGGTTGTAGCCGACCCCGCTGTATTCGCCGGACGCGGCCGCTGTCATGTTGTAGTCTGCCCTAATGATTCATCTTGTTTGAATGAAGTGATGGAGCTTGACACGACGGGATTATAGAGGGAATGAACGATCACGATTGGTATCGGATGCAAAGCCCACCGCCCCAGGTGGAGGGTGACGCCCACCTGGAGAAACCTACCCCTTCGTTGAGTCGGTGGGTTGTCGCTGCGCTCCTGCTCGGGGTTGTCGTTCTCTTGCTCCGAATCGTCGCCGTCCACGATAATCTTCTCGATAGAGCGGCCAATCCTTCTTTGCTGAAGGCCGCGATGCAAGTTGTGGCGGATCCTTCCACGACTGCGAACCTGCCCGATCGCTTGTTTGCAGACGGAGTGCCCTCCGGTTTGAGCGCCCGTGCCATGAGCGTCATCGCTCTGGCTTCGGGCCAACCCTTGTCGGCAGAACGGTGGCTTACTTATGGCTTGGCCGATCCTTCATCATCCTATTTGTCGCAATTTGAATTATGTCTACTCTACTGGAATGAGGGACAACGGGCCAAGGCACGAGAGGTGTGCCGTGGCACCAGGGCTTCTGCCCCCTACTGGCTAAGTCGGGGTTATCGCTTTGATGACCTGAAGCAGCCGGAAGAAGCGCTGGCATATTACGATATTGCCACGGCCATCGATCCGGACTCTGCCAAGGCATGGTATGTGATGGGACGAACCTTGGTCGGCCTGAATCGCTACGAGGAGGCGATTGCCGCCTACGAGCGCATGATGGTCCTTGACCCAACGCCGCCGGTCGATGTGTATGAGGCTTTGGGCCGGTCTTATTTGAAACTGGATAATCTGCAGCTTGCACGGGATGTCATTAATCGGGGGCTACTGGTATTCCCGAATCAACGAACCTTTTATCTGGCCATGGCCGACACTTATCGCGCCGAGGCCGATTACCGCGCGGCCGATAGTTGGTATGCAAGGATGCTACAACGCTGGCCGGATGACGTGCAGGCCTGGTCGGGGCGGGGAGATATGGCCGTCGCCAATGACCAGTTGTCGGACGCCGTCCGCTACTATCAAAAAGCCGTCGAATTTCGGCCGCTGGGGTTCGAGTATTGGCTAAACCTCGCTAAGACCGCCTGGGCAGGGGGTGATGAGGTGTTGGCAGATGAAGCTTATCAGGAGGCCTTGATGCTTCAGCCGGACAATCCCGCCGTCCTGCTCCAGGTCGGGCAATTCTACGCGGAGACAAAGCGGACGGCTGAGGCGCGGGAGATTTTTGAGCGTGTCTTGCAGCTGCAGCCCGATAATCGTGAAGCGACCGATCAATTGGCAGCCATCAGCGAACCTTTAGAACTGCCGAACGAGCAGTGAACGCCCATCATGAGTAGCGATATCCTGGATCGATTCGCCATAGTAGCGCCAACGGAAGATTCATCCCGTGATGGCGCTCAGCCAATTACCTGTCTTGGTGATTGGCTCGTCTATAACGGTGATATTTCAATCCCACTGCCTTGTCGCACGCCCCAGGATCGCTGGCAGATGGGGGAGCAAGCAATAGGTTGGCGTTGGATGTCGACAAGCGAATCTAATGAATGGCGCGGCTCGCCTGCCTCTCTTGTGCGAACGAGTGACTGGGCGGCATGGCTGATCGGGGAGTTATACGGTATTTCGAATCCGGCCCAGGCCGTCATCGACATGCTGAAGGGTCAGGCGCCCGCGGATGGGTTGAACGGGCATTTCCTGTTGGTCGCCCTGGATAAACGTGCCGGCGAGTTACACGTCTGGACAGGACGCCACGCGACTCTCCATGCCTACCTGGCCACAGACGGCGCCCGAACGGCTGTCGGCAGCTTTATGCCTGCAGTGGCCGCCGCAACCGGTCGCGTGGATTTGGATTGGGAAGGGCTGACCAGCTTTTTTGGTTTTGGCTTCTTCGCTGCCGATCGGACACACTTGAAGGGCGTGCGCATTCTGCGTCCAGCGACTCACTACCGGTTTGACAGCCGTGGCCAGGTATTGGGCGAAGAGTATTATTGGCGTTGGCAACACGTGCCGGACTACTCGCGCTCCTACGATGCGACTGTTGACGCGTTCGCTGCGCGCTTCGGCACGGTGATGAGCGATCTGACGGCCGACGGCCGCATCGCCGTGCCCATCTCCGGCGGGCTGGATTCCCGCTCGACCGTGGCGACGATGACGCCCGACTCTCCGGCCGCGGGTCGCCTCTGGGCCTACTCCTATGGCTATGGGGATGGCTCAGCCGAGACGCGCATCGCCGGGCACGTGGCCGCCGCGCGCGGCCTGCCATTCGACGCGTTCACCATTCAGCCTTACCTGTTTTCTCGTCTGCCGGCCGTCATGGCCGCGGTGGAGGGGTTCGAAGATGTGACCCAATGCCGGCAGGCGGCTATCGTCGACGAGATCGACCGACGAGCCGATTACGTCATCGCCGCACATCTGGGCGATCTGTACCTCGATAATATGGGACTGGATGACACCGCGACAGAAGCGGACGTGTTTGCCGCCACACTGAAGAAGGTTCGCAAGCCCGGCGGCGATTGGCTGCTGGCAAACCTGTGCGCGCCGCAACTCAATGGGGCCGAGCCGGAGGCAGTATTGCGCGATGCCGTGACCGGCGAACTGGCGCGCCTGGAGACCATTGCCGAGCCGGACTTTCGCGTCAAGGCCTTCAAGGTTGATCAATGGTGCGCTCGCTGGACAACCGTGGCCCTGCGCGTCTACCAGTCGGCCGCCTTTCCGCGCCTGCCGTTCTACGATACACGACTGGCCGATTTCTTCCTCACCGTCCCGACCGCATACGTAGCCGGGCGGCGACTACAGCTTGACTACCTGAGGCGCTACGCACCCGACCTGGCGCGCGTACCCTGGCAAGCAACCGGCCACGACCTGTTCCACAACGGGCGCGACGGCATGACGGCGCTCGGCCGCCGCGCCGTTCGGAAAGGATGGCGACAACTGACAGGACGAAAGACGATAGAACGTAACTGGGAGGTTCAGTTCATGGATGCCGCCGGCCGGGCCGGACTGGAACATCATTTAT
>JRYE01006925.1_pt1 | contig 13271 bp, 18 predicted proteins | sample 235321 | NCBI WGS metagenome assembly JRYE01 (sample SAMN03074214, study PRJNA261473) | activated sludge metagenome | biome: Common Effluent Treatment Plant; feature: Wastewater; material: Activated sludge; isolation source: activated biomass in a lab-scale reactor treating industrial wastewater at... | reverse complement strand
AAACATTATTTGTAAAAATTTTTTAACCCGTGTGCCAAAATTTGACGAAGGTTTATACCCTGCCTTAATTATTGCGTTTTTATGATTATTTTCGATGGGTGTTAACAGCAACGAATATCGAAAAATATTATGGCAGCCTCCAGGTGCTTAAAGGCGCAAGCCTTGAAGTTCATAAAGGGGAAATTGTAAGCATTGTGGGTTCTTCCGGCGCCGGTAAAAGCACTTTGTTGCATATCCTGGGTACATTAGATAAACCCGATAAAGGAGAAATTATCTTGGCCGGCAACAGGCTTGATAAATTATACGGCAATGCACTATCTGCTTTTCGCAACAGGCATATCGGTTTTATTTTTCAATTTCATCACCTGCTGCCTGAGTTTACGGCTTTGGAAANNTGAAAGGGCTACGCAGCTTTTAACCCATTTGGGGTTACAGAACCGTTTAAAAAATAAGCCTAATGAGCTCAGTGGTGGAGAGCAACAAAGGGTTGCCGTTTGCCGGGCTTTAATTAATAAACCCGATATTATTATGGCAGATGAGCCTACCGGGAACCTGGATAGCGCCAACGCCAGGGAATTGCATAACCTGTTTATTACATTGAGCAGGGAATATCAACAAACATTTTTAATTGTTACCCACAATGAAGAGCTGGCAAAAATGAGCGACCGTGTGGTGCACATGAAAGACGGTAAAATTTTAGACAACAATTTTATTGAAGGATAAAAAAATTCTTTAATAATTCAGTAAATAGTTTATTCTTTCTGATACTTTTTCTGCATTGGGCAGCATGGCATTTTCTAAAATAATATTCATGGGCACTGCAGGCAGGTTAAGGGCGCCCAATACTTCTAACGGGGCATCTAAATATTGAAAGCAGGCTTTGGAAATTCTCCCGGCCAGCGCTTCTGCAAAAGAATTATTTTGTTGTNNTTGCATGGGTTACAATATTAGCTTTACCTAAGGGCAAAATATAATCTCTTGATGGTTCTATTTGCATGGCGTCTTCGGTGCCGGCAACCTTACTCCAGTATAATCCTTTATGCTCCAGCATTACCACCGGGTTGGGGTCGTAAAATGCGGCTTTTAAAAGGCCTTTCATATCGGCTGCATTGCAGGGATAAACAATTTTGATGCCTTTAATAGTGAGCAAAGTACTTTCTACGCTTCCGCTATGGTAAGGCCCGCCGCCGCCATAAGCGCCAATTGGTACCCTGATTAAGGTTTGTACCGGAAATTTTCCGCAACTTAAATAACAACTCTTGGAAATTTCTGTAACCAGTTGATTAAGGCCCGGGAAAATATAATCGGCAAACTGCACTTCCACTATGGGTTTTAAACCAACGGCACTCATGCCAACCGTAGAGCCGATAATATAGGCTTCCTGGATGGCGGTATTAAATACACGGTTATCGCCAAACTGTTCTGCAAGTGTTGCGGCTTCCCTAAAAACACCACCCAATCTCCTGCCCACATCCTGCCCGTAAAGCAAGGCTTCAGGGTGGTCTTCCATTATTTCCCTTATGGCAAATAAGGCCGCATCCACCATTATAATTTTTTTATTGCCTGACGGAGTACGTTCACCTTTTTCCTGCAGAATGGGAGTTTCGGCAAAAATATGCTCCGCTACGGTTGATGCATCCGGCTCGGGAGATGCAACGGCTTTTTCAAAAGATTCTTTTATTATTGTTTTTGCTTCCTCATCTATGGCCTGTAAATCACCGGTATGGATACCCGACTGAAGTAAATGGTTTTTTAGTTTTTCAAAAGGATCGTTGGCAAAATGCTTTTGTAAATCTTCATTACTGCGGTAGGTTTCTTTGCGCACCCCGCTGGTATGATGGCCGAGTAACGGCACAGTAGCATGTACCAGCCAGGGCCTCCTGTTTTTTCTAACGTCGGCAATCGTATGCTGCATAACAGTATAGCTCTTTGCAAAATCGCTGCCATCCACCGTTACCCGTTCAATACCTTTAAATCCTTTAATATATTTATAAGCGGTTGTTGTTCTCGCTTCCGATGCGGTAACGCTTATACCCCAGTCATTATCCTGCACCAAAAAAATAATCGGCAACTGCTGCAATGCTGCAAATTGAAAGGCTTCACTTACTTCACCTTCCGTAATGGAAGCATCTCCAAGTGAGCAAACGACTACCGGCATTTCGCCATTTTCCCCTTTTTTAAGTAAAGCTGAATTGGTTTGTGATAAAAATTTTAAGCCTTGTGCAATACCTGTTGTGGGAATTGCCTGCATCCCTGTGGCGCTGCTTTGATGAATGATGCTGGGTTTATCTCCTTTTTTATAATTGGGATGGGTATAATATTCCCTGCCACCGGTAAAAATATCTTCGCCTTTTGCCAGTAATTGAAGCATTAAGCTGTAGGGTTCAAAACCCAGGCCAAGCATAAGGCTCTCATCCCGGTAATAAGGGCTTACAAAATCACAGGGTAATAAATGAAATGCCGTAGCTAACTGAATGGCTTCGTGTCCACGGCTTGTACTATGCACATATTTGCAAATTTGCCGGTTGGCTTCGTAGGTTTCGGTCATGGCTTTGGCCATGCACATTAATTTAAAAGCATGAAGTGATATATCGTTGGTCAATCCCATATTTTTTGGTGGGGCAAATTTAACTTGTTTTACTAAGGAAGGATTAAACTATTTAGATTTGCTGGTATTAAGCAAACACCTTTTGTACAATTGAACCGTATTTTCCAGCCCAAGGTACAGGGCATCACAAATGAGCGCATGGCCAATAGACACTTCCAATAAACCCGGTATATTTTCTGAAAAATATTCCAGGTTGTTTAAATCCAAATCATGGCCGGCATTTATACCCAACCCAAGTTCCCGGGCTTTTTGTGCCGCTTCAATATAGGGTGCAATGGCCGAAGATTTATGGCCTTGAGCATAGGCTTTGGCATAAGCTTCGGTGTAGAGTTCAATTCGGTCGGTGCCGGTGGTTGCTGCGGCAGTAATGAGGTCCAATTGAGGATCAACAAATATTGAAACCCTTATACCGGCATTTTTAAAAACCGGGATGATCGTTTGTAAATAGTGCTGCTGTTCAATGGTGTTCCATCCATGGTTGCTGGTGAGCTGGCCCACTGCATCGGGTACAAGGGTTACCTGCGTAGGCTTATTGGCTAAAACCAGGTCAACAAATTTTTGTTCCGTAGGGTTTCCTTCAATATTATATTCCGTAGTGATTGTTTTCTTTAGTTCAAAAACGTCGGTATATCGTATATGGCGTTCATCGGGCCTTGGATGTACGGTAATGCCATCGGCGCCAAACCGTTCAATATCTTTTGCCGCCTTTATGAGGTCAGGATTATTGTGTCCACGGCTGTTACGCAGGGTTGCCAGCTTGTTGATGTTTACCGAAAGTTTTGTCATGATTCACCAATTTTAAGGAACCGGGATTTTAAAAACGTTTTTAAAATTTATTTCCATTTGTAAAATTATTTCATCCGGGTTTAAGGCTTTAATACCTGCTGCCGTTTTATATAATTCTTCCACAGGTGTTGCCGCATCATCGGAGTAAAATAATAAACGGTTCAACGGGGTTTGTAATAATACCTGCTGACCATGTGGCCACTCCGGGTTTTTATCAAAGCATAACCAGAAACCGGCATTAAGCAATTTTTCAGCCATAGCCCAGGGTTGATTGCGGTATTGAAAAAGAACGGCCTGTGCCGGTTGGTTTTTACGGATGGTTTGAACCAATTCATCATCTGCTCTTATTGAATTTACGATGATGGGTTTGTTTAAGGAATGGGCTAAGCTGAGCTGGGCCATAAATGCCTTTTGCTGAAGCTGCCAGTTTACAACGCAGGTTTTATTTAACCCACAGCCGCTAACGGCCAAAGCCCGGCTGCTGTTTAAGGCCGCTTCTAATAAGGTAAAATGAGTGGGCCATACTTCTGTAATTTGCCCTGGAGTAAGGCCTGCAGAAAAATAGCTTTTTGGAAGATCGGTAAAAACATCATGGCGGTATTGAATGGCAAATGTGCTGCCTGAAACTTTTTGATTACTATGAATATTTATATACAAACCCTATTATTCTTACTTGCATAAAGTTAAATACTCTGTAACTTATTTACTGCACTTCTTTCCAGCGAAAGGTATTGATGAGATGTTCAATATCTTTTTGTAAAAATTCCTGCACCGGCTTTAAAGAATCGGCATTTGGGGTACTGCCGAAGTATAAGGCGCCTCGTATAAAATTTTTTACGGTATCCGTCATAAAAAACTGTTTTGCCGTTGCTGCATTTCCTCCCACTTTAAAATAAACCCCGCTTATACCGTTTTTGGTAACAAACACGCTGTCGGTAATTGATGATGCTACCACATCATTCTTACTGGTAAGGGTATAAGCATCATTTACGAGCTTATCAAATTGGTTTATCCCCAGCGAGTCTTTGTATTTTCCTTCGCCAACGGGGATTTTATAAAGCGCCTTCCCGCCAATTTGTTTATAACTTAAATAAATACGGGCATTAAAACCGGGAAAATCAATATTGCGCCAAAACGGGTTTTCGGGATTGCTGTCGAAGTAGGCGCTGTCCTGCACAATTGTACCGTAAACGGGATATTCAAAACTATACGGCAATGCAGGATCGTTCAATAACCGGTACTGGTGCTGAGGAAAATCAATTTTAAAATAGCCTCTTTTTTTAGACGTATAGGTTTCGTTACATGCCGTTAAAAGCATTACCGGTAGGGTTAAGGACAACAAAATTCTAAAAGTAGCGGGTTTCATTTTAAAGGATTATTCTGCCTCTTTTGAGTTAATGGTAATTTGAACTTTATCAATCCTGTTTTTACTGATGGAAAGCGGGGTAAATGTAAAATCACCTGCTGTGAATTTTTGATTTACCGCAGGAAATTCGCCGGCAATTTCCAATACCAGCCCGGCAACCGAATCACTATCGCCCCTGATGCCGTCAAACGTATCCGGCGAAAGGCCCATGGATTTACAGGCATCATTGATCATTTTTCTACCTTCAAAAATGTAATTATAGTCATCAATTTTTTTATTTACATTTTCAATATCATCAAATTCATCATTAATGTCGCCAATAACTTCCTCCATTATATCTTCCAGGGTTACAATTCCCGATGTGCCGCCAAACTCATCTACCACAATGGCAAAATGCACTCTTTTGCTCCTAAACTCCTGCAGCAGGTCTTCAATAAATTTTTGTTCATGAACAAAATAAGGGGTGCGCATTAAGGGCTGCCAGTTAAACCCGGCAGGCTCGCCAATATGCGGCAGCAAATCTTTGGTATGGATCATTCCGGCAATTTCATCTAAATTATTTTTATNNTCAAAGCTGCTGTTAAAAGGGATGCCGCTTACATCCATCCGGGTACGCATAATTTGCTTAACCGAGGTATTGCCAAATTTGTAAATACCCTTTAAAATTTGTTTTTCTTTACTGGTGGCTTCATGTTCGGGCAACAGGTCTATGGCGTAGGCAATATTGGTTTCGGCCATTTTAGCATCCGATTCCGGCGTTAATCTTTTTTCAATTCGATCATTTAACCGCACCAGTTTTTTGCTGATGTTGTAAAACAGGCTGTTGAATATTTCAACGATTAATGATGCGGTACCGGCAAACCAAATTTTATGATTTGCGGCCCAGACTTTTGGGATTATTTCTGCAAAGAGTACTAAAAAAGTACTCACAAAAAACAACTTGNNGCAGCATATTCGCAATTAATATAAATGCAATATTTACCAGAGCATTGGAGATGAGCATACTGGCCAGTAAGGTTTTGGGCTGTTCCAACAGGCTTACAATGCGCCGGTATGAAGGTTGCTTCCTGGTTTTTAAAATATTGATGTCTTTATTGTTGAGGGAGAAAAAGGCAATTTCGCTTCCGGCAGTGATAAACGATAAAAAAAGCAGGAGCAATGCCACAAAGATTAAAACAGTAACCGCAGCTGTGTTTAAAGCCAGGAAATAAATTGGGGGAAGAGGTATAACTGCCGAATGATAATCCAAGTCAGGTTTTTTTGGTAAATAATAATATGCTTAACTAAGCAGCTTTATATAGTGGCATAGTGGTTAAGGGTTAGGGATTTAAAATGGAAGCCTTTCATCACTGCTTTCAGNNTCCCTCACTTCTTTTGTCCAGCATAATCAGGTTATCGCCTACAATTTCGGTGGCAAATTTTTTATTCCCTTCTTTATCCTCCCAGCTACGGGTTTTTAAGCGGCCTTCAATATAAACCAGGCTGCCCCTGTGCAAATATTTTTGAGCCAGTTCTGCAAGGCCACGCCATAATACCACGGTATGCCATTCGGTTTGCGAAATTAGTTTGCCGCTCCGGTCTTTATAGGTTTCCGTAGTGGCCAATGAAAATTTTGCAACGGCAATATTGCCTTCCAGGAATTGTATATCCGGGTCTTTTCCTAAATTTCCAATTAACATTACCCTGTTTACCCCTCTCATAAATTATAATTTTAAAAAAGCACAATCTATTCCGGAAGAATTGAACTTAAAGATACGGCTTATTTATTTTATTTGTTCCCTGCCCTGCCCGGTAGCAGCTAAAATTTAACCCTTTTACAGCGTTTTTAGTGATTTAAGGTATTGATTAATAAAACCCGTAAATGCCTTATCCTTTATACTTTTTTTGGGTACCCATTCATAATCTCCGATTGTTGTTTTTTTAAGAAGTGTTACCTGTATAAATTTTCCTGTTACCCGTTGGTGGGAGAGTTTTTGGGAAAACTCCTTTGAGACCTTTAAGGCAGGGTTTGATCCGGGGGCAAATTTCTTAATGAGCGGATGCTGCAACAGTTGTGGTTCCGAAAGCTTTTTGCCGGATTCTATTAAAATAAATTCATGTAAGTTTTGCCAAATATCTTTTGCAGTTCTTTTGTGAATATATACCCCGTTTTTATACGTTGCAATAAGGTAATACATCCACCTGTTGGTAAGTGTTGTTTTCTTTTCCTTAACCGGTAACTCATTTATTTTATGATGCTTTAATGCAAAGCATTTTGATTGCAAAAGGCAGGAAGCGCACAGGGGTAATTTTGGCTTACAAATGGTTGCGCCAAAATCCATCATGGCCTGGTTAAATTTGCCGGGTTGCTTTTTATTGAGTAGTTCATGGGCCAATGAATGCATGAGTTTTTTTCCGGCAGTACCGTCAATAGCGGTTTTAATACCAAAAAAGCGGGCCAGCACCCTGCTTACATTACCATCTACAACGGCATAAGGCTGGTTATAAGCAAAGGAAACTATGGCTGCAGCAGTATAGTTGCCAACTCCTTTTAATGCTAGTACATCTTCATATTTTTGGGGGAAAATGCCGCCATTTTTATTTATAAACCTTGCAGAAGCTAATAAATTTTTACACCGGGCATAATAGCCTAGCCCTTCCCAAAGTTTAAATACTTCTTCATCTTTGGCTTCCGCCAAATGCTTCACCGTAGGATATTGGTTTACAAAGCGGTTATAATATGCCGTGCCTTGCTCCACCCTGGTTTGTTGCAGTATAATTTCACTCAGCCAAATCTTATAAGGGTCTTTTTCTTCTTTCCAGGGCATTTTCCGCTTATTGTGCTTTTTATGCCATTCCACAATTTTTTGGCTAAAATATTGTTTAACAGTTTTATTATTGACAGGCATAAACAGTAAATCAACTGATAATCAAGTTATTTTTTGTTTTTATAGTAAATTTTCTTAATTTCAATGCTCCAAATTTAGTATTTATGCGAAAAGCAGATCTCATAGGCAAAATTTCTGAAAAAACCGGCATTCCAAAAGTAGATGTGTTGGTAACCTTAGAAACCATGTTTAAAGAAGTGAAAGCCACCCTCGCTAATGGTGAAAACCTTTATATTCGTGGGTTTGGTAGTTTTATAATTAAAAAGAGAGCTGCTAAAATAGGTAGAAATATCAAAAAGAATATAGCCGTTTCCATTCCGGAACACTTTATCCCTGCGTTTAAACCTGCAAAGGAATTTGTACAGGAAGTTAAAACCTCGCCTAATATTAAGGAAGCACCTCCAATTAAAGACGATGGCGAGGATTAAAGCGTAACTTTGCCCCAAAATTTATTTTTTAGTGAAAAAACAAGTTTTATTGGCTGCGGCTGGCGTAGCTTTGGTAGCATTATTATTTTTGGCGGGCAAAACCAGCATTCCCAAAAAAGCTTCAGCTTCGGAATTAAACAATTCGTCTCAATCGTTTAACATACAGCATGTTATAAACGATTTGAAAACTAAATTGAACCCGGCATCAACAGAAAATTTAGCCAAATTAGAAAATAGTGTAAAGCGTGGAGATGTAAAAACACAGCAAATTGAAGCCTATGAACAGTTGGCCAATTTTTGGAAAGACAGTGCAGCTGCATTTGAGCCTTATGCTTATTATATTTCTGAGGCAGCACAGTTGGATAATTCGGAAAAAAAGCTCACCTTTGCTGCCCAATTATTTTTAGGTCGCCTGCGGCAGGAGCATGATGCGGTAAAATTAGGATGGGAAACACAACAGGCCATTTTGTTGTTTAATAAGGCCTTGAAACTCAACCCCGAAAATGCAGACCTAAAAATTGGCCTGGGAAGTTCTTATGTTTTTGGCAGCCAATCCGGCGATGCACAACAAACCATGCAAGGCATACAGCAATTGCTGAGTGTAGTAAGGGAAGACAGTACCAATATGAAAGCTCAATTTGTGCTGGGTGTGGGTAGTGCAGTTTCGGGGCAGTATGATAAGGCGATTGAGCGCTTTAAAAAAGTGGTAAACGCACAGCCGGATAATGTAGAAGCCATTGCTTTTTTGGCAGACACTTATGCAGCAACTGGGAATAAAGCCGAAGCTATAAAATGGTATAACGTAAGCAAGAAACTGATCAATAACAGCGCTTACAGTAAAGAGGTGGACAAGCGGATAGAATCGCTCAACACCCGTTAAAGATTGAAAGTATATTCGTAACGAACATAATTAAAATTATTTTTTAACTGATTTAAAAGAATTGACATGCCTTGCGGTAAAAAAAGAAAACGTCATAAGATTGCTACTCATAAACGTAAAAAGCGTTTGAGGAAAAATCGTCATAAGAAAAGGTAATTAACCTTTAGCCATTTCCGGCGCTTCTTCCGGAAATACTTACTTACGTGTACATACGGGCTGTGTTTGGAACATAGTTGTATGTTGTGCCTGTTTGCTTTTGGGTGATGTTAATTCACAAATGATTTTTCGTTGACCAAGGAACTTATAATTAATACAGCTCCACAGGGCGTGGAAATTGCCCTGCTGGAAGATAAAAAGCTGGTAGAGTTGCATACCGAAAAAGTGGATGCCAACTTTGCCGTGGGCGATTTATACCTGGGTAAAGTAAAAAAACTTATACCCGGCCTTAATGCGGCATTTATTGATGTGGGGTTTGAAAAAGACGCCTTCCTGCATTATACCGATCTCAGCCCATATGTAAGGTCTATTTTAAAATTTACCCAGCAAGCCATTACCGATAAATCCGAAAAAGGATTTGATTTTTCTGAATTTAAAGTAGAGCCGGAAATAGTTAAAACCGGTAAAATAACCGAAGTGCTTAATGGCAAGCCCAACATACTGGTTCAAATTTTAAAAGAACCCATAGCGGCCAAGGGGCCAAGGTTAAGTTGCGAGCTAAGCCTGCCGGGAAGATTTGTGGTAGTAACACCGTTTAATGATATTGTAGCTGTAAGTAGAAAAATACATAGCTCCGACGAGCGCAAAAGACTGCAAAAAATTATTGAAGCCATAAAGCCTAAAAACCTGGGTGTAATAGTACGTACGGCTGCCGAAGGAAAACATACGGCAGAGTTACATGAAGATTTACTTGCCCTGGTGGATACCTGGAAAGCCATACAGCAAAACCTTAAAGGCGCCACACCTCCTGCAAAAATTTTGAAAGAGCAAGGCAAAACCACCAGTATATTACGGGACCTGCTTAATGAAGATTTTAACCGCATTGTAGTAAACGACAAAGGAATTTTTTCCGATACCAAATCTTACATACAAAAAATTGCACCGCATAAGGCAGATATCGTTTCATTCTTTAATAACGAATCGCCCATTTTTGACAATTTTGGGATTACCAAACAGGTAAAAGCGGCTTTTGGCAAAACCGTAAACCTGCCCAGCGGCGCCTATATTATAATAGAGCATACCGAAGCCCTTCATGTAATAGATGTAAACAGCGGTTATAAAAGCGTAAGTAATAACCAGGAGCAAAATGCGCTGGAAACCAACCTTGAAGCCGCCGAAGAAATTGCAAGGCAACTGCGCCTGCGTGACCTGGGTGGAATTATTATTGTGGACTTTATTGATATGAAGCTGCCCGATAATAAAAAGAAACTTACCGATGCTATGGACCAGTTTATGAAGGTGGACCGGGCCAAGCATGCCGTTTTACCCATTACCAAATTTGGATTGATGCAAATTACCCGGCAGCGGATGAAGCCCGAAATGAGCATCAACACCAGCGAAGTATGCCCCAGTTGCAATGGAACCGGAAAAATTTCCAGTACATTAATATTGGAAGATGAAATTTTTAAAAATCTCAACTACCTCATTATGCAGCGCCATAAAGGCTTAACGGTAGTGGTGCATCCTATTTTATATACCTACCTCACTGCAGGATTCCCCAGCCGCAGGTTAAAATGGAGTTGGAAGTTCAAGCAAAAAATAAAAATTAAAGCCAACTCTGCCAACCAGCTTACCGAGTTTAAATTTTTTGATGACAGTGATGAAGAAATAAAGTTGTAAAAAATTTCTAAGCTGCATTAAGGAACCGGGTCATAGCCATGGCTCCCCCAGGGATGGCATTTACTCACTCTTTTTAGGGTAAGCCAAAGGCCTTTTATGGGGCCATATTTTTTTAGGGCTTCTAAACCATATTGAGAGCAGGTGGGCGTAAAGCGGCATTTAGGCCCCAGCAAAGGAGAAATTACCCATTGATATAATTTTATAAGGGCAATAAATGGCGCAATAAGTATGTTTTTAACCTGCTTCAACCATTAATTTTTTAAGCTTATTAATACTGGTTTTAGTTTTATCTGCAAGGGTATCATATTGGGGTACTTCATTGCCCACATATACAATAAATACAGAAAGGTTTTGGTGCAGATCAACCGTTTGCTGTTGTAAACTGTTTTTATTTAACCTCCAGGCCTCCCTCATTATACGTTTAATTTTATTACGATCTACCGCTTTTTTAAAATGCCTGGAAGGTACGGAAACAGCAGCCTGCAAAACAGCATGGGTCGATTTATCGGCATACCAGTGAATTTTTAATGGAAATGCCATAAAGGTTTTTCCTTTTTTAAAAACCAGTTCAATTTGCTTTCGGCTTTTAAGCTTATCGGCTTTACGGTAAAAATATCGTGGCGCTGAAACCATAATCATTAAAAAACCCCTGCAAAAATACAGGGGCTGGTATTATTTTCAATCCGTTATTGGGATGCTGCTTATTTTTTTGAACCATGCTCACTGCTTACAGTGAGTTTATGGCGGCCTTTTGCCCTGCGGCTTGCCAATACTTTACGGCCATTGGCGGTTTGCATACGCTTGCGAAAACCATGTACGGTTTTACGACGGCGTTTATGAGGCTGGTAGGTTCTTTTTTTACCCGGCATAATGTTAATTTTTTCCTTTTACAAAATGTTGTTGCTTTTCTCAAAACAGGGCACCATCCCCGTTTTTTGTGAAAGGACGGCAAAGGTAGGGAAAATACACGGTTTTTCGGCTTTTTTCAATAAAAATCCTATACGGGCAGGCTTTAAATGCCCGGTTTTTAAAAGTTGCTATAATCCATAGCTAAAAGAATAAAGCCATGCCCTTAATACATTACATTAAAAAATATGGGAGCATTAAATTAAACCTCGTTTTTAGCGCCCCGTCAAACCTTAAACAAATAAAAATCTGCTATTATGAAATCAAGATCATCAATACTGTTATGCGCATTCATTTTAGGTATGGCAGCCATAACCCTGTCTTTTAGCTTTAACGGCTGGAGAAATTTAGGCACTAAAACCGTTAATTACCGCTTAGATAAAGATGTACTGGATGTACAGCTTAGGGATGGCAGGTTTCAGCAATTGAAATTTGTAGTGAGGGGCGGCGCTTTAAATATGTACAAAGTAGTGGTGCATTTTGAAAATGGTGGCCAACAGGAAATTGAGCTGAGGCATAATTTTGCAGCAAGAAGCTCAAGTAGAATTGTTGACCTTAAAGGCAATAACCGTTTAATAGAAAAAATTAGCTTCTGGTACGATACGGTAAACTCTTCCAACAGAAAAGCAAAGCTCACTGTGCTGGGCAAATAAACGGTAAGGGTATTTTACGCTATGAAAATGTAAAACTTATCTTTTAAAACACAGGAAAATTTTTACGGATATTGTTTATTACGGAACCAAAGTGTGTGGCAATTGCTGCACACTTTTTTATTTGGGGATGCCATTAGGCCAACTAAGGAAGCACAGGTAGGCTAACACAAATTTGCAGGGCTGCATATCTGNNAGCTTATATATGAATTTGTATTGTCAATTTTTCTCTTGTCTTGCCAAGTCAGTTTCGTAGAATTTATGTTTTTCATAAATTGATTTTGTATTTCTCTTTTGTTATATAAGCCTTGTATTATCAAATCAACCCAATTTATTGTGTAAAGCGTCTCAACATCACCACATTTTCTTGGAGGCATATATTTGACTATGATATTTTCTTTAAATAAGTTGTCTATTTCAAAATTTAATGAATTATTGTTTTGAGTAATGATTTTTGTTATTTGCTCGAAACATTCGCTGTCTAATGTGCAACCCATCCATTCAAAATTAATTTCAGCCTTATAAGCATTCATTAAAGCAGGGCCGACAATTAAGTCAAAATGATTATAGGTTTTAGATGCAATATTTTTTTCATTGTGAAATAGACTTCCATAAGAAATTGTGCCTCTTAACGGAANNTAATGCTGTCAGAAATTAAGATTGAATTAGTATTGATACTTTCTAAATCAATTTCTGCTTTATCAATATTATCACTAAACTGTCGAATTAAGTTTTCTGGAATTGAAGAAACAAGATAGCTGAATAAGGATTTAATAATATCCGCCTGTTCTGAATCACTTTTAGATAGTAACTTTTGCTTAAATCCTAAAACATCAAGATAACAACAAAATACTTTTTTCAAAATTTACTTATTTTATATTAATAAGGCCAGGCCTTATTTTTCTTACTTAATTTTGCCGCCGAGGTGGCCACAAATCTCCTTT
>JRYE01000654.1_pt1 | contig 13379 bp, 13 predicted proteins | sample 235321 | NCBI WGS metagenome assembly JRYE01 (sample SAMN03074214, study PRJNA261473) | activated sludge metagenome | biome: Common Effluent Treatment Plant; feature: Wastewater; material: Activated sludge; isolation source: activated biomass in a lab-scale reactor treating industrial wastewater at... | reverse complement strand
GAGCACAGTTCCGGCTTCACGCGCAGCGGCGCTGCGAGCCGGTCTTCCAACGTCATGCGCGTGCTTCCGCCAGTCGTGATATTGATCACAGCGTCCGTGCGCGCATGAATTTCGGGCAGAAACTGCATGAACACATCTGGGTCGGGGGTCGGTCGTCCATCGGCAGGATTGCGTGCATGCAGGTGAATCACTGCCGCACCAGCTTCTGCTGCTTCAAGACTGGAGGCCACGATCTCTTCCGGAGTAACTGGCAGCGCCGCCGACATCGTGGGGGTATGAACCGCGCCTGTCACTGCGCAGGTAATAATGGCTTTGGACCGTGATGACTTGCTCATGATTTGAAGAGATGCTCGAGTTGGTCCAACATATAGTCGTCGGTCGGATCTCTGCGAAGAGGAGTCACTGAGATCGCCCGTTTGCGCACAGAGGCCAAGTCCGTGCCTGGCTTGGCTTCCACCTCGTGCGCATAGTCCACGCCCACCCAGTAGTACGGAATGTTGCGCCCGTCCTTGCCCTCGACCGGATAAAACGGACGCCGCACTCGACGCCCGACGGGCACCATGTCGATACCGGTGATCTCTCCGCCGGGAACGGCTGGAAAGTTGACGTTGAACACTAAACCCTCTCGCCATGGCACTGCCAACAACTTGCTGAGAACCTCCTCAATGTGCTTCTCTGCCACGTCAAAGTTGGGCATCTGGCCTAGCTCGCGCACCTGACTGAAGGCAATCGCGGGAATGCCGAACTGGGACGCCTCCATGGCCGCACCAGAGGTGCCCGAATAGGCCAGATCGTCAGCCAAGTTCTCGCCGTGGTTGACACCGGACAGCACGAGCGTGGGTGGCCCGTCCTTGAGCAGCTCTCGAACTGCAAGCATGACGCAGTCCGCGGGCGAGCCTTTCACCGCGAATCGATTGGGTTCAAGCTGCCGAACACGCAACGGAATCGAAAGCGAGATCGACTGGCCCGCGCCCGAGCGTTCTTCGTCGGGCGCGACAACGATGACTTCGCCGCCGAAGGTGCGCGCCGCTTGCTCCAGGAGGGCGATGCCCCGCGACTGCACCCCATCATCGTTCACGATCAGGATGCGTCGCGTCAGCATAGTCAGCTGATCGGCGCTCATGCTTTTGCTCCGAAAAGTTCGAGCTCGACCTCACCCATGCGAATTTGGGCGCTGGGCAACTTCGTGGTCTGGATGAGACGCGCCACTTCCTCCAACTCCGGGCTCGAGAACATCGGGTAGTCACGGCGCAGCGGACCCGCTGCACGCATCCGCTCGAGATCGGCCTCCGGCACCAGTGCCCGCAGCAGCAGTTCGTCGTCGTCCTCTGTGCCATGCCGCTTGCGCAGCTCTTGAATCGTGGGCTGCTCCGGCGGATTCGCGACCACGTGTTTGGCACGTGCGTTAGACATGATCATGTCGAGGACGTTGGGTTCGATAGGCGCAACCATCTCCCCGTAATGCCCCGCGGCATACGCAATGACCTCATCCGAAACGATCGAATAGCGCTTGCCGGTCACGATGTTCAACACTGCCTGGATGCCCACGATCTGACTGAACGGTGTGGCCATGCCTGGGTAGGCCAGCTCACGGCGCACAATGGCGGTCTCCCGGAGCACCTCGTCCAGGCGATGCTCCATGCGATGTGTGGCCAGGTTGGCCTTCAGCGTGCCAACCATGCCGCCCGGAATCTGGTGCTTAACGGCAAGCACGTCATACTCATTGTTCTGGTTGATCAAGTAGCCTGCGGCGCGTCCGACGCGCTCGAAGTGCTTGGCCACAGGGTCAAGCAGTTCCAAGTTCAAGTCGTGGGTGTGGCCCATGACTTCCAGGTTGTGCGCAAACATTTGCACCGAGGGAACGGCCGGACCGTTCGCAAGCGGCCGCGAGGATGTGTGCAGAATCGTGACGCCGAGATCCACGGCGTCCAGATAGGCCTTGCCTGACTGGCCAAGGATGTTGTTTGCATGCAGTTCGATGGGCTTGCCACGCGACACAGCCAAAATCGCAGGAATCAGCGTACTGAGCCGCTCCTTCTCCAGAACACCGGCCGTGTCGTAGATCAGGATCGAATCAATGTCGTCGGAAGCGGCAAGCTTCTGCGCCTTGTCGGCGTAGTAAGCATCGGTGTGCACGGGTGACAGCGTGAACATCAGAGCGCCTGCGCATGTGGACCCGAACTCCTTGGCCACCTTCGCGAGCCTCAGCATCTTGTCGATGTTGAAAAGCACGTCATAGACCCAGAAGCTGCGAAGGCCATGGACATTTAGCTGACGCATCCACGCATCCATCAGAGCGTCAGGCGTGATGGAGAAGGTCACGGCGGCGTTAGAGCGCATGCCTGCGCGCTTGGGGGTGCGCGGCATCGCTTCCACCAGCGCATCCAGGCCGTCCCAAGGATTCTCTTGGCAACTGCGAACGAGCACTTCGAACAGAGACGAAGCCGTCGTGTCGATCACGCAGTAGCCGGTCTTGTCGATGATCGGCGCGACAGGCAAGGCCATCCCCGCCTTCATTCGCATGCCCCAGAGAGCTTGCTGGCCATCACGGATAGTGGTGTCGAGAATTTGAATGTGTGCCATGGCTAGTAGATCAGTTCGCTTGAAGAAATTGAGGCATCAAGACCCGCTCGGCCCAGCGGGTGTCGAAATCGTTCGAAAGCACGTCCGGATGGGCAGACAGGAAGCGCAGCAATTCGAGATTGCTACGAATGCCTGCGACCTTAGCTGCACTGAGCACGGAGCCAATCTTGTTCAGTGCCGCTGCACGGTCTGAACCGTGAACCAGCAGCTTTCCGATCATGCTGTCGTAGTAAGGAGGAATCAGCGTGCCCACTCGCATGGCGGTGTCCAGCCGCACGCCAGCATCGCCGAGATCAAACTGCCATTCGCTCAGGCGCCCCGGGCATGGGAGGAAATCACGCTTCGGGTCCTCGGCGAGAATTCGCAGCTCGACGGCGTGTCCGTTGAATTGGATGTCAGACTGCTTGAGCGGCAGCTTCCCCTCAGAAGCCACGCGAAGCTGCAACTGCACCAGATCGACACCGCAGAGCATTTCTGAGACCGGATGTTCCACTTGAATTCGTGCATTGACCTCCATGAAATAGAACTCCTCGCGATCCGGGTCGAAAAGGAACTCAACAGTACCGGCGTTGCGATAGTTCAGCGGCTTTAGCAGATCGACGGCGGCCTGATGCACGCGTTTGCGAGTAGCATCGGAGAGGGCGATTGCCGGCGCCTCTTCCATCATCTTCTGGTAGCGCCGCTGCAAGGTGCAGTCTCGTTCCCCGAAGTGGAGAATTTCGCCTGAGCCATCGCCCATGACCTGCACCTCGACGTGTCGGGCTCGCTCCACAAACCGCTCAAGGTATAGCGTCCCGTCGCCGAAAGCTTCGAGTGCCTCCTGGGACGACCGGTCGAACGATTCCTGCAGGTCTGCGGCGCTTCGCGCCACGCGCATACCGCGTCCACCACCTCCGGCAGACGCCTTGGTGATGACCGGATAGCCAATCTGCGCAGCGATGGCGAGCGCCTCTTGAGTTGAGGAAACCTTTCCGGTCCCAGCGACCATCGGAATGCCCGCAGCGGAAGCTAACCGCCTTGCTGCAAGCTTGTCGCCCACTGCCTCAATGGTTTCCGAGCGAGGTCCCACGAAGGTGATTCCTTCCTCTTCGCAGAGCCTGGCAAAGGATGCCCGCTCAGATAGGAATCCGTAGCCTGGGTGCAGGGCGTCGCAGCCGCTGGCTTTCGCAGCGTGGACGAGACCTGCGCCGTGGAGGTAGGACTGGCGGGCAGGCGCCGGGCCCACAACGACAACCTTGTCAGCCTCTTCAGCTGCCAGACTCTCGCGATCTGCGGCGGAAACCGCGAGTACGGACTTGATCCCCAGCGCGCGGGCAGCGCGCACCGAACGCAAAGCGATCTCGCCGCGATTGGCAATGAATAAACGATGGATCACAGCTGGGCAGCCTATCAGGCGTCGAGTTCGATCAGGAAAAGCGGCTGGTCGAACTCGACCAGAGCTCCATCTGTTACATAGACCTCACGCACGATGCCTTGCACGCCGGCGATCAAAGGCGTGAAGAGCTTCATCACCTCGATCAGGCAGACTTCGGTATCACCGTACACCCTGCCGCCGACTTCGACGTAGCTAGGAGCACCTGGCTTCGGTGACCTGTAGAAGGTGCCGAGGTTGGCAGCGCGCACGAACACATGACCGGCAGGAGGCTGCGAGCTCACCGCAGGTTGCTTGTCTGGTGCTGCCGCCTGTTCGCCCTTGGGTGCCGTGGCAGGAGCAGGCACGAGCTGCGATGGGATAGGAGCAGAATGTGGAGCAACGACGGCTGCCGCGCTTGCTTCATGCGCGCCCGAGCGGTGAGCCCACAACTGTGCACCTGTAGCGTTCTTGGACAACTGCAGCTCGAAATTTCTCGCTGCGATGCGCATATCTTGAGCAGAGCTTCGCTCGAACGCCTCTACGAGCGCTGCGACGTCTTGGGGCTTGATGGTCAACACAGATCTTCCTTGGTGATGGTGAAAAGAACAGCTGTCCATCCGCGCCGTCAAGGGCGGATAGTCAGCCTGGTTTAAAGCGATCGCAGCGCGCGTTGGCGGCTGCGAGCAGCGGGGGTAGGACGGGGTCCGCGACGATGAACTCAAGGCCATGCCGCAACGCGGCCTGGACACCCGCATCGGTGGCGATTGCGCCGCCCCTGGCCCCTTTGAAGGGTCCTGTAGACAGCATTCGTGCGAGAGCACGCTCGATCGTGGCTGCATCACAGCCTTCCTCGTCGGACCCCAGGTCCAGGACCGGCAACTGCGCCACCTCGGCCGGCCGCACCACACGCAGAGCAGCACGTTCCTTCGCCCAAGACAACAGGCGCCCGAGAACAGGATCACGTGACTCATCTGGCCGCTCGACCGGCAACTCACAGTCAAAGACGGAACCGCGTTGGCCGTCAACGGTCACCGTCGACCCAGCCAGCGCCGAGAGCGCACCTGCGCCGCAACCCACGACACAGGGCACCCCCAGTGCCCGGCTGACCACCGCGGCATGAGAAGTGCTACCTCCCTCTTCGGTTATGACGGCTGCCGCACCGATCATTCCGTGAAGATCATTCGGGCTGGTGGTGGGCCTCGCAAGCACCACGCGCTCGCCCCGACGAATCCGCTCTTCAGCCTCATCAGAATCTGTGATAACCAAGCCGATGCCTACGCCCGGGCAGGCGCCTTCGCCACGAGCCGCTGGAGACAGCCCTGCGGTGACACTTTCACTCAGAGTAGGAGCGAGCAGTTGACGGAGGCGATCCGATGAGATCCTCTTCAATGCCGCGTCCGGAGAGATGCGCCCTTCATCCACCAGGTCCACACTGGTGCGCGCAGCTGCCAGCGGTGCCAATTTGGCCGAGCGTGACTGCAGTATGAAGAGTTGGCCATCTTCCACTGTGAACTCGATGTCTTGAACCTCGGCACCGGCGTCCTCGAGTGCGCGGGACGCTTGAAGAAGCCCTTGATGTGCTTCAGGTAGGGACTGGCGCATCGCATCCAGCGGTTGGGGCGTGAAGCGCCCCGAAACCACGTCTTCACCCTGCGCCTTCAGCAAGAACTCACCGAAAGGCTCCGGTGAGCCTGACAACGGGTTTCGGCTGAAGAGCACCCCGGTGCCAGACCTTTCATTGAGATTTCCGAACACCATGGCCTGGACGGTGACTGCCGTCCCCAGGTCGTGCGGAATGCCATGGTGCTCTCGGTAACGCTTGGCACGGCGCGAGTTCCACGACTGAAACACGGCCTCCACTGCGGCGTGGAGCTGTTCGTACGGATCGGTTGGCACCGAATGACCGTCGCGCGCCAAGGCTGCTCGGATCGTGTCAGCGGTTGATGCAGTTTCCTCATCAACGTCCACCTTCAGCACAATGCTCGCGAAGAGCTGAAGAAAACGCCGATGCGTGTCTTCCGCGAACTCTGCATCACCGCATTCCAATGCCAGGGCAGCTTTAGTCTCGTCATTGATTCCCAGGTTAAGGACGGTATCCATCATTCCCGGCATCGAGACAGCGGCGCCGGAGCGTACCGAGATCAACAAGGGCCTACTGCCGCCGCCAAAGGTGCGCCGGCTCTGTTCCTCCAGATGGCGCACGCCCGATTCAATTTCTCGGAGGAGCGATGACCAGAGTTTCCCCTCTTTCTCATAGCGAGCATTCGAAATCGTCGTGATCACAAAGGCCGGCGGCACCCGCAAGCCCAAACTCATCATGTTGGCAATGGACCAAGCCTTGCCACCAATCAGTGACCGGTCCGGCACGCCCTCACCAGTCAAGAGAAGCGTAGAGGGCGTTTCCTTCGAACTGAGCATTTCTCATTCCTTGCGCTGTTCACCCAGCAGACACAGCAGGTCCTCATGCAATTCAAACCAGACCGTGTGGTAGCTCTCGGTCTTCGCGTCGCTGACCCATGCGATGTCTCCTTCTTCAGCTTTTTCCAGTGCTTCCTCGAGCTTCTGCAGGTAAATCTCCATTCGCGGAAGAACTGCAGCGAGCGCGTTCAGAACCTTCTCTGCGTTGGCGTGAAGCTTGGCCAGGCGCTTGAGAATTTGCTCGTCGTACGCCTCATCGCTGTGGTCGTTCGGCACCAGCTTGCCGCCGATCTTGAGGGTCTGCCAATCAGTGATCAGCGCCTTCAGATCAGTGTTTACTTTCTCGAATGCCAGGTAGGCCTCCCTAAACTCCTCGCTGCTTCTCAGCGACGAGTAAAAGCGGCCGTAGTTTGAGCGAAGCGAGACGCGTGCGGCGGGTGAGACGGCATACTTGCCACCGACATCCGTTACGGTCCCCCTCGCCACGCCCTCCTGCAGGACCACCTTGACACGGTCCTCGGGCAGGCCAAGCAGCGATGCGATCGCGTCTGGCAAGGCGTACTTCTTGATGGCCAGCCCGTGAAGGACCAGATGCTGTTCTGCGTTCATGTACTTACTTGTCAGCGAGTGCGTTGATGTCTGAGCGCGTGAGGCCGGCGCCCTTTCCGTTCAGCTTGCGGGAACTTTGCTGCTCCAGCTTGTAGAGCTCGTCCGCTAGCGGGGTGTCGTAGTGATACTTGACCCACGTGTCGTCCAGGTACCGGTACGGCTCTGTGCACAGTTTTGGCACGAACTGTTTGCAGCGCTGGTTGAGCTCTTCAAGAGTCATGTCGCCCTGGGTCGTGCGGTACTTGTCGACCTTCTCAGGAAGGTAGGTCACCCCCGGGTGAATTCGATCACCCGCGCTGGGCACGCACTCCTCGTCGAAGCTTGCAGCGGCTGAAAGCGGCGAGTACGTACGCTTGGGCAGGTTGGAGTGCTGCATCATTACGTAAGGGCTGACCTGGTGGCTGGGGCACGACAGCGGCACGAACAATGCGCCGAGGATCTGATTGCCATACTCGTCGTTGAGCAGCGGGCGGAATCGGTCAGCGCGTTCGTCGATCTTGTTCCAGTCGTCCGCCTCATAGCAGCCGGCGACATGGGCGAAGTCTTTGATGATGTTGTAGTACGTCAGTGCCCCCGCATCCATCAACTGCTCGCGGTGATAGCTAGCGAAACGCTTCCAGAGCTTCGCGGTAGTGTCCTTGAAGACTTCCGTCAGGTGCTGCAGGGTCTTGGTCAACTCTTCCTTGCTGCCCATGCCCACCGGAATCTGTGTTTCGGACAGCTCATCGGAGGTGTACAGGCCCACCCCGCAAAGGTTGTCTGCCTTGTACTCCGGCTTGGACTCGAAGCTGCCCCAGTCATCAACGATGTAAAAATGAGTGTCTTTCACGGCAGTCGTGACCGTCAAACGTGAGTACGGCACATCCGTGGCGATTCCGTCGAGCCAGGGCATGTCGCCTTCGGCGAGGTCGAAGAAATCTCGCACCAGCATTTCACGCCCTTCGCCTAAGTTGTAGGGTCCGTGGTTGGTCATGCAAACGCGGCTTTCGCAGGCCACGAGAACGGCGTACTGCGACAGGGCTGCAAGAAACTGATCGGTGGCTGTATGCAGTTCGTCACCTGCGGCGCAGGGATGGAGGTCAGCGTGATAAACCTGAATCCGTCGCTCAGGAAGAATTTGTGAGCGGTGTCCTGCCTCTTTGCAGGTCAGGTGGCCATCTTCGCGGCGTCGCGCGAGTTGGAAGCGGCGCCAGAAGCTGAGAACGTATGCGAGATCCTCAGATGCGTCATGGGGCCGGATGACGCCCATGTTGATCAGCATCTCACGGCCCAGCAGATAGAAGTTGATCATGCACCAGTTGATGCCCATCGACTCCAGCTTGGTGGTGCAGTTGCGGATGCGGTCGGCAATGTCCTCCGGCGACATGTGCTTTTCGATCTTGCGCAGCAGTGCCGGGTAGCGATAGAACGCGTTCAGGTATCCCAGCATGACATACGCAGACACTGGAAAGAACTTGGACTCCTGCACCGTACGCGTCACTCCGAGGAAGTACGTCTCTTCCCCTGCAGCTCGCATGATGTTGTTGGTCTCGAGGATCTGGGTGTAGTTGAGGTTCGGGCGCGGCATGACTTCTCCTGCTCTGGGTTGTTAGTCGACCAACAATCAACGGGGCAGCTTCCAGACCCGCACGGACATTTCCGTGTTGGTCTGATAGGCCTCGGTCGTCTTCGCGTGTCCGCTCACCTCGAGCTCCACACGGTCGCCATTGCGGATACCGGCGACCTTGGAGTTCATGAGGCAGGGGATGCCGTATTCACGCGTGAGAATGCCGAGGTGAGAACGAACTGTTCCACCGGCACAGATGACACCCGCAAACTGCTCCAGAATTGGTGCCGTCAAGGTGCCGCCGCTGTCGTCAATCACAGCGATGGTGTTTGGTGCTACGCCATTTGCAAGTGCATCCGCCACATCCTTGATGGAACGAAAGTAACGCGCAGTGCCGGTCACGTTGCTACTGTATTCAACGACGTTGTCGCCTTGACCGCAAAGTTCGCGGCCCTGCGCATCAGCAGCAGCAGTGCGGGCTTCCGAATGCTGAAACGAGAATTCGTCCGGATTGCCTTCGCTGCCCGGGATGGGCAGATAGGCATCAGGCCGCTCGAGCGCCGAGATCATGGCGGAGCTAGTGAAGCGATAACCGTTCGCGAGCACCTGCGCCTCAATCGCGCGCATGTCGTCGGCCGTGAGCAGCTCATAGCTGGCGTCAAAGACGAAGTCGGCCCAGGAGCATTTGCGCTCATCGAGTCGGCGCCTAATCAGGTCCTTGATCGCACTGTGGTACGCCTCCACGATAGGGGGCCCCTCCCCGTCGTCGTACTTGTTCGTGTCCGAAAACAAAGCAGCCATGGAAGTCTCCTAGTGGTTTTTCACGATGCCACGATGGCGTGCCTGCTGACACAACCCATTGCCTGAACGCGACTTTAATTGCTTTTTGTGCATGTCTCATATCGGGGATTACGATAACTCGTAGGTTAGCTGATAGGGTTCAGCTTGCGTCGGCCGCGAGCCAGACGATCCAGCGACCAGCCATTCGGCGTCCTATCCAGAGGCCGTCGACGTTGCCCCCCGTGACGACGCAGCGCTACTTCGCTCTCGCCGACTGACTTCTCGAAAGCCATTCGCAGCCGCGTTTGCCACCGACACTTGGAGCTTGGTCTTCCGCCTCCGCTCGGTAAGCGCGCCGTCACGGCCCGCCTTCACGGCCGAGGCAGTCAGATGTCCATGACGTGGCGCAGCAGTCCGAAGGCCACGCGCCGGGTGACCACCTGGACGCGCAGCAACTGCGCGAGATGGTGCAGTCGCTCATGGACCAGGTGGAGGCCGACAAGGTCGAGATCCGTGAGCGTCCAGTCGGCCCACCTTGATTCCTGTGAAAAGCAAAGGATGCTCTTCTCCACCTGATTCTTGGTGGAGAAATGGACACTACCGTAACCCTCAGTGAAGGTCGGCGCCGCCGGCGGATGCACAGCGCTGAGTTCAAAGCGCACATCGTGGCCGCGTGCTGCCAACCTGGCGTGTCGTCGGCGTCAGTGGCGATGGCGAACGGCATCAATGCAAACCTTGTCCGTCGATGGGTCAAGGAGGCCGAGGTCGGCGCGCAGATGGAGCTGGGCACTGCAGCGAGCAAGCCTAGGACGACCAGGCCGGTGACGACGCCAACGCCCAAGTTCTTGCCTTTGCCGATTCCGACACCAGCCTCGCCTGTCGCAGCCGACATCCGCATCGAACTGCAGCGCGGCGCGACGACCGTCACGGTGACGTGGCCAGCAAGTGCAGCCAGCGAGTGCGCGGCCTGGATGCGCGAGCTGCTTCGATGATCCGCATCGATGCCCTGTGGCTGGCAGCCGAGCCCATCGACATGCGCGCCGGCGCCGAGCGGCTGCTGGCACGCGTGGTGCAGGTCTTCGGCGCAGCGCAGGCGCACCATGGTTACTTGTTCGCCAACGCCCGTGGCACGCGGATCAAGCTGTTGGTGCACGACGGATTCGGCGTGTGGTGCGCAGCACGCAGGCTCAACGCCGGCCGCTTCGCCTGGCCGGGCCCGGCCAACGTGAACCGCCCCGGATTTTGAGGAGGCTCTTTTCCCTGAGAGGATTGAGCCATGAGCAAGAAGTCGAACCAGTTTTCACCTGAAGTCCGCGAACGCGCTGTTCGCATGGTGCGCGAGCATCGTGATGAGTACCCCTCGCTGTGGGCCGCCATCGAATCCATCGCCCCCAAGATCGGCTGCGTGCCCCAGACCCTCCACGAATGGGTCAAGCGAGACCAGATCGATACCGGCGTGCGCGACGGCATCACGACATCCGAGCGGGAACAGATGAAGGCGCTGGAGCGCGAGGTCAAAGAGCTGCGCAAGGCCAACGAGATCCTGAAGCTGGCCAGCGCGTTTTTCGCCCAGGCGGAGCTCGACCGCCGTCTGAAGTCCTGAACAACTTCGTCGACCAGCATCGACAGGCCTACGGGGTCGAGTCGATCTGCAAGGTGCTGCAGATCGCCCCGTCAGGCTATTGGCGCCACGCCGCCCACCAGCGCAATCCCCAGCTGCGCTGCGCTCGCGCCCAACGTGACGACACCTTGGTGCCGCACATTGAACGCGTCTGGCAGGCCAACATGCGGGTCTATGGCGCCGACAAAGTCTGGAAACAGATGAACCGCGAAGGGTTGTCCATTGCCCGCTGTACGGTCGAACGCTTGATGAAGCGCCTGGGCTTACAGGGCGTGCGCCGTGGCAAGGTGGTGCGCACCACGATCAGCGACATGAAGGCCCCGTGCCCACTGGACCGGGTCAACCGACAGTTCAAGGCCGAGCGGCCCAACCAGCTCTGGGTGTCGGACTTCACATACGTCTCGACCTGGCAGGGCTGGCTGTACGTGGCCTTCGTGATCGACGTTTACGCCCGGCGTATTGTGGGTTGGCGAGTGAGCACCTCCATGCACACGGACTTCGTTCTGGATGCCCTGGAGCAGGCGCTGTATGCCAGGCAACCCGAGCGCGATGGCGCATTGATCCACCATTCCGACAGGGGGGTGCAATACGTTTCCATCCGCTACAGCGAGCGGCTGTCAGAGGCGGGCATTGAGCCCTCGGTGGGCAGCAAGGGCGACAGCTACGACACTCAGTTCAAACTCACCCTCGAACGCCGACCTGGTCTGACCCGAGCTACGACTGGCCTTGATGCCTTCGCGTTGACCTGTCGACCAAGTCGGACGTTCCCCGCGCACCGTCGGGCTCAGCGCATGTGACCTTATAGGAGCTTTGTTCTGCACCCTGAGTGTCCTGTCCGGCTGTTGAGGTTGGCGTTGCCATGATCATCTTCGAGGGCACATTCAAGTGAATCAAGACGAAGTCATACTTGGGGTCGATACCCACCTGGACAAACACGTCGGCGCAGTGATCGACGTTACCGGAAGACTCATCGGAACGCAGGCTGTAGGTACAACTACTGTCGGCTACCTTCAACTTCTCGACTGGGCCCGGTCGCTCGGCGATCTCCGCCGCGCCGGCATCGAGGGCACGGCCACCTACGGCGCCGGCTTGACGAAGTTTCTGCGAGACAACGGTATCGAAGTCTTCGAGGTTAACCGCCCTGATCGTGCGGCGCGGAGGTTGCGCGGTAAAGCCGATCCGACTGATGCCGAGAGCGCAGCTTGCGCCGTGTTGTCCGGTCGTGCAACGGCCGTACCTAAAGATCAATCCGGAGCGGCCTACGCCATGCGTGCTGTGTCAGTCGCACGCCGCAGCGCGGTGAAGGCGCGGACGCAAGCGGTCAATCAACTGCGAGGACTGTTGGTCAGCGCACCGCAAGAAGTCCGGGAACGGCTGCTGCAGACCAAGACCGAAGACTGCGTGACCGCTTGTGCGCGCATCAGATCGTTGGGCGAGACTACCCTGCTGCAGTCGCTGACTATCACCCTTCGAATCCTGGCAAAGCGCTGGCTGGCACTACGCGACGAGATCAAGATCCTCGATAGCCAGCTTGAAGACCTCACCAAGACCCATGCATCTAGGCTGCGCCAAGAGTTCGGTGTGGGCGCGCAGACTGCTGCTGTCTTGGTCTGCGTGGCGGGAGACAACCCGGAGCGGCTCAAGAGTGAAGCGGCGTTGGCAGCGCTATGCGGTGTCAGCCCGCTGCAGGCTTCGTCGGGAAAGACGACGCGTCATCGGTTGAACAGGGGCGGCGACCGCGCTGCAAACAACGCCCTCTGGACCATTGCTATGGTTCGAATGCGAAGTGATCCGAGAACGCGGGCGTACGTAGCTCGCCGCACGTCGCAAGGCCTGTCGAACAAGGAAATTCAGCGTTGCCTGAAACGTTACATCGTGCGGGAGCTGTACCCCTTGATCCTTGCCGATCTCAAGCATTTGACGGCCACCTCTTGACATAGGAGCGTCAACGCCCTGGCCGAGACCATCAACGGGCTGTACAAGGCCGAGGTGATTCACCGGCGGTCCTGGCCAACACGTGAATCGGTCGAGCTGGCAACCTTGGAATGGGTGTCCTGGTTCAACCATCACAGGCTGCTCGGACCCATCGGATATATACCGCCTGCAGAGGCTGAGGCAAACTGAGGTTGCCCCCGAAAAGTGGAGCTCTTAGCCTTGTTGAAAATATCGACAAGGAGCCGAGAGATGACACACAAGCAGTTGCGTGCGCAGTACACGCAAGAGTTCAAAATGGAGGCGGTGCGCCAGGTGCGGGCGGGTCAGGCCATTGCCGTGGTGGCCAAGGTCTTGGGCATACCCAAAGCCAGCCTGGGCAATTGGGTTCGCCAGTCGGCCAAGGGCGATTTGAGCGGGGCGGGTGCTGATGACAAGGTTGCCAGGGTGTCCCCAGAGCAGATGGAGCTGGCCCGCCTGAGGGCAGAGAACGCGCGCTTGAGGATGGAGCGCGACATCGCAAAAAAAGCCGCGGC
>JRYE01004186.1_pt1 | contig 13395 bp, 14 predicted proteins | sample 235321 | NCBI WGS metagenome assembly JRYE01 (sample SAMN03074214, study PRJNA261473) | activated sludge metagenome | biome: Common Effluent Treatment Plant; feature: Wastewater; material: Activated sludge; isolation source: activated biomass in a lab-scale reactor treating industrial wastewater at... | reverse complement strand
GCCGCCGCCGGCCTCGCCGGCAAGACCGTGCTCGACGTCGGCTGCGGCGGCGGCATCCTGTCGGAAGGGATGGCCTCGCGCGGCGCCGAGGTGACCGGCATCGACCTTTCCGAGAAGGCGCTCGGCGTGGCCCGCCTGCACCTGTTCGAGAGCGGGCTGAAGGTCGATTACCACTTGACCAGCGCCGAGGAATTCGCCGCCGCCCACCCGGGCCGCTTCGACGTCGTCACCTGCATGGAGATGCTCGAGCACGTGCCCGACCCGGCGAGCACGATCGCCGCCTGCGCCCGCTTGGTGAAGCCGGGCGGCCAGGTGTTCCTGTCGACCCTCAACCGCAACCCCAAGTCCTACCTGTTCGCGATCATCGGCGCGGAATACCTGCTGAAGCTGCTGCCGCGCGGCACCCACGACTACGCCAAGTTCCTGCGCCCATCCGAGCTCGCCCGCTTCTGCCGCGAGGCCGGGCTCGACACCGCGGACATCACCGGGCTGAGCTACAACCCGCTGACCCAGGTGTATTCGCTCGGGCGCGACACCGACGTCAATTACATGGTGCGCACCCTGCGCCCGGCGTGAAGCGCGCGCCCCGCCCCGCGGCGGGGCGCCGCAGCCCGCCCGCTCAGGCCGCCATGCGAGCGGCCCACCACAGATAGAGCGGGATCCCCACCAGCAGGTTGAACGGGAAGGTCAGCGCGAGCGCGGCGGCCACGCCGAGCACCGGATTCGCCTCCGGGATCGCGACCCGCATCGCCGCCGGCGCGGCGATGTAGGAGGCGCTGCCCGCCAGCGTCATCATCAGCACCGTGCCGCCCAGGCCCAGCCCCATCGCCTGCGCCGCCACCCAGCCGCACAGCGCGAGCAGCGGCGGCAACAGCAGACCGCAGCCGACGAGGAAGGCCCCCGCCCGCCTCAGCTCGCCCAGGCGCTCGGTGGCGAGCAGGCCCATCTCGAGCAGGAACAGACACAGCGCGCCCTTGAACAGATCCACGAACAGCGGGGAAAGCGGCGCCGCGCCCTCCGGCCCGGCGACCCAGCCGATCAGGATGCCGCCGCCGAGCAGGAGCACGCTCTTGTTCGCGAACACCTCGTGCATCAGCGCGGCCGCGCCCGAGGCACCACCCGCCGCCGGCCGGCCGACGCGCGCCAGAAGGGTCGCCACCACCAGCGCCGGCGCCTCCATGAGGGCGGCGAGCAGCGCGAGATGCCCCTCCACCGCGATGCCCTTCGAAGCCATCACGGTGGAGGCGACGGCGAAGGTCACGATGCTCACCGACCCGTAGTGCGCCGACAGCGAGGCGGCGTCGGCCCGCCCCAGTCGCAGCCGGAAGAGCGGAAACACCAGCAGCGGAATCAGCGCGCCGAGGCCGATCGCCAGCAGCGAATCGCGCCACAGCACGGCCGACTCGGCGCGCGCGATCTCGATCCCGCCCTTCAGGCCGATCGCCAGCAACAGGTAGATCGACAAGGTCTCGAACACCGCGGCTGGCAGGCGCAGGCCGCTGCGCAGCAGGGAGGCGACGGCGCCGAGGGCGAAGAAGAAGGGAACGGCATCGATCATGTGGGCATTTCCGGTTCGTTATCCAGGCCGGCCCGGCTGCGGGCCGCGAGCGAAACGGATTGTGCACCAGCACAACAATTTATAAAAATCACATAAACTGCAGGTTCAAATAGCTTTTAATCTATATATAAGCATGCGCCTCACCCTCCACCAGCTGCGACTGCTGCTCGCCGTCTCGCGCGAAGGCAGCGTCACCCGCGCCGCGCAGCGCCTGCATCTCACCCAGCCCACGCTGTCCGCCCAGCTGCGCCAGCTCGCCGAGCAGGTCGGCCTGCCGCTCTACGAGCGCATCGGCCGGCGCCTGCACCTGACACCGGCGGGTGAGGCGGTGCTCCACACCGCGACCCGGCTCGAGCAGGAGTTCGAGCAGCTCGAGGAGACGCTCGCCGGGCTCCGCGGCGATGCGGGCGGCCGGCTGCGGCTGGCGGTGGTGAGTACGGCGGAGACCTTCATCCCGCGGCTGCTCGGGGAGTTCCGCCGCGCGCGGCCGGCGGTGGAGGTGTCGCTGGTGGTGCTCAACCGCGACGCGGTGCTGCGCCGGCTGGCGGACAACCTCGACGAGCTCTACATCATGAGCCGGCCGCCGGCGGCGACGGTGGTGAGCGCGACACCCTTCCTCGCCAACCCGCTGGTGGTGATCGCCGCCGCAGGCCACCCCCTGGCCGGGCGGCGCACGATCCCGCCGGCGGCGCTCGCGACGGAAGAATTCGTGCTGCGCGAGCCGGGCTCGGGCACGCGCCAGGCGGCGGAAGCCTTCTTCGCCTCGCATGGCGTGGTCCTGCGGCCGCGGCTGGAACTGGGCAGCAACGAGGCGGTGCGCCAGGCGGTGGCGGGCGGCCTGGGCCTGTCGGTGATCTCGGCGCACGCGCTCGCCCACGCCACCGGCGAGGGCCTCGCCGTGCTCAGGGTCAGCGGCACCCCGATCGAGACCCAATGGCAGGTGGTGCATCCGCGCGGCAAGCATCTGACACCGCTCGCCGACGCCTTCCTGCGCTTTCTGCAGCAGCGCGCCCCCGCGCTCAACGACGCCGCCCAGGCGCGGCTGTCGGCGGCACGCGCCTGAGCGGGCGGCGCCGCTCAGGCGTCCTCGAGGATCAGCACCACCAGGTCCTTCGGACCATGGGCGCCATAGGCCAGCACCTGCTCGATGTCGGCGGTCTTGGACGGCCCGGACACCAGCAGCGCATTGGTCGGCATGCCGCTCGCCCACTGCTGCTTCTGCAGCACCTCGTAGAAGTTGTCGTGGATCTCGCTCGCCTTGAGCAGGGCGAAATGCACCGGCGGCACCAGGCTCATCAGGCGCGGCTCGTCACGCGTCGGCCACAGGATCAGGCTGCCGGTGGCGGCGATCGCGCCCAGGGTACCGGTGAGGCTCGCCGGGGTGTCCTCGAACAGCTCGCGCTTCCATTCCTCCACCGGGCGATCGTAGGCCTTGAGCCGGGGCAGCCCCGCGCGCCCCGCCCAGTGCGCGACCACGCGCTCGCCGTGCGCGGTGGCGGGGGCGATCAGCAGCTCCGGCAGCCCCCGCTCGCGCATCAGGCGCTCGAGCAGCGCCGGCCAATCGGCCTCGGTGCTGAGATGCACCTCGGTGTGCACCGCCTCCATCAGTTCGCGCAGGCGGGCGACCCGCGCCTCGGCGGGATAACGCCAGGGCGCGGTGAGCAGCGCCTCGTCGAAGCGGTCCTCGATCGGGCGCGTGCCGGCGAGGCTGCCGCGCAGCTTGGCGAGGATCCTGTCTCTGGCGCTCATGGCTGGTCTCCGAGATGGTCGCGGGCGAGTTCGTGCAGCGAGCGGGCGGCCGGCCTGGGCGCCACATGGTGCTGCGTCCAGGGGCCGAGCTTGCCCGGGGTCAGCCCGCGGAAGCGGGTGGCGGCGAGGCGGAAGGCCGAGTACAGGCGCGGGCTGGTGTAGAGGCGGCGCCACATCGACCACAGCATGCGTTCGCTCGGCGAATACTTGGCACCCTGGCCGCGCATCACCTTGGGCTCGGCATCGGGCGCCTTGATGTTCTCCTCGCGCAGCCGGCGCAGCAGGGTCGGAATCGGGATCTTCACCGGGCAGACCTCGCCACAGGCGCCGCACAGCGAGGAGGCGCTCGGGTGATCCGGCACCTTGTCGAGCCCGACCAGGTGGGGGGTGATGATCTTGCCGATCGGCCCGGGATAGACCTCGCCGTAGGTGTGGCCGCCCACCCGGGTGTACACCGGGCAGTGGTTCATGCACGCGCCGCAGCGGATGCAGTTCAGCGTCTGGCGAAGTTCGCCGTCGGCGAAGGCCTGGGTGCGGCCGTTGTCGAGCAGGATGAGGTGCATCTCCTGCGGGCCGTCGAGCTCGTGCGACTTGCGCGGGCCGGAGATCATGTTGACGTAGGTGGTGATCGGCTGCCCGAGCGCCGAGCGGGTCAGCAGCGACAGCAGCGGCACCACGTCGCGCAGGTTCTCGACCACCTTCTCGATGCCGGTCACCGCGATGTGCACCGGCGGCACCGTGGTCGACATGCGGCCGTTGCCCTCGTTCTCCACCAGCAGCAGGGTGCCGGTCTCGGCGACCGCGAAGTTCACCCCCGACACGCCGATGTCGGCCTCGAAGAATTTCTGCCGCAGCACCCGCCGCCCGGTCTGGATCAGCAGGTCGACGTCCTCGGTGTAGTCCTGCTCGAGGCGCTCGTGGAACAGGCTGCCGACCTGGCGCGCGTTGAGGTGGATCGCCGGCATGATGATGTGGGCGGGCTTCTCCTCGCGCAGCTGGACGATGAACTCGCCCATGTCCGACTCGAGGCATTCCACGCCGCGCTCGGCGAGGAAATGGTTCATCTCCATCTCCTCGCTGACCATCGACTTGCCCTTGATCACCTGCTTCGCCTCGTGGGCCTCGACGATCGACAGCACGATGGCGTTGGCCTCCTCCACCGTCTCCGCCCAGTGCACCTTGACGCCGTTGCGGGTCAGGTTGGCCTCGAGGCGCTCGAGCAGCTCGGGCAGCTTGGACAGCGCACGGGCGCGCACCCGGTTGCCGAAGGCGCGCAGGCGCTCGCGCTCGTCGGCATCGCTGAAGGCGTTCGCGCGCTTGAGCATCAGGGAGTCCATCGCGCGGCGGAAGTTGCCGCGCAGCTGCGGGTCGGCCAGCGCCTCGCGCGCGCGGCCGCGGAAGTCCTTCAGCGGGGCGACCGAAACCTGGCTGGCCGCGCTCATGATCTTCCTCCGGTGCGCTTCCACAGGAAGCTGGCGATGTGCTGGCCCTGCAGCCGCTCGCCCTGCTTGGCGAAGGCGCCGTTGATGTTGAGCAGGCAGCCGCAGTCGGCGCTGACCACCTCGTCGGCGCCGGAGTCCTTCAGCGCCGCGGTCTTGTCCCGGACCATCGCGCCCGAGATGTCGGGCATGCGCACGCTGAAGGTGCCGCCGAAGCCGCAGCATTCGCTCTCGTGGTCGTGATCGACGCGCTCGACCTGGTCGAGCTGGCCGAGCAGCACGCGGCCGTGCTCGAGCGTGCCCATCTCGCGCCGCGCGCAGCACGAGGTGTGCAGCGCCATCTTCACCGGCGCGCCGCGGTCCTGCAGCTGGACCCGGCAGACCTCGAGCAGGAACTCGGCGAACTCGAAGATGCGCTCGGACAGCGCCTGCACCCGCGCCAGCGTCTGCGGCTCGTCGCGGAACAGGTCGAGGTAGTGGTGGCGCATCATGCCGGCGCACGAGCCGGAGGTCACCACCACCGGCCAGTCCTCTTTGAAGAGGCCGAGCTGGGCACGCGCGACCTCGCGCGCCTCGTCGGTGTAGCCCGAGGTGTAGGCCGGCTGGCCGCAGCAGCTCTGGGCCTGCGGGAAATGCACCCGGATGCCCTCGCGCTCGAGCAGGCGGATCGCGTCCAGTCCCGCCTCGGGAAAGAACAGGTCGATGACGCAGGTGCCGAACAGATAGACGTCGGTGGGCTTGGCCGGATAGCTGCGCGGCGCAGCGGGCGGCGGCGCCACCCGGGTCGCGTTCGGCGGGGCGGAGGAAAACTGGCTCATGCGCTTCGTCTCCTGTGGGGTTTCGATGATTGTGCAGCAGTCGCCGTCGCCCGGCGACTGTCGATTAGGCTGAGTCCGTTGCGCCGCGTCGGCTCAAGCCGCCACCAGCGGGTCGCCGATGCCGAGCAGGTAGATCGCGATGAAGATCAGGTGCCGGCCATCAGCACGTAGTACACCGTCGGCCAGAAGGTCTTGCGCAGGATCGCGCCCTCGCGGCCGAGCAGGCCCACCGTGGCCGAGGCGGCCACCACGTTGTGGATCGCCACCATGTTGCCGGCGGCCGCGCCGACCGCCTGCACCGCGACGATCAGCGCGCCGGAGATGCCGAGCGAGGTCGCCACGCCGAACTGGAACTGGCTCAGCATCATGTTGCTGACCGTGTTCGAGCCGGCGATGAAGGCGCCCAGCGCCCCCACCGAGGGCGCCAGCAGCGGATACACCTTGCCCACGCTGTCGGCCACCCACTGCGCCATCGCGATCGGCATGCTCGGCAGCTCGGCCGCATTGACCCCGGAGTTGATCAGGATGCGCACCATCGGCACGGTGAAGAGCAGCACGAAGCCGGCGCCGAGCAGCACCCGCGACGACTCGCCGACCGCCTTCGCCAGCGAGCGCGCGTGCATGCGGTGCAGGACGACGGTGATCAGCACCACCGCCACCAGGATCCCGCCCGGCAGGTAGAGCGGCATGAAGTCGGCCTTGATGCCCTTCTCGCCGAGGATGTCGGGGAAGACCACGACCACCGACTTCAGCGCCGCGCCGAGCTCGGGGAACACCCGGCTCAGCACCAGCAGCAGGCCCACCAGCACGTAGGGCAGCCAGGCGCGCACCGCGCCGATGCGGTGGTGGTGCGGCATCTGGTCGAGCTTCATCTCGACGCTGCCGAGCCACTCGGCGGGCCAGTCCTTCGCGTCGGCGAAGTCCCAGGTCGTCTTCGGCACCAGGAAGCCGAATCGCAGCGCGGTGGTCACGATCGCCAGGCCGACGAGGCCGCCGAGCAGCGAGGGAAACTCCGGCCCGAGGAAGACGCCGGTGAGCACGTAGGGGACGGTGAAGGCGACGCCGGCGAAGAGCGCGAAGGGCAGCACCTCGAAGGCGGCCCGCCAGCTGCGCTCGCGGCCGAAGAAGCGGGTCAGCAGCAATACCATGACGAAGGGCATGATGGTGCCGACCAGCGCATGCAGGATCGCGACGTTGCCGGTGATCAGCTGCAGGAAGGCGTCCCAGCTCGACCCCCGTTCGGCGAGCTGGGCGCCGAGGGCGGCGGTGTCGAGGCCGCTATTGACGCCGATGATGATCGGCGTGCCCACCGCGCCGAAGGACACCGGCGTGCTCTGNNCCGATCGCCACCAGCAGCGGCGCGGCGATCGCCGCCGGCGTGCCGAAGCCCGAGGCGCCCTCGATGAAGCAGCCGAACAGCCACGCGATGATGATCGCCTGGATGCGGCGGTCGGGGCTGAGGGTGGCGAAGCCGGCGCGGATCGCGGCGATGCCGCCCGAGTACTTGAGAGTGTTAAGCAGCAGGATCGCGCCGAAGATGATCCACAGCACGCCGATCGTGATCACCAGGCCCTGCAGGGTGGAGGCGAGCACGCGGGTGACGCTCATGTCCCACGCGAACAGGCCGATGCCGACGGTCAGCAGGTAGACCACCGGCATCGCGCGCTTGGCCGGCCAGCGCAGGCCGACCAGCAGCACCGCGGCGAGCAGGATGGGAGAGAAGGCAAGCAAGGCGAGCGTTCCGGCCTGCATGATCAGCCCGCCCTCAGGATCGTGTTTCGCGCGGCCGCCGCTCCGCGCCCTTCGTTCACATCGACTTGCATCGCTCACCCCCTACCGGTCTGGATATGTGTTTTTCGACTTTTGGTCTTACCACTTGCCCAAAAGCTGGGTTAAACTAACCGAGGCCCGGACAGGCGTCAATTGCCCGCATCAAGAAAACTCATTCGTCGATAACCGGCGCTCGGCGATCACCGCTTGCCAGCGGCGTGAGGTTTGGTTAGCTTCGGTCGCCCTGCTCGGCGCGCAGACCCGAAAAACAAGCGGAGTTCCCATGAGAGCGGCCCCCCTGCAGCAGCGCCGACTGTCGGACGAGATCGTCGAGCGACTGGAAACCCTGATCCTCGAGGGCGCGCTGAAGCCCGGCGAGCGCTTGCCCGCCGAGCGCACCCTCGCGGCCGAGTTCGGCGTTTCGCGGCCGTCGCTGCGCGAGGCCTTGCAGAAGCTCGCCGCGCGCGGCCTGCTCGTCAGCCGCCAGGGCGGCGGCACCTTCGTCAGCGCCGAGATCGGCGCGTCCTTCCGCGACCCCCTGCTCGCGCTGCTCGAGCGCGACCCCGAGGCGCAGCGCGACCTGCTCGAGTTCCGCCACACCCTGGAAGGGGCCTGCGCCTACTACGCCGCGCTGCGCGCGACCGAGCACGACCAGCAGCGCCTGAGCGCCGCCTATCAGGCCCTGATCGCCTGCTATGCCGGCGAAGGCCGGATCAACCGGGTGCGCGAGGGCGAGGCCGACGCCCACTTCCACCTCGCGATCGCCGAGGCCAGCCACAACGCGGTGCTGCTGCACACCATCCGCAGCCTGTTCGACCTGCTCAAGCGCAACGTGGTGACCAACATCGGCGGCATGTACCCGCAGGGCACCGAGGTGCGCGAGACGCTGATGCGCCAGCACACCGAGCTGTACGAAGCGATCCTCGAGCGACGCGCCGAGGCGGCGCGCGAGATCTCCAGCCGCCACCTGCTGTTCGTGCAGGAGGTGCTCGACCAGGCCCAGCACGAGGCCCGCCGCGAGGCGCGCGCGCGCCGGCGCCAGGCGATGGCCTGATCGCCCGCGGCGCACGCCCCTCCCGCCATCCGTACGCGAGCATCCGAAGCCACATGCAGCGCCCGCCCCCGCCCGGCCGCCCGCTCGAGGTGCTGCTCGTGTTCCTCCGCCTCGGCCTGAGCGCCTTCGGCGGCCCGATCGCCCATCTCGGCTATTTCCGCGAGGCCTTCGTGGTCAGGCGGCGCTGGCTGAGCGAGCGCAGCTACACCGATCTGGTCGCGCTGTGCCAATTCCTGCCCGGCCCGGCAAGCAGCCAGGTCGGCATCGCGATCGGCCTGTCGCGCGCCGGCGCCGCGGGCGCCCTCGCCGCCTGGTGCGGTTTCACCCTGCCCTCGGCGATCGCGCTGATCCTGTTCGCCCTCGGCCTGGCGCAGTGGGGCGAGGCGCTGCCGGCGGGGCTGCTGCAGGGCCTGAAGATCGCAGCGGTCGCGGTGGTGGCGCAGGCGGTGTGGGGCATGGGACGCAGCCAGTGCCCGGACGCGCCGCGCATCGCGATCGCGGCCGCGGCGGCGAGCGCGGTGCTGTGGTGGCCGGCCGCCAGGATGCAGATCCTCGTCATCGCGCTCGCCGCCGCAATCGCGCCGGCCCTGCGTTCGCCGCCGACCGCCGAGCGCCATCAGGCGCTTGCGGTGCCCCTCGGGCGCGCGACCGGCGCGGCCCTCCTCGGCCTGTTCTTCCTCCTGCTCGCGGGCCTGCCGCTGCTCGCCGGCGTGACCGGGGATCAGCGCATGGCCCTGTTCGACAGCTTCTATCGCGCCGGCTCGCTGGTGTTCGGCGGCGGCCATGTGGTGCTTCCGCTGCTGCAGGCGGAGGTCGTGCCCAATGGCTGGGTCGATCAGGAGCGCTTCCTCGCCGGCTACGGCGCGGCGCAGGCGGTACCCGGACCGCTGTTTACCTTCGCCGCCTTCCTCGGCGCCTCGATGAACCAGGCGCCGACCGGCTGGAGCGGCGGCCTGCTCGCGCTGGTGGCGATCTTCCTGCCCTCCTTCCTGCTGGTGGCCGGCGCCCTGCCGTTCTGGGAGGCGCTGCGCGCCAACCGCCACTGCCGCGCCGCGCTCGCCGGGGTGAACGCGGCGGTGGTCGGGCTGCTCGCGGCGGCGCTAGTGCACCCGGTGGGCAGCAGCGCGATCCACGGCGTGGGCGATCTCGCGCTCGCGCTGCTGGCGCTGGCGGCGCTGATGCGCTGGCGAATCCCGCCCTGGCTGGTCGTACTCGGCTGCGCGGGAGGCGGCTGGCTGCTCGCCGCGGTCGGCTGAATGCGCCCTCCCCGGGATCGGGCTGAGCCGGCTCGCGTCGGATTCGGCGTCGGATTCGTCCTACGCCGATTGCCGGCATGCGCCGACGCCGCGACCACGCGAACGCCGATTGCCGCGCCCGCCGCCGCGGGCGGATGATGACGCCAGGTCGCGCCCCGAGGCACGTCCCGCCTCCCACCCGCCAGAGGAGTCCGTCATGCTCAAATGGGCCATCATCTTCGCCGTCATCGCCATCATCGCCGGCCTGCTCGGTTTTACCGGCATCTCCGCGGGCGCGGCAAAGATCGCCAAACTGCTGTTCGGCATCTTCCTGCTGCTGTTCCTCGTCTTCGTGGTCCTCGCGCTGCTCGGTATCGGCGCGGTCGCCTAGCGCAGCGGGCGGCGTGGCCCCCGGCCCGCCGCCCGTTCGCCGCGCTACTTCGCCAGCACCGCCGCCGCGCGCAAGGCCGCCAGCACCTTCTGGCCGGCGCGGCCATCGGCTTCGAGGCCGAGTTCGGCCTGCACCCGCTCGATCGCTGCGCGGGTGCGGCTGCCGATGACGCCATCGGCCTCGCCGATGTCGTGACCGCGGGCGATCAGCAGTTCCTGCAGCTCGCGCCGTTCGGCGCGCGACAGGCCCGGGTCGTCGGTCGGCCAGGGGGTGGCGAAGGGCGCGCCGCCGCGCAGCCGGTCCGACAGATGGGCGATCGCCAGCGCGTAGCTCTCCGCCGCGTTGTACGAATACAGCGCGTCGAAGTTGCCGGTGACGAGGAAGGCCGGCCCCTTGGCGCCGGCGGGCAACAGCAGGCCCGCCGGCGTGTCGCCGCCGGGCAGCGCGCCGCCGTCGATCCGCTTCACGCCGCGCGCGGCCCAGGCGGACATCGACTGCTTGTTGCGGCGGCCGGCGCCGGCGGTGTCGAGGCCGGCCGGCAGCGCCACCTCGAAGCCCCACGGGCGGCTGTCGCGCCAGCCCGCGCGCTTGAGAAAGTTGGCGGTCGAGGCGAGCGCATCGGGCACGCTGTCGACCAGGTCGCGCCGGCCGTCGCCGTCGAAGTCCACCGCCAGACGCATGAAGGTCGAGGGCATGAACTGGGTGTGGCCNNCGACCGTGGCCGGATCGACGCCGTACGCCGCCTCGACCCGGGCGAGCACCTCGGCCCACTGGGCGAGCATCGCGCGGCCGTCGGCGACGCGCTCGTCATCGACGAGGGCGGCGAGGTAGTCCCAGATCGGGGTGACGAACTCGGGCTGGGCGTCGAGCAGGGGGATGATCGCCATGTCGGGCGCGAGCGCCGCCGTGTGGGCGTCGAAGGTCGCTGCGCTCACGCCCCTGGCCGCGGCCTGGGGGCGCAGCCGCTCGAGGCAGGCGCGAAAGTCGGCAGGCGCGACCTCCGTCCCGCCGGGCGAGACCGGGGCGGGCGCAGCGGGCCGGGCGGAATCCACGCGCTGCGCGGCGCAGCCGGAGGTGGCGAACAGGGCGAGCTGGGCGCAGGCCGCAGCCACCAGCAGGCGGGCAGGCGTGGTCGATGTCTTCATGACGGCGATTGTAGCCCGCCGGGCAGCTGCGGCCGAGGCGGGCGTGCGTCGTCCTCCGCGCGCGGCAGATGCACCGCCAGCCACACCGTCGGCGAGGCGGTCCGCGCCACCCGGTGGCGGCTGCCGGCCGGCAGCACCACCCAGTCGCCCGCGCGCATCGTCAGACTGCGGCCGTCGGCGAACTCGAGGCTCGCCTCGCCCGCCACCACCGCCACCCCCTCGTCGCCGTCCTGCGCGTACCAGAACCCGGGCGGGCTGCTCTGGCCGTGCGAGACGATGCGCTCGATCCTCGCCCCGCCCGCGGCGTGCAGGCACTCGAAGTGCTCGTCCGCGGCCGGCGGCGGCAGGCCGGCGAGGAGCTGCCCCACCGAAAACTTTTCCGACATCCCGCACTCCTATCGCTTCAAAATGACCCTGCCCTCGCCTTTCCTTTCACCACGGAGCGGAGCACGCCGATGATGGACCAAGCCCACCCGGCGCCGGAAGCCGCCCGCCTCGCACCCGAGGACCTGCGTGCCCTGGCCGACGCGCGCGAGTTGCTCGAACGCGGCAGCCTCGCGATCCTGCTCAGCAACTTCGTCGGCAGCCCGATCGAGAAGGGAATCGCGCGTCTGCCGGCGATGCTGCGCGACAAGCTCGGCACCCTCGCGCGCGTCGGCCTCGAGCGCGCGATGGACACCGCCGCAAGAACGCTCGACGAGGGGCCGCGCGCCGCCAGCCCGCGCCTGCACCAGGTGCTCGGCTCGGTCACCGGCGCCGGCGGCGGCGCCTTCGGGCTTGCCGGCCTGAGCGTCGAAGTTCCGCTATCGACCGTGCTGATCATGCGCTCCATCCTCGACATCGCGCGCGCCGAGGGCGAGGACATCCGCAAGCTCGAGACCCGGCTCGCCGCGCTCGAGGTGTTCGCCCTCGGCGGCCACAGCAGCGCGGACGACGCCGCCGAATCGGCCTATTACGCGGTGCGCACCCTGCTCGCGCAGACGGTCAGCGAGGCGACCCGCCATCTCGCCCGGAAGGGGCTCACCCAGGAAGGCGCGCCGGCGATGGTGCGCCTGCTGGCGATGGTCGCCGCGCGCTACAAGGTGCAGCTCACCCAGAAGGCGGCCGGCATGCTGGTGCCGGGCATCGGCGCCGCCGCCGGGGCCACGATCAACCTGATGTTCATGAACCACTTCCAGGCGGTGAGCCGCGGCCACTTCATCGTCCGCCGGCTCGAGCGCCGCTACGGCGAGGAGGCGGTGCGGCGCGCCTACCTCGACGCGCGCTGAGCCCGCCGCCGGTAGAATGCCCGCTCCCAACCCGCACGCCCCGACCACCATGGCTCCGTACCGGCACGTCCTGTTCGACCTCGACGGCACCCTGATCGACTCCGCTCCCGCCATCCTCGCCAGCTATCGCGAGGCCTTCGCCAGCGCCGGCCGCACGCCGGCGATCCCGGTGGATGCCTCGATCGTCGGCCCGCCGCTGCCCGAGACCCTGCAGATGCTCGCCGGCAGCAGCGATCCGCTGCTGATCGACGAGCTGGCCGCCCACTTCAAGGCCAGCTACGACACCAGCGGCTACCGTCAGACCGCAGCCTACGAGGGCGTCGGCGAGATGCTCGCCCGCCTCTCCGCCAGCGGCCGCTCGCTCGCGATCGCCACCAACAAACGCCTCCATCCCACCCGGCTGATCCTCGGTCATCTGGGCTGGAGTGGATACTTCGACGCCGTCTATGCGCTCGACATGTTCGAACCGCGCCTGCCGGACAAGGCCACGATGATCGCCCGCCTGCTCGCGGACCGCGGCATCGTCCGCACGACCGCGGTCTATGTGGGCGATCGCAGCGAGGATGGCGAATCGGCCGACGCCAACGGCCTGCCCTTCATCGCCGCGACCTGGGGCTACGGCAGCCTCAGCCCGGCCGAGATGGCGCCGCACTGGCGCGCGGTGGCCAGCCCCGCGGCGCTCGCCGCGGCGATTCTCGACGACTGATCCGGCTGGCGGAATTTGCATGCTGCTTGTCGACGCGGGCAGTCGCGCGCGCGCGTTCTTGCGACTAGCATGGCGCCACGATTGACCGCTTCGAGGAAACAGCATGAAAGCCTTCCAGGACTACTACCCGGAGAACCTCGCCCATTGTTATGGCTGCGGCCGCAACAACGCGCATGGACACCAGATCAAGACCTACTGGGATGGCGACGAGACGGTCACCCGCTTCCAGCCCAAGGAAGAACACACCGCGATCCCGGGCTTC
>JRYE01001124.1_pt1 | contig 13416 bp, 8 predicted proteins | sample 235321 | NCBI WGS metagenome assembly JRYE01 (sample SAMN03074214, study PRJNA261473) | activated sludge metagenome | biome: Common Effluent Treatment Plant; feature: Wastewater; material: Activated sludge; isolation source: activated biomass in a lab-scale reactor treating industrial wastewater at... | reverse complement strand
GCGTCGGCCAGAATACGCCGCGCCCGGAACAAACGGGATTTAACGGCGCTGACCGATGTCTCCTGGGCCTCGGCGATCTCCTCATAAGACATGTCATACCAATAGCGCAGAACGACGGCCTGACGATATTCCTCAGGCAGCTCGCTCATCAGGCTCTGCACCATCTGCTCGCGCTCCTGCGCGATGAATTCCGCCTCCGGCCCCTTGCTGTTGTCGCTATGGAGCGCCGGGTGCGGCGGCAACGGCTCGTCAATCGACAGCAACACCGCCCGCCGCTTGCGAATCTGGTCGATACAGAAATTCGACGTGATCGACAAAAGCCACGTGCTGAACTTGTGTGTCGGGTCATAGCTGTCGAGCCGGGTATAGGCCCGGATGAACGCTTCCTGCGCGGCCTCTTCGGCCTCGCCGGAATTGCCCAGCATACGGTAGGCGAGGTTATAGACTGGCCCCTGGTAGGCCTCGATCAACTGCCCGAACGCATTTTTATCGCCGCGTCTGGCCTGATTAAGCCAAACCTGCTCATCGTCCAACGTTCCAATCTCCTATGCTAATCACTCTCTATACGGAGAGAGCGGCCGAAGGTTTCACGATGGTGCTTATTATGGCCGGGTTGTGTTAGAAAGGGGTTAGGGGAGGAATCAGGAATTACGGATTATGAACGACTTCAATGCCCCGTTCGGTAAACACCTGTTTGCAGTGTTGTTCCCGCTCCCTGCTGAGCCATTTGTGCATGGCCTCATTGTCCTCATGAGGGTTGTGGGCGCCGATCTTGCGGGTTTTCTCGTGCCACAACGGGTTATAGGGCAGTTGCGCCGCCTTCTTCACGCCCAGATCCGCCAGAAATCCGGCGATGGCATGGAGATTTTCGTCATTATCGGTGATGTTGGGGATCAGGGGTACGCGCGGCAACAGCGTCACCCGGTGGCCGCCCCCGGCGTTGTCCTGCTCAATGAGCTGGTGCAGCCGGGCGAAATTGTCCAGAATCAGCGTATTGGGTCGGCCGCAATAATCCTTGTGGGAATCTTCGTCGTAGATCTTCAGATCGAAGAAGATGCAATCCAGATAGGGCAGCATCTGCGCGGCGAAGTTGTCGAAATGGAAATGGCCGCAAGTCTCCAGCAGGGTGTGGATGCCTTCCTGTTTTAGCCGCCGCAGAAGCTCCGCGGCAAACTCCATGTGCAGGGTCGGTTCGCCGCCGGACAGGGTCACGCCGCCGCCGGAGTTGTCGTAGAAGGGTTTGTCCTTGCTGACCCGGTTCACGATCTCGTCTATCGACATCTGCTTGCCGACGCGGGACAACGCGCCGGACGGGCACGCCTCGACACACTCAAAACAAAGCGTGCATCGATCGCGGTCGACAAAGAGCGGATTGCTCCTGGACAGCGCCCCAACCGGGCAGATGCTGATGCAGGCGCCGCAGTCAATGCAGGCCTGGGCGTCGAACGACAACTCGGCGCTCAATTTCATGCTCTCCGGGTTGTGGCACCAGACACAGGAAAGCGGGCAGCCCTTCAAAAACACGACAGAGCGAATGCCCGGCCCGTCATCCAGCGAGTTGCCTTTTATCTCCAGTACGAGAGGCGCTTTCATGTTCGTTCTCCATTGCTCATACGTTTCACCATGCCACCAGGAACACCGTCACACCAATAGTTCGACCGGGATTCCAGCGTTAGCGGGAGAGCCGCTAAACGACAAACTCGGAGCGCTCGATAAGCTCGAGCTGCATGTCCCGATTCAGCGTCACGAAATAGGCGTTATACCCGGAGATTCGCACCAGCAGGTTCTGATAGTTTTCCGGATGAACCATGGCATCGCGCAGCGTATCGCTGGACACCACATTGAATTGCATCTGCATGCCGCCGATCTCGCAGAAAGTCTTGGCATAGGAGTAGATGTGGTCAACCGATTGCTGATGGGTCTCGTGGCTGTCGGGCACGATTTTCACATTGAAAGCGATGTTGTTGTTCATGTTCTTCGCTTTCAGGCTGCTCACGTCCCGCAGGTTATCGAGAATGCTCTTCGAGGCGTGGGCTTCCGGCGTCAGGCCCGGCGTAAAGGCCTTGCCCGACAACCGCCCCGAGGGGAGCGCGCCGGTGAGCGAGCCGAAGGCCACATGGTTCGACATCGACCAGAAGCCCACCGTGTACTTGCCGCCCCGGTAGTTGGTCTTGCTGATAAAGCAGTCATGGGCGAACTTCGTCACCCGGTTGGCCATTTCCACCGACGCCTCATTGCCCGACCCGAAGAGGGGAACGCGGGTCTTGATTTTGGCCAGCAGCGCCGGGTTGTCGGCGAAGTTGGTTCTGACGGCCTGCGCCAGCTCCTCGAATGTGACCGATTTCTCGTCATACACCAGCTTTTTGATCACCAGCAAAGAGTCGGTAACATCCGCCAGCCCGATCAGCGCCGTGCCGGAAGTGTTATACAGAGCGCCGCCGTGGGTCACATCCTGCCCCTTCTCGATGCAACCTTCCATCACGCTGGATAAAAACGGCGTGGGGCGCAGCACTTGATGGGCGTTGCCGAGCAGATTGTTATATTCACAGGCGTTATCGGCCAGGAACTGAAACTGCCGGCAAAACGCGGCAAAGAAGCTGTCGAAGGTCGGAAACGCGCCCTGTTGGATGTCGCCGGTTTCCGGGCCGACCTTCCACTGCATCAAGGGGTGCTCGCCGTTGTTCAGCGCCATCTCCAGCGCCGCCACCATGTTGAACATCATGCTGTTGGTGTGGCCCATGTGCTTGCCGGAGAGCGTCGGCTCCACGCAGCCGGTGGCCGACCAGTCCCGCAGGTGCTCCAGCGGATAATTGAACTCCTGCAGCGATTCCATCACGGCGATGTCATTGTGGATCGACGGCGTGGCCGTGGTGTTCAGGTTCACCTCGCAGAGACGTTTCAGGTAGGTGGTGCTGTTCTTCCCGGCATGATAGCGGGCATTGACATTCGGATCGCGAATGGCCAACATCTCGGTGACCTTCAGGAAGATGTAGGTCATGTCGTTGACGGCATCCTCGCCTTCAGGCGTCACGCCGCCCAGGGTGATCGCCTGATCCGACGAGCTGCCGCCGAACAGGTAGTTGCCGATATCGGGCACCATGGGCAGATGGTCGGTGCCGCGCATGAACAAACAGCCGACCAGTTCCACAGCGTATTTGATGTAGGCCTCGCGCTCCGCCTCAGTGCCCAGCCTGGCCATATCGGCCTCGAAATAGGGTTGCAGCCACTGATCCAGCCGGCCCATCGAGAACCCGGCGTTCGTGTTTTCCATGTGCACCGCAACCCACAGCACCCACATGGAATTGACGGCTTCCAGCAGGGTTCTGCATGGGTTTGCCGGGGCATTGGCGAGGGCCTGGGCCAGGTCGCTCAGCTCCTGTTTGCGCGCCGGGTTGGTCTCGCGGCACGCTTCTTCGGCCGCCTGCTTCGCCAGGTTGGCGGCATAGGCATTGACCCCTTCCAGGGTGATCTTCATGGCCTGCAATGTCGTCCGCGTCTCCCTGTCGGCCGCGGGAACGGCCGCCAGCCGCTCATCGATCTCGGCCATAATGCCGTTGGTACCGCGGGCCAGCAATTTGGGGTAGTCAATGATCGTGTGCGAGAGCGCCACCGTCTTCCACAGGAAATAGACCGCAAACCGATCGTCCAGTTGCTGGCACAGCGGGTTCCCGTATTCCTCGCGCACCCACTGGCGGAAATTGCGATGTACCCAGAAAGGAAACACTTCTTCATGCAGAATCCGGATGGTGTCCTCGTCAATGTCATAGGGATTGAGCGCGCGATAGGGCACCGTCAACAACTCGCCCCACAGCATGGCGGCGTGGCTGTCGGGATAGAGCACCACGCCGATCTCCTTGGTCGTGGTAGTGCCCGCGAGCAAGTCGTTCTTTCGGATGATGGGTTGGCGATTGGCCATCAGGTAGTTGAAGGCCTCGGCCTGACGCAACTCCGGCGACCACGGCTCTCCCTGCCGATCCACCTCAAAGCCGTTTGTGCGATACCAGTCGGTGAGCAACTTCGGGCGTTCATGGCAGACGGCCGGCTTGACGTTGAAGTGAATGTCCAGAAATTCCTTCAGGCGCGGGAAATCGCGGATGCTTAGCTCGGGCAGATAGGCGTCCTTCAGATACTTCACGCCGGGGTCTTTGGCAGGCGTGCCGTTGGCCCCGTTGGCGGCCTCGTTAGCCCTCAGTTGGGCCAGGATTTTCTGCGGCGCTTCCGTGGGGTCCTTGTCCGCAATGGACGCGTCCGGTCTGTTCTCCTGGCGCGCCTTTTCCAGCATGCGGACATGCATCTTGTACATCACCTGCGAGATGATGAAGTTGAACAGCAAGATGTAGCTGAGGTCGCCCTGCATCACCACCCGATTGGTCATCACCATCTTCATCAATTCGCTGGGGACAGAGGTGGCTACTTCCAGAAGAACGGCTTCGTTGTCCAGAGTGATCTGCCCGTCGACCCGGTCGGGAATATGGGACAACACCTTGATGTTGCCGTTTTCAAACTGCACCGCTCGATTGACCGAATCATTCCGGGTGCGGATACCGATGCTGAAATTGATCCAGCCGTCCTTCGACCTGAGACTGCTTTTCAGGCTCGGCCGGATGCGATAGTTCAGGGCGATGAAATCCAGAAACAAGTGCGTGCCGAGATTGCCGATGCTGTTCATGAGAGGGCCTCTTCAGATTTGTAGTTTTGGGGGAGTGAATTGTCTGGAGAAAGGTATTGCAAGGCGCTTGTTCCGGATGTATCGACTTCGTTTTTCAACTGCTGAATGTTGTGGACCAGCGCGTTGATCATCGGCTGTTCCAACGTTCGGGGAGCCTCGTGGATATAGCTCAGCAGCGTGTTGTTGCAGGCGGAAATGTAACCATGCAGCGCACACCAAAGCGAAATCACATAGACGCGTAATGTATCGGCGGGGACTGTTGGCGCCTTGCCCGTGTCGGGTTCCGACTCATGGGCATTGACAACATTCCCGCCCGCCAAAAGGAATAACGCGCTCACCTTTAACGCGGTAGAAAGCTCGTGGCCTGCGGCATTTTCCATCTCGGTGCCGACGTAATCTTCGTACCGCGGGACGCTCAGGGTGAACATCAGGTTGTAGACGTTGGTTTCTCCAAAGCCAAAATCGACATAGGCCTGAAGCACTGCCCTGAATTTGTCCAGCGGGTCCAGCGCGGCGTCGTAGGCGGCTCGGCATCTTTCATAGAGCTGTTCAAACCCGCGGGTGATAATCGCCAGATACAGATCGTCCTTGTTGAGGTAATAGCTGTAAATGGTTACCGCGGTGATTCCCAGACGCCCGGCGAGTTTCCGCATACTGAACCCCTCAAATCCCTCTTCCACGATCAGGTCGAGAGCTTGATCCAGAATGCTCTGTTTCATTTCTTCAATTTCTGCGGGAGAACGCGTTTGACGAGGCATTTCCAAATTGCAATCTATCAAGATAACAGTGTTATTATAACACTGTTAGCAATATTAGCAAGGTCTCATTTTTGCGATTTTTCTGCATCCGCAATCATCGTGGTGGCCAGGCAACCACCCGATTCCAAAGTACGAAGTACGAAAGAAGCGCGCGCTCTACACTCGTCACTCGTCACTCGCTTCATTCGTCACTCGTCACTTCTACAGGTACAATCTCCCTCTGCACCAGAACGTATGTTTGTGACCCAATAGCCCCGTCAGGCGACAGCCGGCGGTTTGATGATGATCCCATGACCAACCGCGAATTTCGCCTGGAAAACGAGAAACAGTTCGACCGCACCGGCCCCGCTCGCTGGATCGCCTCCCATCTGGCACAGTACGCCTGGCTGCCCGCGGCGGCGCTCCTGGCCGCCGTCATCAACAACTTCGCCGCCAGCTATATCCAGGTGCTCATCGGCCGCGGCTTCGACCTGCTCAACACGCCCGGCTGGACAACCCGCTCGCTGGCGCTGCTGGCACTGACCATCTTCCTCACGGCGGCCACGCAGGCGCTGTTTGGCCTGGCGCGCAACTCGTCGTTCGAGTTCATGGCCCAGCGCGTGGAGCGCGACGGCCGCGACGAACTCTACGCCAGCCTGCTGGGCAAGAGCCAGACCTTCCACAACCGCCAGCGCATCGGCGACATCATGGCCCGCGCCACCAACGACGTGCGCACGCTCAACGTCATGTTCAGCCCCGGCCTGATGCTCATCACCGACTCGCTGGTTGGGCTGGTGGTGCCGATCATCCTGATCTACCAGATCACCCCGCAGCTGCTGCTGGTTCCGGTCATCTTCGTCGTCCTGTTCATCATCACCATTCGCGGCTATGCGAGGCAACTGGCCCCGGTCAGCGAAGGTCTGCGCGAATCGTTCGGCGTGATGAACGCCGGGCTGGCCGAGACGGTCAACGGCATCGAGGTCGTCAAGGGTAGCGCCCAGGAGCGGCGCGAGGGCGAGAAGTTTATCGAGAACGCGTCGACCTATCGCGATTACGCCGTGCGCGAGGGCGAAATCCAGGCCCGCTATCTGCCGATGCTGGTCTTCAGTGTGTGCTGGGGTCTGGCCTTCTTCCATGCCATGTTATTGTGGCAGGGCGGGGCGCTCACCCTGGGTCAGGTGGTCAGCTATGTGGGTCTGTTCGGCTTCCTGCGCTTCCCCACGTTCGTCTCCGTCTTCTCGTTCCAGTTGGCCCAGCTTGGCCTGGCCAGCGCGCGGCGCATCCTGGAACTCATCAACGCCGAGTCCGACCTCGACGAGAACGAAGCCGGCGTCTCGCGGCCGATCTCCGGCAAGGTTGAGTTTCGGAAGGTCAGCTTCGGTTACGATTCTGGAGAGCAGGGGAGCAAGGAAGCCGAAGAGCAGACCGGCGACGGCTCACCCCTTCACTCCCCCGCCCCTTCTCCCCTTCACATACTAAATGACCTGACCTTCACCATCAATCCCGGCGAGACAGTCGCCATCGTCGGCCAGACGGGCAGCGGCAAGAGCACGCTGACCCGGCTCATCAACCGCATCTTCGACGCCGCCGGCGGCCAGGTGCTGATCGACGGCATCGACGTGCGCGACTGGAATCTGGAGTCGTTGCGCTCGCAGATATCCACCATCGAGCAGGACGTCTTCCTGTTCTCGCGCACCATCGCCGAGAACATCGCCTTCGGCGTGCCCGACGCCACCCAGGCCGACATCGAGGAAGCCGCGCGCGAGGCGCAGGCCCACGACTTCATCATGAGCTTCGACAAGGGNNCGCATCGCCATCGCCCGCGCCTTCCTGACCAACCCGCGCATCCTCATCCTCGACGACAGCACCAGCGCCATCGACAGCGCCACGGAAGACCGCATCCAGCAGGCCATGTACCGCATCAGCCGGCAGCGCACGACCTTCCTCATCACCCATCGCCTCAGCCAGATCCGCTGGGCCGACCGCATCCTCGTCCTGAAGGCGGGGGAGATCGTCGATCAGGGGACGCATGAGGAGCTGTTGGAAAAGTCACCCGATTATCAGCGGATTTTCGCGCGGTATGAATGAGTATGATTGAGGAGTTATGGCAACCGGCGCATTAATACCCATCGAGCAAAAGACGATCCTTTTCTATGAGGATGAGCTAACGGCCGTACGTGCGGGAGATGGGCGCATCTTTGTCCCGGTACGCCCCATTGTGGAACGACTTGGCCTTAACTGGAGCGGTCAATACTCCCGTATTCGGCGTGACCCGGTACTCAGTCAGGTTCAAGGTGTTTGCGTAATACAAACACCTGGAGGTCGACAAGAAGCAGTATCTATCCCACTTGATTACTTGAGTGGGTTCCTTTTTGGAATAAACGCCGATCGGGTAAAGCCGGAGTATCGCGAAGATGTGATCCGGTATCAAATGGAATGCTACAAGGTGCTTTCAGAGGCCCTTACCGAGGGGCGACTTATTACCGATATCACCTTCGATGACCTCCTCCAGACGGCCGATCCGGGTGCGGTACAGGCTTATCAGATCGCCCAGGCGGTGATGAGACTCGCCCGAAACCAAATATTGCTCGAATCTCGCCTCTCCGGCCGACTTGATGATCATGAGGGCCGGCTTGTCACGCTTGAGTCGCAATTGAGCGATACCGGCCGGAACGTGACCCCTGACCAAGCGAGTCAGTTAAGCCAGGCAGTGAAGGCGGTGGCGATTGAATTGGGGAAGAAGAGCGGCCGGAACGAATTCGGCGCTATCTATGGTGAGCTATATCGCAAGTTCGGCATCACGTCCTACAAGATGCTACCAGCTCGCCGCTTTGAAGAGGCAATGAAATTTCTCACCGACTGGCATGAGAGCGTAACCGGCGCCGCCGGACCGTTTTAACAACCGACCTACTGATCTACTGACCTACTGACCTACTGGATACTGAATCATGGGCTTCATTCTCGACGGTCTTGAGACCGAAAGCTACGACCGACAATACAGCGACCGCGAGTTGCTGGATCGCATCATCGGCTATTTCCGGCCGCACACCAAACCGATGGCCCTCGTGGCCGTCATGATCACCCTCAACTCGGTCATGGGCGCGCTCGGCCCCATCGTCATCGCCGGCTCGGTGGGGCTGCTGGAGACGAACCCCGCCACGACGACGATGGCGCTGCTCGCCCTGGGCGTCAGCCTGATCGGCGCGTCGGCCTGGGTGTTCAACTACATCCGCCAGATGTTCTCCGCCCGCGTGACGAGCAACGTCGTGCTGAAACTGCGCGAGGACGTCTTCAACGCCACCGTGCGCCACGACATGTCGTTCTACGACGAGCACCCGTCGGGCAAGATCGTCAGCCGGGTCACCTCGGACACGCAGGACTTCGCCGAGGTGGTGAACCTGACGCTCAACATGCTGAGCCAGCTGCTGCTGGTGGTGCTGCTCATCGCCTACCTGCTGACCGTCAACGCGTGGCTGACGCTGCTGCTCATCGCCATGGCCCCCTTCGCCGCGGCCATCGCCCTCAGCTTCCGGCGGCTGGCGCGAACCGTGACGCAGAACGCCCGCCGCGTGACGGCCATCATCAACGCCCAGATTCAGGAATCGATCAGCGGCATCCTCATCGCCAAGGGCTTTCGCCAGGAAGCGGCCATCTACGCCACCTTCGACGCCAACAACCGCCAGGGCTACAGCGTCGGCCTGACGCGCGGCCTGACGCTGTCGGGCATCTTCCCGCTCATGGGGCTGGCGTCGGGGCTGGGCACGGCCATCGTGTTCTATTTCGGCGGTCTGGCGACGCAGACGTCGATCGCCCCCGCCGAGTGGTATCTGTTCATGCAGACGGTGGGCTTCTTCTGGTTCCCCGTGACGAGCATCGCCTCGTTCTGGAGCCAGTTCCAGGACGGCCTCTCGGCCGCCGAGCGCGTCTTCGCCCTCATCNNACCGACCGCGAGGTGGTGCTGCCCGACTTCTCGCTCGACATCCGCGCCGGGGAGACGGTGGCCCTGGTGGGGCACACGGGCGCGGGCAAGAGCAGCATCGGCAAGCTCATCACCCGCTTCTATGAGTTCCAGGGCGGCGAGATATTGCTCGACGGCCGCGACATCCGCTCGCTCGACCTCGGCCAGTACCGCATGCAGATCGGCCTCGTGCCGCAGGAGCCGTTCCTGTTCGCCGGAACGGTGGCCGACAACATCCGCTACGGCCGCCCCGAGGCGACCGACGACGACGTGACGGCCGCGGCCCATGCCGTCAGCGGCGGCGAGTGGCTGGCGTCGCTGCCCCTCGGCTTGCAGACCGACGTGGGCGAGCGCGGCGGCAGCCTGTCGATGGGCCAGCGGCAACTCGTGGCTCTGGCGCGCGTGGTGCTGAAGGACCCGGCCATCTTCGTCCTCGACGAGGCCACGGCCAGCATCGATCCCTTCACCGAGTCGCAGATTCAGGAAGGGCTGCAGGAGATCATGCGCGACCGCACCTCGCTGGTCATCGCCCACCGGCTGTTCACCGTGCGCCACGCCGACCGCATCATCGTCATGCGCGACGGGCAAATCATCGAACAGGGCAAGCACGAGGAGCTGCTGGCGGCGGGGGGGCATTACGCCGAACTGTACAACACCTACTTCCGGCATCAGTCGCTCGACGCCATCCTTGATCCGACCTGGCGGACGGGCGGCGACGCCTAGCCAACGACCCCCGGATCAGTTCCTGAAGGCCTCCACCGGCTCCAGCCGGGCGGCCCGCAGCGCGGGATACGCGCCCGACAGCAGGCCGATCGTCCCGCCCACGACCGGGGCCAGAAACGGCGCGATCGGGTCCAGCACCGGCGTCCACATCTGATAGGCCGACACGGCCACGACGATCATCAGCCCCAGGCTGGCCCCCAGCACGCCGCCGATCACGCCCATCGAGGCGCTCTCCAGCAGGAACTGGGCCGCGATGTGGCCGCGGTTGGCGCCGATGGCCCGGCGCAAGCCGATCTCGCCCGTTCGCTCCATGACCGAGACCAGCGTGATATTGCCGATGCCGATCGCCCCGACGATGAGCGACAGACCGCCCAGCAGAAGGAACATCACGTTGAGATCGCTCTGCACGGCGTCGCGCACGCGCCGCGGCTCGGGCGGCAACTCGACGCGCAGGATGGCCGGCTTGTCGGGCCGCAGGGCGAGGGGCGTTTGCTGGGCGATGAGCGTGGCCGCGCCCAGTTGGGTCTCCACCACGACCGTGCCGGGGCCGGCCAGCCCGAAATCCCGCCGCGCCGTCCCTTCGGGGATGATGACCGAACCCAGCAGGTCGGGCTGGCGGCCGACGCCGCTCAGGATGCCGACGACCAGGTAGAGGTGGTCGCCGATGGCGATGGCCGGCAGATGGGCCAGATCGACGATCCCCAACCGCTCGGCGGCCGTCGGCCCCAGCACGGCGACCCGCTCCGCGCGGCTGGAATGGCCGTCATCGGGAAAGCGGCCCGCCGCCAGTTCGGCCCGTATGGCGCGGAACAGGCCGGGCGAGGCGGCCTTGACCGCCAGATTGAACGCGGTCTGGCCCTGCGGGTCGCGAATGGGCGAAGAGCTGACGAGCAGATCGCCCACGTTGACGTCGCTCACCGTCCCCGCCGCCACCACGCCGTTCAGGCGCAGCAGGCGCTCCGGCGCGTCCCACGGGATCGTCTTCGGATCGACGCCACCCGCGCTCGGCCGCGCCGTCACAGTGATTTCGGTCGCCACCAGTTCGTCGAACTGGCTGATGATGCGATTGTTGGCCGTCCGCGAAAGCCCCACGGTGGCGACCAGCGCGGTCAGCCCGATCACGATGCCCAGAATGGTCAGAATCATCCGCCCCGGCCGGGCGAACATGCCGGCGATGATCTCGTTGAACAGGTCGCGGAGCGTGATGCCCGAACGCGAGACGACGCCGACGGGCACGCCGGGGCGTTCCTTGTCCGGTTTAACCCGTTCGCTCAGGACGGTCAGGCGGCCGTCGATGATGTGGACCCGCCGCCCGGCGCGATTGGCCACGTTCTCGTCATGGGTCACGATGACCAGCGTCAGCCCCTGCTCATTCAGCCGGGCGAAAAGGTCCAGCAGGTCGGCTGTCGCCTTCGAGTCCAGATTGCCGGTCGGCTCGTCGCACAGCAAGAGGCTCGGCGAGCCGACGAGCGCGCGGGCGATGGCGACGCGCTGCTTCTCCCCGCCGGACAGCTTGGTGGGCAGAAAATCGACGCGGTGGCCCAGCCCGACGCGCTCCAGCGCGGCCAATGCCCGCTCGCGCCGCCCGCGTTGCGACTGGCGACGGTACACCTCGGCCAGCATCACGTTCTCCAGAACCGTGCGGTGGGGCAACAGATGGAAAGCCTGGAAGACAAAGCCGATGCGCCGGCTGCGCAGCCCCGCCCGCTCCCGGTCGCTCAGCCCGGCCGTGTCGATGCCCTCGAACAGATAGGTCCCGCTCGTCGGGTGATCCAGACAGCCGAGGATGTGGAGCAAGGTCGACTTGCCCGCGCCCGACGGGCCGGTGATCGCCAGCCATTCGCCGGGCGCGACTTGCAGGTCAACGTCCACAAGCGCGTCGACGGCCGGGGATGTGCCGTACTGCCGGCTCACCTTGTTGAGTTCAAGGACGTAGGGGACGGTGCGTTCCGTGTCCATTATGGCTGCTCAAAGCCGATCACCACCAGTTGGCCCGGCTCCAGCGTCCCGTCGACGGGCGTCACGGCGACGAAACCGTCGGCCGACAGCCCCGGCTCCACCTGCAAAACCTCCAGAATGCCGTCTCGTTCGACCCGCACCTGTGATGTGCCGTCGGCCGAGAGGGAGAGCGCGCTCACCGGCACCACCAGCACCGCGTCGCCCGTCGTCTGCACGGGGATGGTCAGCCGCAGCGAGAACCCCTCCAGCGAGGAAGGGGCTTCTTCCACAACCGTCTCGAAGTAGATGTGGAACCCGTCGACGCCGTCGGTGCCGGGGGCGGCGGCCACGCGCGAGACGGCCCCGGTCGCCCTGATGCCCAGGTCCGGCTCGTCGATGGTGACCGGCATGCCCGGCTGCACCAGCGGCGCTTCCTCCAGCGGCAATGACGAGTCGAGAACCAGCTGGTTGTTGGTCACCACCAGGATCGGCCCGCTGGCCGCGTCGCCCACGGCCACGTCGAGCCGCTCGACGCGAACGGGGAGCGCCGGCAGGAAGATGATCTCATCGAGAGGGACCTTGGTCCCGGCATCGACGCGGGCCTTCTCCAGCTCTTCGGTGAGCTGGACGATCCAGTCGGCCGCGGTCTGGGCCTGGCGCTCGGCGGCCGTGTGGGCGTCCTGGGCGGCGCGGATGGCCGCGTATCCGGCGGTGCGCGCCGAACTCTCGGCGACCTTGGCCGCTTCCAGGTTCCTGTCGGCCACCGCGCGATCTTCGTCGGGCGCCCAATCCTTCCACAGGGCGTCGCGGATCACTTGCAGCTCCTTCACGGTGGCCCCGGCGGCGCTGACGGTGGCGTCCATATCGGCCACGGCCCCGCCGACGGCCGCGGCGGCGGTGGATATCGCCTCCTGAGCCGCCAGAGCGTCGTTTTCGGCGGCGGCCAGTTCCCGCTCCAGGGCGCGAATATTGGCCAGTTGGTCGGGCGTGGCCCCGAATGACGGCCATCCGGCGGCCTCATACCAGCGCTCCACGGCCTTGCCCGTCTTCTCGTCGTATTTCCCGTCGATTGGGCCGGGGCTGAACCCCAGCCGTTTGAGCGCTTCCTCCAGTTGCCGGACGTCTTCACCCGTCGCGCCGGGCACAAAGTCGCGATAGACGGGGCTTTGTCCCTGGAGCATGAAGAGCGGTCGCCCCGACGCGGTGAGCAACACGTCGCCTTCCGCCACCTGTATATTGCGCTGCGGCAGGGACGTGATGACCCCGACGTCCTTTTTCAGGGCCGACGGCACCAGATGGATCGTCTGCGGCAGGCCATAGCGCGCCGTGCCGCGCGTCACCACGTCGGCCGACAGCACGCGCTCCTCAACCGGCACCAGAATCGGCGAAGG
>JRYE01001479.1_pt1 | contig 13423 bp, 12 predicted proteins | sample 235321 | NCBI WGS metagenome assembly JRYE01 (sample SAMN03074214, study PRJNA261473) | activated sludge metagenome | biome: Common Effluent Treatment Plant; feature: Wastewater; material: Activated sludge; isolation source: activated biomass in a lab-scale reactor treating industrial wastewater at... | reverse complement strand
AAATGGCATCTAATAAATTAGTTTTACCAACACCATTATTGCCACAAATGCCGGTTATTCTTTCGGAAAAGTCAAAAATTTGCTCCCCGTAATTCTTAAATTGTAGTATTTGAATTTGTTGAAGTTGCAACACGGCCTGCAATGTACTAACAAAAGTGGGCAAATTTTGCCACAGCCTTTCCTTGAAACCTTTGCTAAAACTATAATAATCAAAAATCTACACTTCAAAAACTAGTCTCGAAAATTTGTATTTTTACCCTTATTTTTGCGCTCCCCAAAGGAATCCGTTTGGAGTAATTTCTATGGGAAAAACTTTTTGCCTTGACTACAAAATTTTCAAAAGAAACTTACTTGTATTGGTACGAGTTGATGCAACTGATTCGTCAGTTTGAACTCATGGCTGAAGAAAAGTATAAAATGGAAGGAAAAATCCGCGGCTTTNNTTTTTTCATGCCTATGTAGGACAGGAAGCCATAGCTGCCGGATGTATAACAGCCACTCGCCCCGAAGACCTTTTTATTACCGCTTACAGAGATCATGGATTGGCCATAGCAAAAGGTGTAAGTGTAAACAGCTGTATGGCCGAACTGTATGGTAAAGCTACCGGATGCGCTAAAGGAAAGGGTGGAAGTATGCACTTCTTTGGAAAAGATGTAAATTTTTATGGAGGGCATGGCATTGTAGGAGCACAAATAGGAACCGGAGCAGGACTTGCATTTGCCGAACAGTATCGTGGTACAGACAATGTGGTGCTTTGCTATTTTGGCGATGGTGCTGCACGTCAGGGAATTTTACATGAAACCTTCAACTTAGCAATGCTATGGAAGTTACCTGTAATTTTCATTTGCGAAAACAATAATTACGCAATGGGAACCTCAATTGAGCGTACTTCCAATGTAATAGATATTTACAAACTGGCTGATGGTTATGAAATGCCCGCTGATACCATTGATGGTATGCAGCCCGAAGCCGTACATGAAGGATTGAGCCGAGCTGTAAAAAGAGCAAGAGAAAAGGGCGGCCCTACTTTATTAGAAATTAAAACATATCGCTATAAAGGACACTCAATCAGCGATCCACAAAAATATCGGTCTAAAGATGAAGTAGATGAATATAAGGCAAAAGATCCTATTCAACAGGTTTTGAAAACCATTTTGGAGAATAATTTTGCTACGGAAGCTGAAATAGAAAATATCAATAAACGAGTGGATGAAATTGTTGCAGAATCTGTAAAGTTTGCTGAAGAAAGTCCGTTGCCTGACGATAGCGAAGTTTTGGGCGATATCTATATGGACAAAAATTATCCTTTTATTACCGATTAATATTATTACCAATTAAGAATAAATAAAATGGCTGACAAAAAAGAAACAACAACAAAGACCGGAGCAAATGATGCTGTCATTGAAAAAGCAAAAGATTTTTGGTCAAAATACAGCAAGTATATCACGGGCATTTCTGCTGCTATCATTGTTTTAGTAGGCGGTTTTTATATCTATAAAAACTTTTTTAAAGACCCTAAAGAGCAGAAAGCCATAGATGCTATGTTTATGGCCGAAAATTATTTTCGCAAAGACTCACTCAACCTTGCGTTAAACGGCGATGGCCCCAATGCCGGATTTTTAAAAATTATAAAGAATTACGGCGGTACGAAAGCAGCCAACCTTGCCAACTATTATGCAGGTGTTTGCTACATCAAGCTCAATGAAAATGATAAGGCTGTTGAAAGATTGAAAAAGTTCAGTACTGATTCTAAACCCGTTCAAGCCCGTGCTTATAAGCTATTGGGTGATGCTTATGGCGATTTAGGAAAAAGTGCAGAAGCTTTGAGTTATTACAAAAAAGCCGCACACCATTTTGAAGAAGATAAAGATGCTTCGGCTGATGCTTTGTTTGATGCCGCTTATCTAGCCGACAGAGTGATGAAGGATTCCAAACAAGCCATAGAATTATACAAAGAATTAAAATCTAAATTCCCGGAAACTACTGCCGGCCGAAATGCAGATAATTATTTAGCACAGTTAGGCGTTACAGATTCCGGCAAATAAATTTGTTTCAGATTATTTTTTCAACAGGCATTCTTTATCGGATGCCTGTTTTGTTTTAATATTGCTAAAACACTTTAGATTGAACGTACAATTGTTTATCCCTTGTTTTGTGGACCAACTCTATCCTCAAACCGGTTTCAATATGAAACAGGTGTTTGAGAAAGCAGGGTGTACCGTTGGCTACAATCCCAATCAAACTTGTTGCGGTCAACCCGCTTTCAATGCAGGTTTTTGGGACGAAGCTAAAAGTGTAAGTACTAAATTCATTAAAGATTTTAAAGACAGTGCTTACATTGTAGCACCCAGTGCCAGTTGTGTAGGTTTTGTAAGAAACTATTATACAAAGCTATTCGATAATTCATCCCTTCACAATGAGGTAAAAGAAATAGGAAAACGAATTTTTGAATTCTCTGAGTTTATGGTGCAGGTTTTAAAGGTAGAGGATGTAGGAGCTACATTGAATGCAAAAGCTACTTACCATGACTCCTGTGCCGGTTTGCGTGAGTGTCATATTAAAACTGAGCCCAGAAAACTGTTGGCACATGTAAAAGGATTGGAGCTTATAGAAATGAATGACGTAGAAACCTGTTGTGGATTTGGCGGCACTTTTGCCGTAAAGTATGAGCCCATTTCTATTGCAATGGGAGAACAGAAGGTTGAAAACGCATTAGCCACCGGAGCCGATTATATCATTTCTACCGATCTATCCTGTCTTATGCACCTGCAAGGTTATATCAATCAAAAAGGATATAAATTAAAAACATTGCATCTGGCTGATGTTTTATCGGGAAATACGAATTAGGATATTGATAAACTTATAACTGAATAGTGATGGCTTATTGGCTTTTAAAATCAGAACCGGCGGTTTATAGTTTTGATGATTTGGTGAAGGAAAAACAAACCTGCTGGAGCGGTGTTCGAAACTATGCAGCAAGATTGCATTTAAGAAACATGAAGAAAGGGGATGAAGCATTTTTTTATCACAGTAATGAAGGAACTGACATTGTTGGCATTGCAAAAATTTCAAAAGAAGCTTATCAGGATCCTACCACTACTGATGATCGTTGGGTAGCCATTGACATCAAACCGATAAAAAAACTGAAACAACCTGTTTCACTCGCTGAAATTAAAAAAGTAAGCNNATATGGCTTTGGTAAGAATCGGGAGGCTTTCATGCCAGCCCGTGACGGATGATGAATGGAAAATAATATTGCAAATGGCCGGTGAAAAATTATCATAACAAACACTAAGCATTTCAAATCTTTCATGCATCAACAAACTAAAAAAAAGCTGGTTGTGCTTACTGGTGCCGGCATTAGCGCCGAGAGCGGTATTCGTACTTTTCGTGATAGTGGTGGACTTTGGGAAGGATATGATGTAAACGATGTAGCAACACCGGAAGCATGGATAAAAAATCCTGAGCTGGTACTTCGATTTTACAACGAAAGAAGAAAAAATGTAGCTGCTGCTGTACCCAATGCGGCTCATATTGGATTAGCTGCGCTTGAAAAATATTTTGATGTTACCATCATCACACAAAATGTAGATGACCTGCACGAAAGGGCAGGCTCTACAAACATCATCCACCTGCATGGAGAAATTTTCAAGATGCGCAGCGAATATGATGCGTCCATTATAAAGGAAATTAAAGACGATATTCAAGTGGGAGACAGGGCAGCAGACGGGCACCAGTTTCGTCCTCACATTGTATGGTTTGGAGAAGAAGTACCCATGATGGAAACAGCAACTAAAGTAGCTTATCATGCTGAAATTTTTGTCGTAGTAGGCACTTCGCTGGTCGTGTATCCTGCAGCAGGTCTTATCAATTATGTTGCTATGGAAGTGCCCAAATATGTTATTGATAAATCGATTCCGTCTTTACCGGCAATGAAAAATCTTACACTGATTGAAAAACCTGCAACTGAAGGAGTAGCGGAACTTAGCGAATTGCTGCTGATGATGGCTTAAGATATTTTTCAAAAAAGCCGGCACTGGTTTGTACATCTATCTCCGCAAAAAAATAATCAGTTACATCTTCTGTAATAATGACATCGCATTTTGAAGCCCGGGCCGCATAGAATTCCAGTCCGTATTCAAAATCAGTAATTTTTTTATTGGCGATGGTTTGTAGTACTTCATCTGCTCCCGTTTCTACAATTCCAATATGTGATACCAATGTTTTTATTTTTTCTTTAGCGGTTTTTCTTCCACTCTTTTTCTCCGAAAAATAAAAGGCAATGGCTAAGCAGACAGGAGAAGTGTAAATTTTATACCCTGGTTTATCAGCCAGACTCATTATACGGGCTGCAAATGTAAATACCGGGTACTCTTTATTCAATACAGCTACTAATATATTCGCATCTAAAAATATTCTCATTTCCGCGATTCAAAGAATTCTTTCTTAATCTTTTTTTTTTGATTTCCTTTTTGCAGTTTGGTAAGTGGCTGACCCTTCTGCTACTGAATTAACCCAATCGGATATTTCAAAATCTTCCAGACTGGAATAGTTGCCGGAAGTGATTTTTTGATACAAAAACTCCGTAAGGCGGCTCAAGCTCATATTATGTGACTCGGCAAATCGTTTTGCTTTTTCAATTACCGATTCCTCAAAGCTCAATGTGATTTTTGTATCCATAATCTGGTTTTTTACAAAAGTAGTATAAGTTACGTACAAAATAAAAAAATTATACGTATAGATTGAAGTTACAAGGTTTGCTCTGCAAATTTCACGCCCAGTGTTTCCAGTTCTGCAAGTACCGGCTCATAAATCTCTTTTTGTGTAGGTATATGCAATCCTGTCATTTTAATTTTCCCGTTTAAAATAAGTTTGGCTGCAATGCCTAAGGGTAAGCCAACAGTTTTAGCCATGGCTGTACGCAGATGGTTTTCACCTTTTACGATGAGTGAACTTTTTATTTCTGCATGCTTGCCCTCTTTTTCAAAACCAATTTCATGCAGCATTACAATCATATCTTTATCGTAAGGTCGTAGCGCAAGTTTTTTCTCCATGGCAAATTGTAGCAATGTGGACGCACTGCAAAAGCCCTGATTCACCAGTGTATCTGTATCATCCATACCTAAATAAAACAGCTGTTTGAGGGTAAGGTTTGCTTCATGCATTTTTGCAGCCAGGTATGCAGCTGCATCATTTTTAACTGTATCTATTTCAATTTCTTTTAAAGTGCCGGTTTCATCAGCCGCCAGAAATGTCTGCGGCATTTCTTCTCCTGCTTCATTTGCATCTTTTTCAGTTTCTGCCAGTTTTATCAGATTGTCCAACATAGCACGGGTAACTACTAATTGATTATTAAGTTGCTCACCCAACCAATCTCCAAAATTATTTTGATCCATGTGTTCTTTAAAAACTGCTGACAATGTTTTTCCATCTGTTTCATATCGGGGCTCTTCATCTGTCAGTTTAAGTGCAAGAATATTTTTCCAGCCATACATAAATTCGGAATGCCGCAGCGTAGTTCGTAAAAAAGTTTGGCTGTTTTCCAATCCATAAAGCGGCGCATAGCTCAGCGAATCTCTGTTTGGATACCATCCCAATACACCCAGTTCGGGAACAGTTACCAACCGGTCGGTATTAAACAAATCTTCATAGCGTTCTTTTACTTCCGTTCCATTAAGTTTGTAATGCGCACCCGCTTTACCTGCCAATACTACATTTCTCGGGTTCCAACTTATTTTATAATGCCAGGGATTATCATCACTTTCGGGTGCTACCAATCCGCCGCAGTGCGATTTAAAAGAAGTGATATAGCCTCCATTATTTCTTATGTCGTCTATCAATTTCATGGCACTCATGTGGTCAATGCCCGGGTCAAGCCCCATCTCGTATAGAAATAAAATCTTTTGATCTTCTATTTCCTTTTTTAAATCCTGTATAACCGCATCCGTATAAGAAGCCGTAAGCAGATGTTTCTTTAAAGTGATACAATCCATTGCCACATTGATATGCAGAGCCGGTGGCAGCATAGAGATTACCAGACTTGATTTTTTAATAAGTGTTTTGCGAAGCACTTCATTGTTGATATCAATTGAAACCGCTTCACCATGAGGCGAGTTGCCAATTTTTGATGCTGCCAGATTCTGATCAGCATCAGCCACTATTAATTTCCAGTTTTCAGCTTGGGCATTTTTTAGCAAATAGTCAATTANNCAAATAGAAGTATTGTTCTCTCCATAAGGCCTGAAAATTAGTACGAAATTCTCAAAAAAATCAAGGAAATAAAACCCTGGTAAAAGCCCTTATTTGTATCCACAACGGTGGAAAAATCAAGTCAAAAAACAAACACTTTTATCAGGTTTTCAGGCTATAAAAAAGTAGATTTGCAGGCTTTGTAATTGGGGGTAAAACAACACCACTATAAAACTAAAATTTAAATTTCAGAACGACTACAATCAACGATGGAAGAGAATCAAGAACCGCAGGAAACACAAGACAATAACAGGATCATTCCCGTTAATATTGAAGAGCAAATGAAGACTGCCTATATCGACTATTCCATGTCGGTAATTGTGGGCAGGGCATTGCCTGATGTAAGAGATGGGCTAAAACCCGTACACAGGCGTATTCTATTTGCCATGGATAATCTGGGGCTTCGTCACAATCGACCCTTTAAAAAATCGGCAACCATTGTGGGTGAAGTATTGGGTAAATACCATCCGCATGGCGATATGGCTGTTTATGATTCGCTTGTACGTATGGCGCAGGAATGGAATATGCGATACGAGTTGATTGACAAGCAGGGAAACTTTGGTAACCAGGATGGCGACGGGCCGGCAGCCATGCGTTATACAGAAGCAAGATTGAAACAGTTATCCGAATTTATGCTGGAAGATTTGGATAAGGAAACGGTGGACATGCAATTGAACTTTGACGACTCTTTGGAAGAGCCCACTGTATTGCCCACTCGTATTCCACAATTATTGGTAAATGGATCCAGCGGTATTGCCGTAGGTATGGCTACCAATATGCTTCCACATAACTTATCGGAAGTAATTGACGGATGTATTGCCTATATCGACAATAAAGAAATCGGTATAGATGAACTGATGCAATATGTAAAGGCCCCCGATTTTCCAACAGGCGGCATAATCTATGGTATGGAAGGTGTAAAAGCAGGAATGCATCTGGGCAGGGGAAGAGTAGTACTGCGTGGAAAAGTAACAATAGATACCAAACCCAGTGGCAGAGAGCAAATCATCATTACCGAAGTACCTTATCAGGTAAACCGCGATGCACTTACCAATAAAATTGGCGAACTGGTAAATGAAAAAATAATTGAGGGCATAGCCCATGTCAATAACGAATCAAACAACAAAGAAGGTACAAGGGTTGTTATAGATTTAAAGCGAGATGCTATTGCAAATGTCGTTGTCAATCTGTTATACAAGCATACCGATTTACAAACCTCTTATGGAATTAATAATGTAGCCATTGTAAAAGGCAGACCCAAAACACTGAACCTAAAAGACCTCATAAGTGAGTTTGTAGAATTCAGACACGAAGTTGTCGTAAGAAGAGCAAAATACGAACTGCGCAAGGCAGAAGAAAGAGCACATATACTGAATGGTTATCTTATTGCACTAGATCATCTGGATGAAGTAATCGCTCTCATCAGAAATTCTGCAACACCGGATATTGCAAAAGAAAATTTGATAAATGCCGGATGGGGATTAGATGAAATACAGGCAAAAGCCATTTTGGAACTCAGGCTTCAGCGATTAACCGGAATGGAGCGAGATAAGATTAAAGAAGAGTATGATGAATTGCAAAAACTGATAGCACACTTGAATGAATTGTTGAGCAATGAAGACATGAGGTTTGATTTGATTAAAACAGAACTGATTGAAATCAAAGAAAAATTTGGAGATGCCCGAAAAACAGAAATTACTTATCTGGATGATGAAGTAAAAATGAAAGACCTCATCAAAGAAGAAGATGTGGTAATTACGATTTCACATTTAGGTTATATTAAAAGAACACCTGCAGATGAATACAGAGCGCAACGCAGAGGCGGTAGGGGCGTGATGGGAGGCAAAACAAGAGAAGAAGATTATATTGAACATCTTTTTGTAGCATCTACCCACCATACAATGTTATTCTTTACTGAAAAGGGCAGATGTTTCTGGTTGAATATCTGGGAAATTCCGGAAGGAGAGAAGACCGGCAAGGGCAGAGCCATTCAAAACTTAATACAACTGCCGACAGACGATAAGGTAAAAGCAATAATAGATGTGCGGGACCTTAAAGATGAAGTATTTGTAAAAGCTCATAATATTGTATTGTGTACACGCAAAGGCATTATTAAAAAAACTGCATTAGAAGACTTTAGCCGGCCACGCCAAAATGGAATCAATGCAATTACCATTGTAGAAGGAGATGAATTGTTGGATGCAAAATTGACTGATGGCAATTCCGAAATTATGATGGCCGTAAGAAGTGGCCGGGCTATTCGTTTTTCTGAAGAAAAAGTAAGGGCAACCGGAAGAGGAGCCATTGGCGTTGCCGGAATTGAAGCAGATGCTGAGGGTGATGAAGTGGTAGGCATGATTTGTGTAAATGAGGAAGACAAAGCAAACAGAACCGTGCTGGTAGTAAGTGAACAAGGATTTGGCAAGCGAACACCTATTGATGAATACCGCTTTACCAATCGGGGAGGTAAAGGTGTAAAGACTATTAATGTAACAGAAAAAACAGGAAGCCTGGTAGGGATATTAGCTGTAGCTGCATCAGAAGATTTGATGATAACCTGTAAGAGTGGTGTTACGATTCGTATGCCGGTAAGTGGCATCAGCGAGCAGGGAAGGGCTACGCAAGGCGTAAAACTGATAAGACTGGATGAAGGAGATGAAATAGCGGCGATAACCCAATTAACCGATCAGGATAATAATGGAAAGGAAGAAATTGAAGCCGAAGGAAATCAACAACCTGATTCCGGTAGTGGTAACGCAACCTCTGATGATTCATCTTCATCTTCAGAAAGCGAAACCGAATCTTAAGAAACTGAACGCATGTATCTTTTTGGTCACTAAAACAATAAAATCTGATGAAAAAAATTATGCTCATTATTGCTACATCATTCGTGGCAACAACTCTGTTTGCCCAAAAGTATGAAGCCATCCGCAACACAGCACTTTTGCAACAGTTTCAAAAGGCAAAAGACGATTTAGATAAAGCAATGACAAATGAAAAATTTACTTCTAAAGCCGAAGCTTTCATTTTAAAAGCTTACGTATATGCCAGCCTTGCAATGGACCAGTCAAAAAAAGACACTCCCGAAGCAAGTACTTTATTGAATGAAGCCGATGCTGCTTTTAATAAATATAAAACAATGGACGCTTCGTTAGCATTGGTAACAGACCAGGTGTATCAAAATGGCGCCGTTAATCTTTATTCAGGATTTTATACACTTGGATACAATGATTATAAAAATAAGAAGTGGAGCGAGGGTTATGATTATCTTAAAAAAGCAATGTCTTATTCCGACTTGTTGATTGATAAAAAATTACTTTCATCACCCATTGATACCAATCTATTGATATTGGCTGGTATAACAGCGGAAAACGCAAAGCAAAAAGATGATGCAGCGCAGTACTATGGAAAACTGGCAGATAATAAAATAGGAGGTGATGGCTTTGAAAGTGTCTATCGTTTTCTGGTAAATTATTATTTTACGAAAAACGATTACGCAGCATTTGAAAAATTTAAAACACTGGGCGGACAATTATATCCCAAAAGCGAGTTTTTTAATTATGATAAAGTGGATTTTGCTGTAGGGCTTCAAGATAATTTTGAAGGAAAATTAAACGCAATAGAAAAAGTATTGGCAACTGAGCCAAACAATTTTAAGGCAAACCAGGTACTGGGCGAAATTATTTATGATACACTCAATCCTCGTGATGAAACAGCCCCATTACCATCCAATGCTGATGTATTGGAGCAAAAAATGATTACCGCTTTTCAAAAATCATCTGCAGCTAATCCTGATAATGAGTTACCATATTTATATATGGGCGACCATTATATCAGCAAAGCTGCCAAAGCCGGTAAAGAAAGAGAAACACATCAGGCTGACATGAAATCTCGTGCAAAGCCCGGTAAACCCGATTCTAAGGAAGATGTAGCCAAACGTGATGCACTTGACAAAAAATATGGAGATATTTTGGAACAGGCAAAATCACCTTACGAGAAAGTTGCTGCTTTGTATGCCAAAAAAGCAACACTTGATTTAAAAGACAAACAACAATACAAGAAAGCCGTTGGCTACCTGGCAGATATTGCAGCTTTTAAAAAGGCAATGGCCAATAAAGTAAAGAATACAACTGAGGCAGCTAAATATGCGGCAGAAGAGAAGAAGTGGAACGACCTGTGGGAGACACTTTAATGAATTTAAATAAGGCTATCATTTGAGTAGCCTTATTTTATATTTATTCAATTTAACATAATATAAATTATAAGAATAATATTTAAATCATTAATGGAATCATTTTAAATTGGCGTAGCTTTAAAGTATTAAACCTAAACAAAGATCAGATGAAAAAAATCAGTATAGCTTCTGTAGTTTTTACAGTTGTGTATGCAATTAACTCCTGCGGTACTGCCGAAACTAAAGCCGATATTTCCGATACCTTAAAATCAGAGAATGTTGGTACCAAAACGGCTCAGGCTGTTGATTCTGCAACTACACCCGTTATAAACAAAAACAATACAGTAACAGTAAACAATACGGCAACCGAAAAAAATGGAATTTTGTCGCAGGTTGACAACTATCTAGTTTCGCATATTGATCAATCGCAAGGCGCATTAGTAATTGAAAATAAATTGTCCAATATTTTTATTCAAAAAGCAGTTGCCGAAGTCGTTTTTACTCGCAAAGATGGTTCTGAGGCTGCAAGAGATTATTATATTATTGAAAACATTGAACCTAAATCCACGAAGGCTGCCAAATTAAAAGTAAATCCCGAAAGTGTAACGGCAACAATTCATATCGTAAAACTTAAATGCGATGAATTGACAGATGGCGCATTAATATTAGTAGGTGCAAAATACAGCCCTAAGTAGTTTTTCCAGGCCTCCGGTCTCTAAAAATCAGTCTTAAGTTCTGATCTCTGGTTATATAGTTATCAAGCCAGTTGATAAATATAAAAAAACGATTTTTTACGCCCAATATCAGCATCAGGTGCAAACTCATCCATATCATCACATGCAAAAAAGCCACCAAAATGTAATTTTGGTTTGGGTATATCCACAACGGCCAGATTTTTCCCTACGGTAGCCATGGCCCCTTTATCACGGTATTCAAATTCAAAAAAACCGGCCTCGTCCGATTTTCGTTCCATTAGCCTTAAATTATGTGCCAGCACATCTGCCTGCTGTATGGCTACAGGCGCTACCTGAGGATGCCCTTTTGGATATTTTGGCGTTTCCATATAAGCAATATCTCCAATGGCATAAATATTTTCGGTGTTTATTAATTTGCAATACCTGTCAGTAATAATGCGATTTCCTTTGACAATTAATTCCTTAGAAACGCCATTTGGAATATTTCCTTTAATGCCGGCAGCCCAAATTACGATGGAAGATTCAATCTGTTTACCATTTTGTAAAGTCACTTTCTCTCCATCATACTCTTTGACCAAGGTATCTGTAAGCACATCTACGCCCAGCCTTTCTAAATATTTTTTTGACCGCAATGATGACTTTTCGCTCATGGCACTTAATAGACGGTTACTGCCTTCCAGTAAGTAAATTTTCATTTTAGAAAAGTCAAGCTCAGGATAGTCTTTGGGCAGTACAAATTTTTTCATTTCGGCCAATGCACCACTTACTTCCACTCCAGTAGGCCCACCTCCTACGACAACAATATTCATCAGCCTTCTTACTGCTGATTCATCATTAGCAGTAAGTGCTTTTTCAAAATTTTGAAGTATTCTGTATCGTAGTTGCAATGCTTCTACGGTTGTCTTCATGGGAAATGCATTTGCCGCCATTTTTTCATTTCCAAAAAAATTAGTGTCGGCGCCTGTAGCCAGCACCAGCACATCATAACCTATCTCCTCTTCCTGAGTTATAATTTTGTTTTCTGCTTGAATAATCTCCTTTACTTCTGCCAGTCTTATTCTTACGTTTTTGCTTTTATGAAAAACCTTACGAAGCGGAAATGAAATATTGCTGGCATCTAATCCGGCAGTGGCTACCTGGTAAAATAATGGCTGAAACTGATGAAAGTTGAACCGGTCAATTAATATTACTTCAAATCCGGGTTTGTTATTGAGCTTGCGTGCCAGCCGAAGGCCACCAAAACCGGCACCTACGATTACAACTTTCATTTGCTTTTCATTTAGGTTATTAGCAAAAAGTTAACCTCAGTACAAAGTTATGATATTTTCAAAATTTATTGAAAGTATAAAAAGATTTTCCCTTTTTAGCAAAGACGGATTACTTAGTACAATACTCGCAATTTGATGGTTCCTTTTACTTCTTTCAGCAATTGAATGGCATTGGCTGAAATGTTTTTATTTACATCGAGCACCACATAACCAATGTCATCATTGGTTTTCAGGTATTGGCCCAGAATATTTATTTTATGTTGGGAAAGACGGGTATTAATTTCGGACAATACACCCGGAATATTGTTATGAATATGTAATATGCGATGACTGCCCTCTTGTGGCGGCAAAGCAAGTGCCGGCACCGTATGCGAGCCAAATGTAACGCCCTTCTCCAAAAAGTTGAACAACTTCACACTCACATCCTCTCCAATATTTTGCTGCGCTTCTTCGGTACTGCCGCCTATATGCGGGGTTAGTATCACATTCGGGCAATCCTGCACAGGGGTACGAAAATAATCCCCATTTTTTTCAGGCTCTACAGGAAAAACATCTAAGGCTGCACCACCAATATGTCCATCCAATATATATTTTCTCAATGCTTCCAGCTCTACTACTTCTCCCCTTGCATAGTTTATTAATATGGCCCCCTTTTTAAAATTCTTCAGATTGTTTTTATTAATCAGATTTCGCGTCTGGTTAGTTTCAGGCACATGCAGAGTTACAATATCTGATTTTGAAAGCAGATTTTTCAAGGACTGAGCATCTGCAGCATTTCCCAATGGAAGTTTAGTCTCTACATCGTAGAAAATTACTTTCATTCCCAAAGCTTCTGCCAAAACACTCACCTGACTTCCTATATTTCCATAACCAATGATTCCTAAAGTTTTTCCTCTCAGTTCAAAACAACCACTGGATTCCTTTAACCATAAGCCCTGATGTGCAGCTTTATTTTTATCAGGAATGCGCCGAATGAGCATAATGGCTGCACCTATTACCAGTTCTGCAACTGAACGTGTATTGGAATAAGGGGCAAT
>JRYE01011615.1_pt1 | contig 13516 bp, 12 predicted proteins | sample 235321 | NCBI WGS metagenome assembly JRYE01 (sample SAMN03074214, study PRJNA261473) | activated sludge metagenome | biome: Common Effluent Treatment Plant; feature: Wastewater; material: Activated sludge; isolation source: activated biomass in a lab-scale reactor treating industrial wastewater at... | reverse complement strand
TCGTAAATAGCCATGTGATAAATTAAATCCTCCAATCTTCGTTTGTCGCCACCCCTAAAGTTGGGTTCACATAAACCAAATTCCGAAATAAAAAAAGGTTTATCGGGATAACTTAAATGAACACTATCCAGGTAAGCATGTATTTGTCCTTGTGGAATATCCCACCAACTGGCACCATATTCATTCATCATTAAATAATCGCCATCGGCTGCGGCATCCGGAGTAAATTTTGGATTGTTGTAATAACTGGAGGTTAACGTATTGCTCACATAGGCTGTCATGCGGCTGGGATCCAATGCCCTTGCTTTTTTTAATAAGTCGGCAATCATTTGTTTCATATCGTCATCCCGGCCCCGCAATTCATTTCCCACACCCCATGAAAATATGGAGGGATGATTGTACATATTGTTTACCATGCGTTCCATTTGTTTTAGGGCAATGCGGCGAATGGTATCATTGGCGGGTGTTTCCGGGCCCCAAAGCGGAACTTCCTGCTGTACAATAATTCCATTACGGTCGCAAAAATCATAAAACAAATCATCCTGCTGAAAATGTTGCCGTGAAAAAATACAGTTTACATCTTTCATTAATTTTCCCATGGCTATAATCATGGAATCGGTTTCGGCAAAACCAAAATCGGGGTTGCTGCCGGCGGTCCATTCCACCCCCATCCATTTTACCTTTTCAGCATTCAAAAGCATTTTTCCGTTTTGCATTTTCAATTCTCTAAAGCCCACGAAAGTGGAAAGTTTATCGCTGGCTTTTTTTCCGTTCATTACGGTTACATCTACCCTGTACAAATTCGGAAAATCAAAATGCCAGGGGTTTACTTTGGGTAGTTTTATTGCTGCAACGGATTCATTACCCTGCCATACCGTATTTACAACAGAGGAAAAAACAGTGTTTTTGGTTGACTGGTTTTCTTCGGAAATAGTAATGTTGAATTTTATATTGTTATTTACATTATCGAAACCCAATTTTATGGTTAAATCGCCTTCGTTATTGCTAAGATGAAGCGTTGGTGTAACATGAATATATTGTGCAGCAGGCTTGTCACTCACTATTAAAGCTACTTTGCGGATAATGCCGCCATCATTGGGCCAGTCGAATGAGCTACCGAAGGGTACTTTGCTGGCGCCATAATCGTTATTTACCGCAATGGTGATGGTATTTTCTTTGCCATAATTTAATTTTCCGTTGAGGTTGATGAAAAATTTATTGAAGCCATCTCCAATATTTTCATCAATTTTTTTTCCATTTACATAGATATAAGAAGTATGATTGATGGCGCCAAATTGCAAAACAACATTTTTGTTTTTCCAGGTATTTGGCACGGTTAATTTCTTTTGATACCATCCCCAGCCATAATGATTTTGGTTTTCTTCATCTACGTTCCAGGTGTGTGGAAGGGTTACGGTTTTTGTATTTGGCAATGGGTTTTGAAACCAGCCATTTTTCATCCCTTCTGCTTTTTTATCAACAGCAAATAGCCAATTGTTATTTAAGGCAATGGTATCTCTTTGGGCAAAGGTTATGATTGAAATCCCTATGCTGCAAAGGATGCTAAAATAAATTTTCTTCATAATTGGCGTTTTAATATAGTTTAAATTAATTGGCGGGTTCATATACCCTCACATAATCTATAAAATAGTGTTGCGGCAGCACAGCATCATCTATAGGGCCGGGCCAGTTGGCACCCATGGCCAGGTTGAGCAACAGGCAAAATGGCTTCCTGAACGTAGGAGCTGCAAAGCTTCCGGCGCTGTCTATAATAAAATGATGGATGCGTTNNCATTCCAATGCATAAGTATGAAAACTGTTGCTTACAGTGCTATCATTTATTTTACTGCCCGAAGAGCGGCTGGTTTTTAAACTATCCGGAAAATGTATAGTGGAATAAATATCCGTTGGATGGTTGCCTATGAATTCCATAATATCTATTTCTCCGCATTTTGGCCAGCCAACCTGTTTACGATCTTCACCCATCATCCAAATAGCCGGCCAAATACCGCCGCCATGGGGCAGTTTTGCCCTTACTTCAATTCTTCCATATTTCCAAGCTGTTTTTCCAAAGGTATTGATGCTGGCAGAAGTGTATTGTGCAATCGAATCTTTATGGCGCCAATCGCTACTTGCAGCCTGGTAAAATTCATTGCTAAAAACCTCTTTGCGGCCGGTAATGCAGAGCATGCCATTGTTTACCCAAATATTTTCTTTTCTAGCCCTGGTATAATATTGTTGTTCATTATTACGGATATGACCCACTTCGTAATTCCATTTAGTGCTGTCGGGCAGGCCGGTATAATTAAATTCATCCTGCCAGGTTAATTTCCATCCTTTTTTAGTTTGTGCTTGTGTATTTAATAATGTTAACATTAAGATCGGAAAAAATAAGAGGTGTAATTTTTCTTTCATTAAATAATATTTTAAAATTATTAAATAATCGCCCTGTCTAAATGTACATAACCGCCGTCCACATGAATTAACTGGCCAGTAGTGTGGCTCGATTTTTCAGAAAGAAGAAAAGCTACCATATTGGCAATTTCTTCTGCTGTGGTCATTCTTTTCTCCAATGGAATTTTAGCAGTTATTTGATTTAGTTTTTCCTGCGGATTGGCAAATGTTTTTATCCAGCTTTCGTATAAGGGTGTAAAACATTCGGCAACGATTACCGCATTCACCCTAATGCCATATTTTAATAATTCTACCGCCCATTCCCGGGTAAGAGCATTGCGGCCGCCATTTGCAGCTGCATAGGCAGATGTATTGCCCTGGCCGGTTTCAGCCGTTTTGGAACCTATGTTTACAATGGCCCCTTTGCTTTGTTTTAAAAATGGTAAAGCATGATGTGCTAACAAATAATAATGAATTAAATTTTTGTGCAATGACGCTACAAAAGATTGGTAATTGCCATGCTCAAGGCCAACGCCGTCATTTACTCCTGCATTGTTTACGAGGCCATCAATTTTTCCAAATTTATTGGCAATGATATTTATTGATTGTTCACATTGAGCCGGCTCCGTGAGTTCCGCTACTACCTGGAAAGCCCTGCCACCGGTGGATTCTATTGCGGCAACAGTTTTCATGTTGTCTTCTTCACTTCTCCCAATAATCACAGGTATTGCGCCTTCTTTTGCCAATACTTTTACAATGCCTTTGCCAATGCCTTTTGCACCGCCTGAAACAATAATGACTTTATCCTTTAATTGTAAATCCATTTTTATAGATTATAAAATTTGATGGCGTTATTGCCCATAACATTTTGTTGTTCGGATGTTGAAAACTTTTGAAGATAGAATTCCACCAGGTTTTTCCACTGGCGGTATTCTCCACTTAGCAAAATTACCGGCCAATCGCTGCCAAACAAGATCCTTTCTGTGCCAAATGCTTCAAATACTATATCAAGATATGGATAGAAATCCTCGGGCTGCCATTGATTCCATTTGGCTTCCGTAAGTAAGCCCGATAGTTTGCAATAAACATTTTTATTTTCGGCAATCGTTTGCATTTGATTTTTCCAATCACCTATTTTCTTTTCCTTTAAGATTGGTTTGGCACAATGATCAAGTACAAATTTTTGATTGGGAAATGTTCTTACTAACTCAATTGCTGTTTTTATTTGATGAGGATAACTTAAAATATCATAAGTGTAATTATACTTTTGCAAAAGGCTAATCCCTTTTTGAAATTTATCGCCCAACATAAAATTATCAGGTTCGGCCTGTACAATATGGCGCCAACCTTTAATTTGAGGAAATTGTTGGTAATAAGCCAGTCGTTCTTCCACCCTGTCACTTGATAAATCTATCCAGCCAACCACTCCTTTAATAAAAGAATTGTTTTGAGAAAGGCGGAGTAAAAAATTTGTTTCTGCTTCGCTTTGATCGGCCTGCACGGCAATCACTCCATCCACATCTGCCCTTTGAATTACCGGTTGTAAAATCTGTGGAAGATAATTTTTTTGTAAAACCTGCATCTCTTCTGTTATCCAGGCGTCTCTTACTTTGTCATAGTTCCAAAAATGTATGTGGCTGTCTATAAGCNNATTAGTAGTCAGTAGATTAGTAGGTTATGATCATTTATTAGAGTTTTTTGTTAATACTTGCAATTAATGCATTCAACATTTTGCTCACTTCCTCCAAAAGCTGCACTAAGAAATGATTGTTACTATAGGATAAATCTTGAGTAAGTATCAAATAATAGCGGCACTCTTCAAGCGAGCCCTGTGAAATATTATAGAACCTCATCTTATCCTTATTTGATTTTTTCTTAAACCCTTCTGCAATATTTGCTGCCGCAGAAATTGCAGCCCTTCTATACTGTGCAGTTAAGCCATACACTTCCTCTCTTGGAAATAACGAAGAGTATTTATACGTCTCCAAGACAAAGCGATGTGCTTTTTGCCATACAATAAGATCCGTAAAGTTTCTTGATGGTTCCATTTTTGAATTTTTTGTTGCTACTTATAAACTATACCAACAACATACTGTTTACCTACTTATCTACTGTATTCTAATCTACNNAGGATCAGGCTTTATTCCCAGCCCTACGCCGGGCGGGGTTCCCGTGCTGATCACATCGCCGGGTAAGAGTGTCATAAACTGGCTGATATAATGAATTAAAAAAGGGATTTTAAAAATTAAATTTGATGTATTGCTGTTTTGAAATATTTTACCATTTACCGATAACCACATTTTTAAATTATTTACATCTGTTACTTCATCTGTAGGAACCAGGAAGGGACCAAGCGGGGCAAAACTGTCGCAGCTTTTTCCTTTTACCCATTGCCCGCCACGCTCCAATTGATATTCCCTTTCGCTGTAATCATTATGCAGGCAATAACCGGCCACATAGTCCATTGCATTTTTTTCATCAACATAACTTGCTTTTTTGCCGATTACAAAGGCAAGCTCAACTTCCCAATCAGTTTTTACACNNAAAATCGGTTCTTCCGGAATAGCGGCATTGGTTTCTTTGGCATGGTCTATATAATTCAAGCCAATGCAAATTATTTTTGATGGCCTTGCAACCGGTGATCCAAGCCTTATATTTTCATTTACTATTTTTAGGCTTTCTTTTTTTTCTACGATAATTTTCTTTAAGATGCTTAAACCATCCTCATCAAAAAATTGTTCATCATAATCTTTAATAAACTCCGAAACGTCAAAATGTTTATCATCAATGATAACTCCCGGTTTTTCTTTTCCAAATTCTCCAAAACGGATTAATTTCATGAGTTTTTATTTTATTGATCAATTCTAAATGTCCAGGCATAATTACAGGGAATTATATCCGGAGTTAGTTGCGGCATTTTAATAGTTACTGAATTGTCTTTAAAGCTGTATTGTATTTTCCCTTTGTAACCCAGCATAGAAATGTTTTTTGGCTTACTGATATTTTTTATTACCCATTCCTTTTTATATTTTGTTGCTATGGCAAAAACAGATTGTTGCTTTAGTGTAAAAAACAACTCGGTTTCTTTTGTAACCTGCGGCGCTTTATTCCAGCTTGTTGTTTCATAAATAGCATCACCATTTATTATTAGCCAATTGCCAATATCCATCAAACGCTGCTGCATAATAACAGGTATTGTTCCATCCGCAGCCGGGCCAACATTCAATAATAAATTACCACCCCGGGCAACAGTATTGATTAATTCATGCACCAGTTCTTCACTGCTGGCATAATCATTTAAATTTTCATTTCTATTATATCCAAAAGACTGGCCAATGCCACGGGTTTCTTCCCAGGGTTTATTGTCTTTTACACTGCCCTGGCCATACTCTGATGTTTGAAAACCGCCGTATACTCCTTTAGTATCGTTGCCCCATCTGTCATTCACAGCAATGGTTTGTTTGGATGGCGATTCATTAAAAAGCCATGCTAAAAATTCTTCGCTTCGCCATGTTTTGGAAGATTGTTCCCATTCGCCATCTGTCCATAGTACATCGGGTTTGTAGCGACTTACCAAATCTTTCATTTGCGGCAACATTCTTTGCTCCACATATTTATTTACATCCGTTTTATATACCGGGTTAAACCATTCGTACAATGAATAATAAAAACCCATGTGCAAGCCAGCTTCTTTAACGGCATTGGTTAACATGCCTGCTAAATCTTTATGCGGCCCCACATCAACCGAATTCCAGTTCCAGGATTGAGCCGAAGGCCACAAGCAAAACCCATCATGATGCTTGCTGGTAAGCACTACATATTTTGCTCCGGCATCTTTAAATAATTGCGCCCATTGTGTTGGGTTAAATAATTCGCAAGTGAATTTTGGGGCAAAATCGGTGTACTTAAAATTTTTACCATATACACTGTCGTGAAAGGCTACAAACTCTTTGTGAATTTTAAGATTGGGTGCAAACAACCGTTGCCAGTACCATTCAGCATAATTGCTTCCAAATCCATCGGCATTGGAATTGGTTGCCCAGGATGGAACAGAATAAATACCCCAGTGAAGGAAGATGCCGAATTTAGCCTGGCTGTACCATTGCGGCGTAGGGCGTTTATCCAAAGATTCCCAATTGGGTTGATAGGTTTGGGCAAAAACATTTGTATGAATCAACAGCACACAGCAAAGGAAGAATGTTTTTATTTTCATTTTATTAATTATTGAGTTTAATAAAACCGCCGTCAATAGGATAATCGCAGCCGGTAATGAAGGAGGCTTCATCGCTGCATAAGTATAAGGCCAAAGCAGCCACTTCTTCGGGCATGGCCATACGGCCGATGGGTTGAGTTTTTGAAAGTTTATCAAACATTTCTTTTTCTTTGCCGGGATAATTTTTTGCAATAAAACCATCCACAAAAGGCGTATGCACCCTTGCCGGCGAAATGGAATTGCAACGGATATTTTCTGAAATATAATCTTTAGCAACGCTTAGGGTCATGGCATATACAGCGCCTTTGGCAGCGGAATACACAAAGCGATCGGGGAGGCCCACCAATGCTGCAATTGATGCCATATTTAGAATAACACCGCCTCCGGATTGGCGTAATAAAGGAACGGCTGCATGAATGCAATTATAAACGCCTTTGATGTTGATGTTTACCACCCGGTCAAAGTCTTCTTCATTTGTAGTATCGGCTTTGCCAATATGTGCAATACCGGCATTGTTTACTAAAATTTGGATAGTGCCAATAGTATTGAATACCTCTTTTNNCAATGGCCTTGCCGATGCCGCTTCCGGCGCCTGTAATAATTGCTTTTTTATTTTGTAATGAAAACATAGAATGGCGTTTAATTAAATATCATTTACCTTATATCATACAATGATTTTATTTTGATAACAGGAATTTCGTTTGAAGAAAAATACCTGTCCTTTAAATATATCTTTTTTTTCTCCCCGGCCTTTAAGTCAAAATAATTATCGTTTATATTTAGAAAACCTTTCTCCAGGTACAAATAAACATATTTGGCATCTACGTTGGACTCAATGATATAATTTCCTTCACCAATATATTTAAGGTTAAATTCCGGTTTTTGCAGTTTTAAATTTATCGGCCGTATGCTATCTCTTTGCGGAAGCACATCATCCCTATATGCTTCTTTTACCGCATACCATGCGGCTTTGGGCTGCCGGCTATAATCGGTAATGGACCAACTGCACACTGGCCAGCAATCATTCAATTGCCAAAGTAAAGTGCCCATGTTTACCGGATATTTGCTCCGGTGAATGGCAATAATATTTTTTAAGGTATAATATTGAAAGCATTGGGTGAGATAGGTATAATTTTCCAGCGATAATTTTTTAACGGCGGATGAATCTAAAAAATACCGGTGCAAATAAGATTGAATATTTTGATAACCGGTTGGGTGCTTTTGATGTGCTTTTAATACATCGGAAAATAAAAACCTGTCGCCGGGTTGGGTAACCGATAAAGTTGTGTTGTAATTGGGCATGGCCTGCATACCGTATTCACTCACAAAACGACCGGTTTTATTTTCAAACATTTCAATATCCTGCAGGCCCCACCACACGCCCCAGTAATGACTGTCGCCTTCGGTGATACTATTTGCCCTGCCCCAGCCATTTAAAGGAGAAGTTGAAGTGTAGGGCCTTGTGCCGTCGTATTCTTTTACCCATGCTGCAATACTATCCCGGAACAATCTTTTATAATCATTCCACATTTTTACAGAATCTTCGCCATGTAAGTTGAATTGATTTTGCCAGCCCCAGTTGTTCCAGGCTTCATCCACCTCATTATTTCCACACCAAATTACAATGCAGGGATGATGGCGCAACCTTTTTATTTGATATTTTACTTCTTCTTTTACATTATTAAAAAAATGTTCATCTCCGGGTACCATGCCACCGGCAAACATAAAATCCTGCCACACCATTATGCCGTACTCATCGCATAAATCATAAAAAGCATCATCTTCATAAATGCCGCCGCCCCAAATACGCAGCATGTTCATGTTGGCATCTTTTGCTGCTAATATAATTTTACGGTAATCTTCTTTTTTTAACCGGGGCAAAAACATTTCGGATGGAATATAATTAGCGCCTTTCATGTAAACGGGCTTACCGTCTATTTTAAAATAAAAAGTTCTGCCAATGCTGTCGGGCTCCTGAATTAATTCAACTTTCCTGGGGTTCACAAAAGGTTTTTCTTTTTGTGGTTCATTGTATTCTTCAATAAAAATATTTTTCCAGATGCCACAGGTAATATAGGTGGGGCCCCAATCCCAGCCAAAATGATACTGTGCTTTTCGGGCATATACCCGTGGATTATCGGGAACTACAAATGGAAGTTTTGATTTAGCAATGGAATCTGTAATATTTTTGGCAGAGTAAAAACGAATGTGTAATTCATTTTGTGATTTAATAGTGTTCTTAACATCTACACGCCATTGGCGAAACATATTATCGGCTGATAACAATTTTTTTCCATTCAAATACACATCGGCATAAGTATCCAGTCCGTCAAATACCAGTTCTATATTTTTTTGGTTTAAAACTTTATTGGTTACGGTAAATGAAGTTTTATAATCCCAATTCTCTTTATCAATCCACTGCAGTTTTTTTTCATTATCTCTATAATAAGGATCAACGATAAGTTTATTCTTGAGTAAATCGGTATGAATGGTGCCGGGCACAGTAGCCGGAAACCATTTGTTTTTTTGGGTATAATAAAATTTCCAGCCTTTGTTGATGTTTTGTTTGTGTACTTGTCCACTGGCAAATAAAAATGCAGGAAACAATAAAATAATTAAACCTAATATTTTCTTCATCAAATAAAATTTTATAAGCTCACGCCTCTTTTCCAGGGAATAAAATCATCCTGGTTCAGTTGCACCGCTTTTGGAATTATATCGCCACTTGCGGCTTTAATGCAATATTCTAAAATGTCTTCACCCATTTGTTCAATAGTTTTTTCTCCTTCAATCACGGGCCCGCAATCAATATCAATAATGTCGCTCATTCGTTTTGCCAGCTTGCTGTTGGTGGCTAATTTTATAGTGGGGCAAACCGGGTTTCCGGTTGGTGTACCCAGCCCGGTGGTAAACAAAATTAGTGTAGCGCCTGCAGCTGCTTTACCTGTTGTGGCTTCTACATCGTTGCCGGGTGTACATACCAAACTTAGTCCTGGCTTAGTTGCAGGCTCGGTATAATCCAAAACATCGGCAATAGGTGATGTACCGCCTTTTTTTGCTGCGCCAGCCGATTTGATGGCATCGGTAATTAACCCGTCTTTAATATTTCCCGGTGAGGGGTTCATATAAAACCCGGAACCTACGGCATGAGCCTGAGCATCGTACTCCTGCATCAGGCGTATAAATTTGTTGGCGGTTTCTTCAGTTGTACAGCGGTCAATAATATTTTGTTCCACACCACAGAGTTCGGGAAATTCGGCAAGTAATATTTTTCCGCCCAATGCAGTTACCAAATCGGCCGTATAACCCACGGCAGGGTTTGCCGAAATTCCGCTGAAACCATCGCTGCCACCACATTTTACGCCAATGCATAATTTAGCCAGCGATACAGGTTGCCGTTCTATTTTATTTAATTCAATCAGTCCTTTAAAAGTTTCTTTAATAGCATCGGCAATGAGCTGTTCTTCGCTTTGTGATTGCTGCTGTTCAAAAACCAGTAAAGGTTTTTCAAAACCGGGGGTATGTTTTTTGATGTCGTCTTTTAATTGCTGCATCTGCAAATGCTGGCAACCCAGGCTGAGCATGGTTATGCCGCCTACATTGGGATGGTTGGCATAAGCAGCCAGTAATTTACTTAAAGTATTTGCATCCTGCCGGGTACCACCACAACCGCCGGAATGGTTGAGGAATTTTATACCGTCAATATTTTTAAATAATCGTTTTGTTCTTGCGTTGTTAGTTGGATTTAAGTTAAGCGTATTCAAATCTTTACCACTTTTAAAAGCATCCACTAATTCGTTGGTAAATATTTTATACTTATCGGTAACGGCGTAGCCCAGGGCATTGTGCAGGGCTTCCCTGATGACATCAAGGTTCCGGTTTTCACAAAAAACAGTTGGAATAAAAAGCCAGTAATTGGCCGTGCCCACCGTTCCATCATTTCTTATATAGCCGTTAAAGGTTTTGTTTTTAAATTTTGAAACATTGGGTACCTGCCATTGGTAATTTGTTTCCCGGTAAGCATAGGGATGAGCCGCATGTTTTACATTTTCGGTTGTCATTAAGCTTCCTGCTTTAACAGCATGTTGCGTTTTGCCTACCAAAACGCCATACATTATTATTTCTTCACCGGCAAGCATATCTTTTTCAAAAAATTTATGTTTGGCGGGGATGATCTCTGCAAGATTATAATGCCTGCCATTCAAAGAAAGCTCTTCACCTTTTTTCAAATCGGTGAGTGCAGTAATTACATTATCGTTGCTGTTTATTTTTAAAAATTTGTTTTTCATTACCTGTTATTTAATAGGGTTTATAACCTTTCCATCCGTACCAGGCAACCACTAAAAAGCAAAATGCCGGAATGATATAAGCCATTGCCGTTGAGTACTCATCAGCCATCCAACCCATCGCATAAGGCATTATGGCTCCCCCCACAATGGACATAATAATAAACGATGAGGCTTTTTTGGTATGATGGCCAACCTCTTTTACCCCCAATGCAAAAATGGTTGGAAACATAATGGATTCAAAAAAGAAAATGGCCATTAATGCATAAACTGAAATATTTCCTTTTTCTAAAATTACCAAAATGCAAAGTAAAATATTGATGAGGGCATAAACGGTTAACAATTTATTGGCCGGTATTTTTTTTAATAGTGCGGTGCCGGCAAAACGGCCAAGGGTAAATAATAAAAGGCTAACCGATAAGAGATAAGCGGCTTTTGCACTGTTTATACTTTTATCTGCTTCTGTGCAATAATTAATAAATAAGGCGGCCACACCCACCTGTGCCGCTACGTAAAAAAACTGGGCAATAATGGCCCCTGTAAAATTTTTGTGTTGAAATAGCGGTTTACTATCTTGCGCAGCTTTGCTTACAAGTTCACTTTCTCTTATTTCGGGTAAATGAGTTTTCCAAAATAATCCGGCTATGATTAATACCACGGCAGCAATAATGAGGTACACCATCTTTACCGAATCGAGGTTGCTGCTTTTAGCTTCATCGGCAAAGAAAAGTTTGGCAGCAATGATTGGCCCTATGAAAGAACCCACGCCATTAAAACTTTGTGATAAGTTAAGCCTAAACTCAGAGGTTTCGGGACTTCCTAAAACCGTAACATAAGGATTGGCGGCTGTTTCCAAAAAAGTTAATCCCGATGCCAGGATAAATAAAGCCAAAAGAAAAAAATTGAAACNNTTTTTATAGCCAAAACGATTCATGAAAAAACCTGCCGGTAAAGCAATTAAAAAATAGGCGCCAAAATAGGCCATTTGCAAAAGTGTGGAACGACTCTTGTCTATATTCAATGTATCCTGGAAATGTTTGTTGAGCACATCCAACAAGCCATAAGCCAATCCCCAAAGGAAAAACAGGCTGGTGACCAGGATGAGAGGAAATAAAAAATTTCCCCGGTTGCCCGCTGCGATAGATGTAGTGGCTGGTTGCAATGCCATGCTTGATATTTTTAAAGTTCAAAAATTTTATTCATCAACAGCCATTTTTCACCCGGTTTTGCCACGGGCAATGCCTGCTGGTATTTCCACATCAGCGCTTCCCACTGTTGCACTATTGGATTACTGGCATCTGCTGCATTCTTTTTTTCAAAGGAAAATGAAGCATCAGTTTCCATAATCATAAAAAGCCGGTTGGAAACCCGGTAAATTTGTAACGCTGTAATGCCGGAATCTTTTATGGTGGCAATAATTTGCGGCCATACGTTTTGATGCTGCAATTCGTATTCTGCAATGAGTTGTTCATCATCAATTAAATCGAGTGCAAAGCAATATCTCATGTTTGCTATATTTTTTTAAGCCTGAAAACTTTTGTTTCGTGTGCCAAAACATTTCCGTTCCATTTTTTTCCTTTTCCTATGTTTTTGTGCAGCCATAAATCCCTTATTTCATATTTATCCATTAAACCCAGTTGTGAAAAAATGATTTCGAATTTTTGCAGCATGTCACTGCGGTTTAAGATAGCTACGGTCACATCTCCATTGGCTAATGGTTTTACAAATACATTCCAAATACTGTCGTTTATTTTTCTAATGGCCTGCTTTCCCAATGCATCCTGGTTAAGCGCAATCACTTCTTCATTCAATAAAATAATTTTTGTGGCTTCATTCATGTTTCGTAAATCATTTGTGGCATAAAGCGGCGAATTCATAATTGCCCAAAGACTGAACTGGCTTTGGTATTCAAGGTCAGTGCAACCAATACCGCCTAAATCGCCGGAAGGCCCTTTTTTTCCATATAAACCGGCAACGAGCATGTCGGCATCGTTCCATTTTCCTATGCCTGAGTATTGATGAAGTTCTGCATTAATGTCCAAAATATCCAGGATGCCTTCGGCATTTTCATTGGAAGATAAATTTTTCCACTTATCCCTAATATCGTAAGTAGTGCGCCAAAGCTGTCCGCCTACAGATGCTGCCCAAAGCCAGGGTTTACGAGGGCCCCATTCGCAAATACCCAACGCAATATCCCGTCCTGANNTGCCGTTTCCACATCTATGGGGGCATGGCAGTAATCGTATTTCAAATAGTCAATATCCCAGCCTGCAAATGTTTTGGCGTCCTGTTCTTCAAAACCCAGGCTTGCGGTGTAACCGGCGCAGGTGAGTTGTGCTGCATCGCTGTAAATGCCTAGTTTTAATCCACGGTCGTGCATATATTTGGCCAACGCTTTTATTCCCGAAGGAAATTTTACCGGGTCGGCAATCATGTTGTTTTTATTATCTCTGCCTCCCTGCCATCCATCATCAATAAAAATATAATTGTAACCGGCTTTAGCCATTCCGCTGCTTACCATGGCATCGGCCATTTCTTTTAAATCTTTTTCATTGATGTTATCGGCAAAAAAATTCCAGCTCATCCAGCCCATGGGTGGAGTGGGGGCCAGGGATGTATTTTG